>LGVF01332482.1_pt1 | contig 13457 bp, 10 predicted proteins | sample 469901 | NCBI WGS metagenome assembly LGVF01 (sample SAMN03893561, study PRJNA290197) | marine sediment metagenome | material: sediment; isolation source: combined push core samples #3730, #5133, and #5579 collected at Hydrate Ridge | place: Pacific Ocean: Hydrate Ridge | reverse complement strand
GTACTATCATGCATACGGCCTGCCTACTGTGATAGTGCGCCCGTTCAATACATATGGACCTTACCAGAAATCAACCGGGGAGGGTGGTGTAGTTTCGATATTTGTACTGAAAGAACTCAACGGTGACATATTGAATATCTACGGCGATGGGACACAGACCCGGGACCTGATGTATGTCGAGGATTGCGCAGAATTTGTGGTGCAGGCGGCATATTATGATGCTGCCGACGGGGAGATATTGAATGCTGGACTTGGTGAGGATATCACGATAAATGACCTTGCTACACTGGTGTGCAAGGATACGGGGCGGATACGGCATGTCGAGCATATTCACCCACAGAGTGAGATACCGAAACTTGTGTGTGATTATTCAAAGGCTAAACGAGTGCTGGGATGGGAACCGAAGACGTCCCTTGTTGAGGGGATCGAGAAATTCAAGGACTGGATGATTGATACGAGTAAATGATATACATGGATTTCATACCCTACGGGACACAGTGGATCGATGATGACGACATCAACGAGGTTGTCAAGGTCCTTAGAAGCAACTGGATCACAACAGGTCCGAAGATCAAGGAATTCGAGGACATGCTTTGCTCATATATCGGGTGCAGACACTGTGTGGCTGTCAACAGCGGGACAAGTGCACTGGATATTGCGGTTCAGGCACTGGAGTTGCCGAAGGGTAGCGAAGTTATCACCACTCCTTTCACGTTCGTTGCGACATCCAATGCCATTATCTATAATGGTTTGAAACCGGTGTTTGCAGATATTTGCAGTGATACGTTCAATATCGACCCAAAGGATATCTGGAGAAAGATCACAAAGGATACGAAAGCGATCATCTATGTAGATTATGCAGGGCAACCGTGTGATATCAAAGCAATCCGAAAGATTGCGGATGAATTTGACCTGTACCTGATTGAGGATGCATGCCATGCCATTGGGGCGGAATATGAGGGCAAAAAGGTTGGGAACTTTGCAGACCTTACAATATTCAGTTTCCATCCTGTGAAGCATATCACAACAGGTGAAGGCGGGGCTGTTGTTACGGATGATGAGGGACTGTATGAGCGTCTGTCACTTCTTAGAAGTCATGGGATTGACAAAGATGCACAGGACAGGTATGGTCCGGATGCATCGTGGGCGTATGATATGAAGTACCTCGGCAGGAATTACAGGATAACTGATTTCCAGGCGGCGCTTGGGATATCACAGTTGAAGAAACTGGATGGGTTCATTGATAAGCGGAATGAACTGGCGTTGAGGTATGATAAGCTTCTTGGCAACATTGATGCTGTCACACTGCCTGTGGTGAAGGACAAGGTAAGGCATGCCTGGCACCTGTATACGATATTACTGGATGAATCGATAAATAGGAATGATTTCTTCAAGTGTATGCGCAGTACCAATGTTGGTGTGAATCTGCATTATATTCCCGTGTACAGGCATAGTTATTATGTGGAGAATTTTAGTTTTGATGCGGAGGGGTTCCATGTGACAGAGGATGTTTTTAAACGGATTATTACTTTGCCGCTGTTTCCAAGGATGAATGAACAGCAGATGAAATATGTGGTCACTTCCATTGAAGCATCTATTAATCGCTTAAGAAAAGTTGTATAATGACATAAAAATCGAGTTCAGATCTTCATGGATAAAAGAACAAAATCCTCCTTTCGGTCGGATTTTCTTGAGTATATCAAGTTATACTTGATATACTATGAAAATAGTAAATAAACAAATAGAAAACAGTGAGCCAACATTTATTATTGTAGAGGTAGGTTCAAACCATGATGGATAATTTTAGAACATTTGAAGGATTGTGATAGATGCTATGAAAAAAGTATCAGAGGTATATCAGATATGAAACCAAAGTTTATTGCGGAAGTTTCAAGTAATCATAATCACAACCTTGACCGATGCTTGGAATTTATTGATGTTTCCGCAGAAATCGGTTGCGATGCAGTCAAGTTCCAGCTTTTCAAGTTAAAGAATCTTTTTGCACCAGAGATTATTGCCCAGAATAAAGACATTCAAAAAAGAGAAGAATGGGAATTACCATTGGAGTTTCTTCCTGCGCTGTCAAAACGTTGCCAGGAAAAGAATATTCAATTTTCGTGTACTCCTTTCTACCTTGATGCCGTTAGAGAACTATTACCATACGTTGATTTTTACAAGATATCATCATACGATCTGTTAAGGGATGATCTATTAACAGCTTGTGCACAAACAAAAAAACCGGTAGTAATTTCTACCGGAATGGCAACTCTTGATGAAGTTTCACACGCGACATCTCTTTTAAATGAATTCAAGTGTCAAAATATTACTCTGTTGCACTGTGTGTCGAACTATCCAACTGATCCTAATGATTGCAATTTGGCTGCAATTAAAACTCTGCGAACTGAATTCGATAGTTTGGTTGGATGGTCTGACCATACGGTATCACCTTCCGTAATCTACCGTGCCGTCCATAAATGGAATGCTGACATGATAGAATTTCATCTGGACCTAGATGGAAAAGGAGAGGAATACAAATCCGGGCATTGCTGGCTTCCGGAACAGATGAAAAACGTGATTGAATGTGTAAGATGTGGGTTTGAAGCGGATGGAAACGGTGAAAAGGCACCTTCCCAAACAGAATTATACGAACGTGAATGGAGAGCTGATCCCGAAGATGGGTTACGGCCTTTTAGACATATCAGAACTGACTATCAGGTGATGGAATGAAAAAGGTTGTAGCGATTATCCAGGCAAGGATGGGGTCAACGAGGTTGCCCGGGAAGGTTTTGAAAGAGATATCTGGTAAGCCGATGCTTTGGCATGTAATAGAACGAGTTAAGAGATGTAAAGAAATTGATAATATTGTGATTGCTACAACGAGCAAAGATGAAGATAAAGCAATTATATATATAGCCGAAAAATGTGGTGTTGAGACTTATGCTGGAAGTGAAAATGATGTTTTGGATAGATATTATCAAGCGGCAAAGAAAGTTAATGCAGACGTTATTATAAGGATTACTGCCGATTGCCCTTTGATCAATCCCACTACTATAGATGAGATGATTAATATATGTTTGAATGAAAATATAGAATATGTTTGTGGATACCCAAACATTCCTTCTATTGAAGAAGGTATGGAAGTGATTTCTTTACCTGCTCTTGAAAAAGTTAAAAGTTTGGGAACTGATGATTATCAAAAAGAACATGTTACAATTTTTATACGTGAAAATCCGGAACTGTTTAAGATAGGGGCAGTAAAACCACAACCGATTTTCCGAAGAACGGATATGCGCATAACAGTTGATACAGAAGAAGATTTTAAATTGATGAGAGAAATCTATGATAGGCTATATGAAGAAGATGAGATTATAGACTTAAAAGATGTTGTGAAACTTTTAGATGACAATCCAGAATTAAAAAACATCAATGCTAATGTGAAAATGAGTGACATTAATAAATATTCTACTTCATTAAAAAAGAAATTATTGCCTTCGCTTAAAGTTGGAAATAGTAACAACAAAAACAAGATGAGAATTGTCTTTCGATGTGATTCATCTTCAGATATAGGATTAGGACATGTAGTAAGGTGTCTGTCAGTCGCAAAAGAATTAAAAAGCCATAATGTGGTATTTGCATCAGCAGAAGATCCAACAAATTCTTTAATTAACGAAGCATGTTTTGAATTATTTTTAAAAGACGATGATGAAGCCGAAGAAACATTCTTAACTCGTATGAGTACGGTTTTAGAGCCAGATGTTATTGCCATAGATAAAAAATATCTCTATCAATCAACCTTTCTGAACCGGTTTAGACAGAACAAATCTAATAAAAAAATTGTAATGATCGACAATATCTGCGAAGGCATGTCTGCTGCAGATGAAATTATTTTTCCAACAGCACATCTGGATAAGAAGCTGCTGAGAAAATATCTATCACAGAAGCAGATAGATCATGTAAAAACAGGACCTGAATATGTAATATTGCGTGATGAGATCCTGGCGTTAAAGGATCAGATCAGCCACAATCTGCATACTCCACCAAACATTGTTGTCACAACCGGAGGAACTGATCCGGAAGGCGTTTTACTTAGATTAATCCCATGGCTAAAAGATATGAATTTAGATGCCAATGTTATACTGTTAGTGGGTCAAGCATTTAAGTTCAAAGATGAACTGGATAATCTGATTGGTGACCTGCCAGATAACTTTAGTGTCATGCCGTATTCATTGCAAGAACTCATAAAGGGAGATCTGGTAATCTGTACATTTGGGGTTAGCATTTACGAAATGATTTATTTACAAATACCGACTATATGCATTTCGCATAGTTTGGAAAATGCCAATGGTGCGAAAATATTGAAGGAACGGTATGGAGTTATAGAAGACATGGGTCATGTGGACAATATAGATACTGGGATGTTATTTATGACAATCTCAAGACTATTAACCGATAAAGAATCATATAGTAATTTATCTAAAAGATGTGATTCTCTGATTGGTGAGGATGGTGCTGTGCGGTTGGAACAGGTAATTGTAGGTAGTGGTTAATTATGGCAGATAAAAATTATAATAATTATTTTTTAAATGGAATTGAACATACTGGTGCAGTCATTGACTCAAAAGATAATTTCGACGTGATTGAATGTGAAACCTGTGGGTTTAAGCACGTTGTCCCCATACCAACTCAAGAAGAATTGGACCAGTTGTATAAGGAAGATTTCTATTCTACTGAAAAACCACGTTATTTTAAAGATGTTGAAGAAGACTCGGAGTGGTGGGCACTCACATATAACAATTTTTATCATTTGTTTGAAAAACATTGCCCGACAAAAAGTCGAAGATTGCTTGAAATTGGATCCGGACCAGGATATTTTTTAAAATGTGGTAAAAAATTGGGTTGGGATGTTCTTGGATTTGAGCCATCAAAACAAGCTGCAGATTATTCAAAGAAACTTGGTGTTAATGTTGTAAATGATTTTTTCAATGAAACAAACGCTGATGAGTATGAAAAGTTTGATGTTGTATATATGAAGACTGTTATTGAGCATTTACCTGACCCAGTGGCGTTACTTAACAGTATTAAAAATGTATTAAAACCTAATGGAATAATTTGTGTTATCTCACCGAATGAATATAATCCTCTACAGCTTATTCTAAGAGAAATGGATTATGACCCTTGGTGGGTAGCTCCTCCTCAGCACATAAATTATTTCGATTTCGAATCGATTAAAAAACTTCTCGAAAAACTTGGATTTGAAATTTTGGAATCTACTGCGACCTTCCCAATGGAGTTCTTTTTATTAGCAGGAGAAAATTATATTGGAAATGATGAATTGGGCAGAAAGTGTCATTCCAAACGGAAAATATTCGAGGAAAATTTATACAAGTTTGGAAGTGAACAGTTGAATCTAATCTATAAATCTTTAGCGGATAATGGCATTGGAAGAGAATTTGTGGTTATTGGAAGAAAAAGAGTTATACAGAAGGATTTAAAATGAAATCTAAAAATGAATGCCACTTTGAGTGTAAAATATGTGGAGTAACAGAATTTAATTGTGATGTTAGGAAGGGAGATTATACATATGTAATTTGTGCAGGTTGTGATACTAGTATACTTTATCCACTTCCGACAGAACGCATTCTTAATAAATTCTATGACAGTTATACTAATGAAGGTGGAAATTATCTACAGGCAAGGGAATTGGATAGAAATATTTATTTCAACGATTACGACTTGACCTTTTCAGATTTATGCTTTGATTTGAAACAGTATTGGGATATTTTAGATGTTGGTTGTGCAACTGGTATATTTTTGGAATATTTAAAAGAAAGAAAATGTGCAGATACAAAAGGTATAGATATATCTTCAAAAATGATTGAAATATCTAAAAAAAAAGGACTTAATTGTACAACAGAGGATTTGTTGTCACTCAACAAAAAATTTGACCTTATTACATTGTGGGATGTTCTTGAGCATTTTATTGATCCTAAACAATCTCTCGAAAAAGTACATCAATTATTGAAAAAAGATGGCGATTTGATTATTCAAACACCATGCCGAGGAATAATCTCACAACAATTTAAAAATGAATGGAGGCATTACAATCCGCCACAGCATATTTATCTATTCAATCAAAATTCTCTATTTAGATTGTTAACTTCAATGAATTTCATGATAGTTAATTGGATTAGAATAGGAAGTGGGAATAATGCAGGAACCATACCACAAAACCCTAAAAAGGTTTTTGACACAATATCCAAAAATTTAGGAATTGGTGATAATATAATTGTTTGGGCTAAAAAGAGGTGCTGAATATGTCGTTAAAATTATTTGATTTATCGGGAAAGGTGGCTATTGTAATTGGGGGTACAAGTGGTATTGGTCATGCAATAGCATTAGGATTAGCTGATGCGGGAGCTGACGTTATCCCTACTAGTAGAAGAATGGATAAAGTACTTGTAACTAAAAATAAAATTGAGCAAAAAGGGAGTAAATCAATAGCAATCTCTGTTGACATCACAAATATTGAAAGTATTGAAGAATTAATTGCTGGAGTGACATCTAAATTTGGTAGGATTGATATTCTTGTAAATTCTGCAGGGGCACATGTGAAAAAACCATCAATTGAAATGACAGAAGATGAATGGGGTCGTATAATAGATATAAATTTGAAAGGTTCATTTTTTGCATGTCAATGTGCTGGAAAACAAATGATAAAACAAAATGGAGGAAAAATTATAAACATCGCATCGTTGGGATCTTATGTTAGCCTTTCCGAAACAACAGTATATTGTGCAAGTAAAGCTGGAGTAGTGATGTTAACTAAATCTTTAGCTACAGAATGGGCCAAATATAATGTGAATGTCAATGCAATTGCTCCAGGTGTTTTTAGAACTCCATTGAATACAAAAGTTTTGGATATTAAAGAACGTTCTGAAAAAATAATAAATTCTACACCAATGCACAGGTTTGGAAAAGTCGAAGAATTAGTAGGTACTGCGATTTATTTAGCATCAGATGCTTCTAATTTTGTAACGGGTGAAATAATCGCTGTGGATGGAGGATTTTTATCTTGGGGGTTTTGATAAAATGAAATCAATTATTATAGTGGGAGCAGGAATTATGCAAATTCCTGCCATCAAAACTGCAAAAAAAATGGGGTTAAAAGTAATAGCTACTGATATGAATCCTTTTGCAGAGGGATTTCAGTATGCAGATGTTCCTGTAGCATTGAACACAAAAGATGTTGAAGGACACATCAAATTTGCAATTGAAAATCATAAAAAATACAATATCGTAGGTGCCTTTGCTGGAGCAGATGTTGCCATTACTGTAGCAGGAATTACTAATGCTTTAAACATACCTGGAATCTCTTTGGATGTTGCGATACGCAGTAACAACAAATCCTTAATGAAAAAAAGATGGTTGGAAGATGGCATACCCACCCCTTTTGCTTTAGAGATTAATAACAAAGAAGAAGCAATTGAAGCTCTTGATAAACTTAATGGATTTCCTGTGATGATAAAAGCAGTTGACAATGCAGCTTCAAGAGGATGCAAAAAAGTAGAAAACATGGACGAATTAGATGAAGCTATTTCAGAGGCTAAAGAGAAATCATCCACAAAAACTGCTGTGATAGAAGAGTTTGTAGAGGGAGAAGAACAAAGTGTAGAAACTATTGTTTATGGTGAAATTCATTACCATTGTGGCATTGCTGACAGACATTTTGATTTTGATCCATATTTTATTGAAGTTGGACACACTAATCCAACACAATTACCAAACCATGTACAAGAAAAAATTTACGATGTAGTAGATCGTGCAGCAAAATCTCTTGGGATAAATTTTGGTCCTGCAAAAGCAGATATGATTCTAACAGATAATGGGCCAAAAATATTAGAGATGCCTGCAAGATTAAGTGGTGGTTTTCATTCTCAATATACAACCCCACTTTCTATAGGAATGAATCCAATAAGAGCAGTATTAAATCTAGCCATAGGAAATCAAATCCCAATGGACGATATAACCCAAAAATTGAATAAAGTTTCTATTTGTAAAGCCATATTCCCAAATCCTGGTAGAATTGTGAAAATTAGTGGAATTGAGAAAGCTAAACGAATAAAAGGTGTTGCACAAATAATTATGGTGGCAAAAGTGGGGGATGTAATTACTGAATATAAAAATTGTGCTCAAAGAATGCTTTATATTATCACTGTAGGTGATACTCATGAAGAAGCAAATGAAATATTTGAGTCTGCCTCGCGAACCATTTCTGTTGAAACAAAAAAAATAGAGGTGGTATAATGAATTTTTTATACAAGTATGTAGAATCTGAAGATTATACTCAAATCATCGATGATGGATTGATTGAGTTCGGTATATTGAGATTAACAAAAGGGAGACATTTTGTTAACATGGAATATGATAAAGAAACTGCTCTCATCATATTATCTGGAAAATGCACTATAAAGTGTGATGTTTATGAATGGGAATCCATTGGAGAACGAAATAGTGTTTTTGAAGGCGAAGCATATGCCGTATATATTCCTTTTAAATGTAAATATGAAATTTTCAGTGAAGGGGTGGAGATTGCAATTTGCAAGGCGCTTTCAAATCATACAAGTGAACCTGTATTAATTACTCCTGCTGACATAAAGTGTAGAATAGTAGGTAAATCAAACTGGGAGAGAAAAGTTTGTGACATAATTGATTTTGACGTGAATGTTAAAAGATTACTTGTCGGTGAAACATTTAATTCTCCTGGAAATTGGTCAAGTTACCCGCCACACAAACATGATGAAAATAATCCACGCAAAGAAACGAAAATGGAGGAAGTTTACTTTTATAAAGTGAATCCAAAGCAAGGTTTTGGGATGCAAAGAATCTACACTAAAGACAAAAAGTTAGATGAAGTGTATGTTGTGGAAAATAATGACGTTATGCTAATATCTAAAGGATATCATCCTGTAGTTGCAGCTCCAGGATATTCTCTTTATTATCTCTGGATGTTGGTGGGTGAAAATAGGATTCTAATGGCTAGTGATGACCCTGTTCATGAATGGATTAAGATTGAAAAATGACTAAACTCCACCTCTACACAATCTTCCACCTTAACCTCGCATTCTCCTCCATCCCAGAAGAAGACTATCCCTTGGTAGTAGAGCGATGCATCTGGCGGCTTCTGGATATTTGTGAAAAAACAAGCGTCCCAATTGGAATAGAGGCTCCGGGATGGACCTTAGAGAAAATAAACGAAATCTCCCCATCATGGATCAATAAATTAAAAGTTCTATGGGAAAAAGGGGCATGTGAATTCATAGGCTCAGGATACTCCCAGCTTATCGGTCCTTTGGTGCCAGCTAAAGTGAATGCACAGAATTTGAAAATAGGTCATCAGGTGTATCAATCACTTCTTGGACAAAAACCGCATATAGCATACGTGAATGAACAGGCATATTCTCCAGGATTGATAGAGCATTATCTGGATGCGGACTATAAAGCCATAATCATGGAATGGAATAATCCCTACAGGTATCATTCGGAATGGTCAAAGGAATTGCAATATTATCCTCAACTTGCAGTGGATCCGAATGGGAAAAGCATACCTGTGATCTGGAACAATTCAATCGTTTTCCAGAAATTTCAACGATATGCACAGGGTGAGATCGAACTAGATGAATATATGGACTATCTACAAACTCATTCTAATGAGTATTCTCGATTCTTACCTCTCTACGGCAATGATATGGAAATATTTGATTACCGACCGGGACGTTATGATACGGAAGTTGACATATGCGAGGATGGAGAATGGAACCGTATTGCGGGGTTGTTTAACGAATTATCATCCAATCCTGCCTTTGAGGTTATCCCGCCGTCAAAAGTTCTTGATCTGGCAGAGGGTGGAGATGCATTCAACCGTATTACATTGGAATCTCCCGAAGATCCAATCCCTGTCAAAAAGCAGGAAAAATATAATTTAACCCGATGGGCCGTGACCGGTCGGGATGATGTGTGGAATAATACTAAATGTTATCTGATATACGAACATCTGGTACGCATAGGGCAGGCAAATAATAAGTCTAAATCAGATGATCTGTGGAAAGAACTTTGCTTTCTGTGGAGCAGTGATTTCAGGACCCATATTGAAGAGAAAAGATATCTTAAGTTTCAGGAAAGGTTGGATGATGCACTCCACACAGTTTCAAATATACCGACAGGGGTCGGAGCAGTTCCATGTATGGATAACCATACATCTAAAGAAACGATCCAGCCTTCTATAATACACCAAAGTAAAATGATAAATATTGAGACCGGGAGTTTGAAAGTCTCTTTAAACACGCGACGCGGATTAACTATTGACTCATTGATCTTCAAAGGTATATCGGATCAACCATTGATCGGCACATTGTCGCATGGTTACTATGATGATATTTCACTTGGTGCGGATTATTATACCGGTCATACGATTATTGAGATGCCGGGAAGGAGCAAGATAACGGATCTGGAAAAGGTACAATTGACATTGCCTGTTAATTATTCTGAACATGATGAATTCATTTCGATCAAAGGCGCAGTTGATACACGTCTTGGAACGATATACAAAGAAGTGCAGGTTTACCTGTCGGAAATTCGGTTGGATATTTCTTATTCTTTTGATTTTGATGATAGCCTGCTTGCAGTCTTTCGGACAGGAATCATAACGTTGATTCCTGATGCATTTGATCAGGATACACTATACTACAACACACACAATGGTGGAAAAACCGTAGAATCACATAAATTTAAGGGGCATACAATATCTCATGGAGAACCGGCAAGTGCAATGGTGTCAGCCAGACATTGTCTGGGTGCTACGGTGGGCTGGGTTGAGATTGGGGACAAATATAAGAAGATAAAGATATATTCTGATAAATCTAAATTATATAATGTTCCAATACTTGATTATCGTGAGGTTGAACATGGTGGATATTTCATAAGGATATTCCATTCGATCGGAGAGATAGATGATACTGCAAAAAGCGTTAATAGGCATAATAAAGAAATTACTTTTTCCATATACTGTGAAAAAACAAAAAACCATTCCAATTAAAAATTGAATGAAAAGAAACATCTTGAAGATATAAAGAATTTATATATTTTAATGGACACAATTAAGATATCATGAAAATCCTAATATATATGCCCTTTGCAGATTGGGTACCCCATCTTGCAACCGATCTGGAAATTGCAGCCAAGCATATTGATGAAGGAGATGATGTTCACATCATCCAGTGTTCAGGCGACCTGCCATCATGTGAGCCGAACCCTAACCATTTTAGATTACGTTGTGTTTCGTGTAAGTCAAAGCGTGATAAAGGATTAGCTCTCATAAACCTGCCAGAGCAGAACCGACATGAACTTGCTTTAAATGAATTTGTCCGATATCCGGATCTCCCGGATTTCCCGTCCATTCAGGAGTTGAAGGCTTTTGAAATTGATGGTGTTGATGTTGGAATGACAGTTGCCTCCACATTGGTCAGCATGGTTCGTGAATCTGATCCGGACCTGAGCTATTTTAACAATTTCATTCGTGAAAACATCTCAATGTCAATTGCAATCTATGATGCAATAAAGCACCATCTACAGAAAATAGAACCGGATGTCTTTTATCTATTTAATGGGAGATTCGCAGCATTAAGACCAGCTCTACGAGCCGCACAGGACCTTGGTGTTAAAACATTTGTCCATGAACGAGCCGGTGTTTTGCAACGATACACACTTATCGAGGATACGTATCCCCATGATATTGAATATCAAAAAATTCAAATTGAAAAGCATTGGAATGATGAGCAATCTCGCACTGAAAAAGAAAACATAGCAAAGCAGTGGTTCAATAGTAGGCGTGGGGGAGAAGAACAGAGCTGGTATTCATTCACTAAATCCCAGAAAAAAGGGAATCTCCCAGAAGGTTTTGAGTCATCGAAAAGGAATGTTGCAATTTATGTTTCATCTGAAGATGAATTCGAATCAATCCAGGGTTGGCAGAATCCAATCTATAAAAACCAGATTGATGCAATTAATACCATCATAAGTGCTGATACTGACTCAGATATCAGGTTTTATGTCAGGATTCATCCGAATTTAAAAGGGTTGAACAATACCCAGACGCGAGAATTATCTGAATTAAAAAGTGCAAATTTAACAGTCATTCCTGCTGATTCAAAAATTGATTCGTATGAACTGATGGATGCTTGTGAAAAAACGATTGCTTTTGGATCGACAATGGGTATTGAAAGTGTTTTTTGGGGCAAACCGTCCATACTTGCTGGTAGATCTCTTTATGAAGGTCTGGAGGGATGTTATATCCCAAAAGATCATGCTGAAATGATTGATCTGATCAATCACCGCTTAGATCCTCTTCCAAATCTTGGGGCAATAAAATATGGATACTGGTTATCAGAGACAGGAATACCATATGTATACTACAGCCCGGAATCTATTCGTGGGGGTAAATTCATGGGCATATATTTAGGCAATCCATTGATAGATCGATTAAAGGATTATTTTTTGGCAGTTGAACAAGTTTCACAACCTGTAGTCAATTTCGTTCGTTTAATAAGAAAATGGACCTGGAAACTCCGCCCTGCCCGTGGAAACAATAAACATTAACGTTAAATTGTATGTATTGAATAATTACAAATAGTTCTGAAACAATGCAAAACAGCATGATCAATTTACTATCAACCTGGCAAATACTTGTCATATTTGAGATTATCCTTTTTTCATCATATACCATAATTATGTATATATATTCCAGGAAAAATGAGGATTCAGCTAAAAATAACCATCTCCCATCAATCACCCTAATAATACCAATGTACAATGAAGAAAAAATAATAAAAGAAAAAATCGAGAACGCCTCCCAACTTGATTATCCAAAAGATAAATTAAAAATAATTGTTTTAGATGACCATTCCACCGACAATTCAAAAACCATTTCATCAGCAGCAATAAAACAACCCTCACTAAATGCCAGAGTGATCGAAAGCCAGGCAGGCAAAGGAAAAGCAAGAGCCTTAAACTGGCTATTTCCCACATTAAACAGCGAAATAACCGTCATATCCGATGCCGATGCCCTGCTAAAGAATGATTCATTATTACAAATATCAAAAAATTATACAGATCCGAATATCGGAGGAGTCACAGGAAAAATCGTCATCATCTCAGACAGGTCCAGACATTCAAAATCACAGGAAGATTCATACCGCTTCTATTATGATATCTGGAGACTCGGAGAAAGTAATATCCACTCCGTTTCCGTATGCAACGGACCGTTAATGAGTTTCAGAACAGACCTATTAAAAAAAATAAAGATCGATCCGGATGCTTATGCAGATGATTCGGATCTTCTTTTTAAGGTCATCAGATCAGGTTACCGTGTAACATACGAACCAAAAGCTATTGTATTTGAGAGG
>LGVF01171269.1_pt1 | contig 13466 bp, 12 predicted proteins | sample 469901 | NCBI WGS metagenome assembly LGVF01 (sample SAMN03893561, study PRJNA290197) | marine sediment metagenome | material: sediment; isolation source: combined push core samples #3730, #5133, and #5579 collected at Hydrate Ridge | place: Pacific Ocean: Hydrate Ridge | reverse complement strand
GATAGAATGCGAGTAATAAACAAAGAACTATCTTCTTTATCTCTAAAATTTGGAGAAAATATTTTATCAGAAACTAATAGTTTCAAACTTTTCATTACTGATGAAAATGAGTTATCAGGATTGCCAAGTTCTTCTGTTCAAGGTGCTGCCGATGCCGCAAAAGCTGAAGGTAAAGATGGTCAGTGGTTATTTACTATTCATAAACCAAGTTTGATTCCTTTTTTAATGTATGCTGATAATCGCGATTTACGCGAAAAAATGTTTAAGGCATACATAAATAAAGGTGATAATAATAATGAGCTTGACAATAAAGAAATACTTATTAAAGTAGCTAATCTTAGAATTGAGAAAGCAAACTTATTAGGTTTTGATACTTGGGCAAACTATGTATTGGATGTAAACATGGCAAAAAATCCAGAGAATGTTTACAAGCTTTTAAACGAACTAATGGAAGCTGCTCTTCCTAAAGCAAAGAAAGAAGCTTCTGATTTGCAAGAAATTGTTAATAAAGAAGGTGGTAAATTCACTTTAGAAGCATGGGATTGGTGGTATTACACTGAAAGATTAAAGAAAGAAAAATATGCTTTTGATGAAGAAGAACTTCGTCCTTATTTCAAGATAGAAAATGTAAGAGATGGTGCTTTTGAAGTAGCAAATAAGTTATACGGAATTACATTTACTCAAAGAAACGATATTCAAACATATCATAAAGATGTAACGGTTTGGGAAGTAAAAGAAGCCAATGGTAAACATATAGGTATTTTATATTTAGATTATTTCCCAAGAGCAGGTAAACGTGGAGGTGCGTGGATGAATAGTTACCGCAAGCAGTCGGTTGATGCTAATGGTAAATTTATCACACCTATTATTACTAACGTTTGTAGTTTCTCAAAACCTACAGCTGATAAGCCAGCATTATTGAGTGTTGATGAGGTTGAAACATTATTCCACGAGTTTGGTCATGGATTGCACGGATTATTGTCAAAAGGAGTTTATCCAAGATTAACAGGTACTGCTGTAGCGCGTGACTTTGTTGAGCTTCCATCTCAAATTATGGAAAACTGGGCTTTAGATCCTCAAGTTCTTAAAATGTATGCAAAGCATTACGAAACTGGTGAAGTTATTCCTGATGAATTAATAACTAAGCTAGAAAATGCAGGTAAATTCAATCAAGGATTTACAACTGTAGAGTATATGTCAGCAGCATTATTAGATATGGATTGGCATACTTTGAAAGAAAATAATACATTACCGGCTAACGAATTTGAAAAAGCATCGATGGAAAAAATGAATATGATTCCTGAGATTGTTGTTCGTTACCGTAGCACTTACTTTAACCACATTTTTAGTGGAGGTTATTCTTCTGGTTATTACGCTTATGTTTGGGCTGAAATTTTGGATGCTGATGCTTTCGAAACTTTCAAAGAAGAAGGCATATTTAATAAAGAAGTTGCTGCAAAATTCAGAACTAATATACTTGAAAAAGGTGGTTCGGAAGAAGGGATGGAGCTTTACAGAAAGTTTAAAGGTCAAGATCCTTCAACTGATGCTCTAAAGAAAAGAAAAGGGTTATAAAAAATCTATTTTTTTAATTAATCAAACAGGCTTAATCATTATGATTAGGTCTGTTTTTTTTTGGGCGTGTCCTTCCGCAAAAGCTACAGGCCGGGCTTTCGGCTATATCTTTTTTTACTCAGAGCGCGACTCAAAGTCGCACCCCGAGTAAAAAAAGGATGCCGCCTCTATCCCTCACGCAACTGGATAAATACTAATGAAAGCTTTTTCGCTTTCACTTAGTATTTTCAAGACAGTTGCGCAGGGAAGTGAAACAATCCCTCACGCAACTGGATAAATTAGGAGGCTTAAAGAATGTAATAATATGCATGTAATAATCTGCATGCAAATTATTGCATGCTGTAAAACACATGTAGCTTAACGCAACTAAGTATTGTTTATGTTGAGCAAAGCTATACAGCTTAGGACAGTAAGTTTAAACAGAATTGCGATAGCAATATTAAACAGTGCCGTAGGCACAATAAACAGCGAAGCGATAAACAAATAGGAAACTTCAGTAAATAATTTATATCTTTATTGTTGATTAAAAATTAATATGAAAAAATGATAGTAGTATGTTAAAAAAGATAATAGCCGGGATAGTAGTAATATTATTAGCATTTTTTGCATTCATGTATTTTGGTACATATAGCGAAGGAACCCAAGCAGGTGTAGTAATGAAAATTTCTAATAAAGGATTCATATTCAAAACCTGGGAAGGCAGGTTAGATATGGGTACAGTAGGAAAATCGAAAAGTAGTAATTTAGGAACAAAAATTTTCGAATTCTCTATAGATGGAAGTAATACTCAGTTAATAAAAGAGTTAGAGCAAGCTCAATTATCAGGCGAAAGAGTTAACTTATTATTTAAGCAAAAATACATGAAATTTCCTTGGCAAGGTGAAACAGAGTTTTTTGCTGTAGGTGTTGAATCTTCTGGAGAAGTACCATTGAAAGACGGTAATGGTCTGCCACAGTTAGGAGAATAAAATAAGTATAATTATATATTTTATTAGAGGTAATTTTATTACCTCTTTTTTATGTATTAAAGTCAGATACCATTATTTTTGCATCAAACATCAAACACATAAAATATGGCATTAATAAAAAAAATGAACGGGACAGAACCAAAATGGGGTAATAATTGTTATTTTTCTGAAAATGCTACTGTAATAGGAGATGTTCAGATGGGAGATGATTGTTCAGTTTGGTTCAATGCAGTAATTAGAGGGGATGTACATTATATTAAAATGGGTAATAAAGTTAATGTACAAGATGGAGCTGTTATACATGCAACATACCAAACTGCACCTACAAATATCGGTAACAACGTATCTATAGGTCATAACGCTTTAGTACATGGTTGTACCATTCACGATAATGTACTTATAGGCATGGGGAGTATTGTAATGGATAATTGTGTAATTGAAAGTAACAGTATCATTGCTGCAGGAGCAATATTAACAGAAGGTACACATGTTGAATCTGGGAGCGTATACGCAGGAGTTCCAGCAAAAAAAATAAAATCGGTTAGCCCTGAATTACTAGATGGTCAAATAAATAGAATAGCTAATAATTACCTTAAATATTCGGGCTGGTATAAATAGTGCCTCTTAGAATACTATCTAAATTTTACAGTGGCGTATAAAAAACTTCAAGGTCGAAATAAACGAAGGTTTAGTAATCAGGAGTATACTTTTGTAAATGATTGACTACTAAATTAAGTTTAGCGAAGAAATTGGTGTTTTTTTATAGACACTAAATAATAATAGTTAATATATAAATATAGTTTATGAAAGTAGTTTACTCATTTTTAGTTTTTATCTTTTTCTTAAGTATTGATGGTAATAGTCAAGTTGCTGTAGGTTTAAGAGGCGGTGTTTTTGGTGTTGATGGAAACTCTTATGGAGGGGTAGAGTTAAGTGTCCAAAAAATTGGTTCATATGAATTTGATTTGGGTTGGATATCAGATGGATCATGGAAACTTACAGGTTTGAAGCAATTTACTCTTATTGGATCAAAGAAAGCTTTTAGTCTTTATGGTGGGGGAGGAATGGGTGTCGGACTTGATGCTTCAAGCGAATTTCAGGCCAACTTTGCGCTTAATGCGGGTTTGTCATTAAGATTAATCAAGATTTTACAATTAACTTTAGATTACCGCCCAGAGTGGGCAATAACAGGTAATACTTCTAATAATACACAATTTTCGTGGAATAATATAGCATTAGGTGTACGGATAGCTTTTGAATAAGTGCTGTATCTTTCTCTTTATATTTCAAAAAAAAACGTGATTCCAAATTATTGAAATCACGTTTTTTTATGCGCATTTATTTTTATGAGTTTAATCTCTTAAACCAAGCCCCTCTAGTTTAGCAAAATATTCAAAGAAATCTATTTGCTTATCAAATTCTAATATTTCTTTGCCGCCCTTTATTGCATTTTCTATTGCTTCTCTACTAGCAAAACTCGAATATTCAGATAACTCGTAGCCTCTTAAAATAGGCTTAAATCCATAAATATTACGTAAATGTTGTAAAACATATACAACACCATTTTTATGGTATGCATAAATTTTTCTTTCCTCTATTGTTTTAGGTGATTCTATTTTTCTCATCTCTTATTATTTTTCAATACAAATGTACGTAAATATTTATTCTATAATATTTTTTTGTTTAAACAAACTGTTAAGGATTATTGTAAAATACCTTTTTTGGATCAAAGTGATTGAAGAATAGTATTCTACAATTAATGATATGGGAATCTAAGAAGTATATCCAATAATCATACAATTTTAAGGTTATACCCTTACTTGTGTGGAACTCGACACGTCATCTTGAACGAATTTTACAGCACGTAGTGATGTAAATGCAGTTGAAAGATTTATAGCAACAGTGATAACATAATCTTTGAATACTCTAGTAGATATTTCGACTTCGCTTTGGCTCCTCTCAATATGACGATATTTCCACAACATTCGTGGTAACCAATTTTAATAAAGGGCTAATCTATTATTCACAGAAATAATATTTTCACGGCATTTGTCATAAAAAAAACACATCAACAAAAAAGAATATTAGGAACACTTTTATATAGGGAAGTTTTAGTCATTATTGGTATAAATATCAAAAGGCTATCATACGATAGCCTTTTGAAGATAACCAATAACAATCACTAAATATAAGGAATATAAAACCCCATATAAATAAGTAATTACAAATTCTTATCACGGAATTTGTAATTGCAATGTACAAACTTTTATTATCCTAGCAAGTGTAAAATTACCTTAAAATACATATATCAGTTTCTATATTTTTTCAAAAAAGATAAAGTAATACTTGATTTTTATCATAATAATGCAATATATTGAACTTCACAAAATGCAGATAATCAATTTATTATGCTTGCATAGTAAATTTAAACCACTAACCCTTGATAATTATAGGATTTTGATTTCTCTAAGTCTTCTTTCTCTAAATTTATTGGATAGTGAAAACTGTATATGTAATGAATGAATGAATATTCATTAACGATTTTTGTTCATTACTTTAATTTTTAAACTGTAGTATATTGTTAAATTATTACTTCTAACCAATAAATAATCAATTATGAGAAGATTAAAATTACTTGTTTCTTCTATGCTATTGGGGCAACTTGCTTTTGCAGGTGGAATGGTGACAAACACCAACCAAAGTGCGGCATACATACGTATGTTAGCACGTGATGCTTCAACAGATGTGGATGCTGTGTTCTACAATCCGGCAGCATTAACAAAATTACAAGATGGATTTTATGTACAATTGAATAACCAAACAGTTATTCAAGAGCGTAGAATTGAAAATACTTATTTAGGAAAAACCTATATAGGAGATGTATTTGTTCCTGCCTTACCAACCTTTTTTGCAGTTTATAAAACAGGCGATTGGGCTTTCTCTGGTGGTTTTACAGTAATTGGAGGTGGAGGTAGTGCAGACTATGCTACTGGACTTCCAGAGTTTGAATCACCTTTTAAAGATATTACTCAGGCATTAACAGCTAAAGGTATAAAAACTACAGATTATGAAGTAAATGTTGCCTTTAACGGTTCGTCTGTTTATTATGGAGGCCAAGCAGGAGCTTCTTATAAAATAAATGAAATGGTTTCTGTTTACGCAGGTGCTAGATATGTATATGCACATAATACCTATGAAGGTCACATCAAAGATGTAAGAATTAATCCAGAATATGCGGCATTAGGTTATAATGGAAGCATGGTTTCTGCTGGTTCTTTTTTTTATGATTTAGAGGCTGCGGCAACAAGTACCGGAGATTTAGAAGGTGTTGCAACTGCAAGATACCTTGGAGCTGCCACAGTGGATAGATTAGTTGATGTAGAGCAAATAGGTTCAGGTATTACTCCAATTATTGGTGTTAATCTTTCATTAATGGAAGAAAAGATTAATGTTGGATTGAAATACGAATTTGCTACAAAAATGGATCTTGAAAACCATACTTATAAAGATGATACTAAAGGTATGCCAGGAATGGAATTAGGTATGTTCCCTGATAAAGCTATAGTGGCTGCTGATATGCCTGCATTTTTATCAGTTGGAGTTGGTTACCAAATTGTAGAAGATTTTTATGCTACTGTTGGTCTACATTATTATTGGGACAAATCTGTTGACTATGGTAAAAATGGATGGAAAACTGATTCTAATGGAGATGTTATACTTGAAGGTGGTATACCAACATACAATAGAGGAAACAATGAAGATTGGATAAAAGGAAATTCTTATGAATTAGCATTAGGTCTTCAATATGATATATCTGAGAAAATTGCATTAAGTGGAGGATATTTATATGCATCTACAAGTCCAGCACTTGATTATCAATCTGGTTTAAGTTATAGTTTATCTTCAAACACTTTTTCGTTTGGTGCAATAGGTCATATTTCAGAGAGATTTGATATAGATTTAGGAATACTATATACTTCTTATTCTCCAGATGTAAAAGAGAAAACATATTTAGATCCTAGCGTTTCATATACCGAAACATATGATAAGTCAAATGTTGTATTTTCTATAGGCGCAACTTACCATTTTGGTGGACCAACAGAATAATTACTAATTAAAAGAAAAGAAAAATATGAAGAATTTAAGATATTTAGCTTTATCCGCTCTTTTAGTTGGTGGATTATATAGCTGTAAGAAAGACGCTGTTAGAGAAAGCGATCAAGAAAAACCATCAACAGAGATACCTCAGGTGCCTGTTGATTATACAAAATACGTATCTATTGGTAATTCACTTACTGCTGGATATGCTGATGGAGGATTATATCACGATGCACAAACAATGTCATTTCCTGCAATAATTGCATCAAAAATTGGAGATGCTACTTTTTCTCAACCTGATATGAGTGATGCAGGTAGTGGGTATATGTATTATAATCCTTTAAGCCCATCTCCTGGACAAGCATACCCTGATGCTGATTGGCTAGCATATGGAATGGCTACAACGCCTGATGAGCAGCTGGCTGCATTAATGGCTTTGCCTAAAGCAAAAATGCCTGTAAGTAATATTGGAGTTCCAGGTATTAGAGCAGTAGATATGGGGTTGCCAGGTTACGGTGCCGTAAATCCTTATATGGGACGTATGGTTGATAATGCTGAATTAGGATCTAAAAAGTACGTTGATATTTTACAAGATAATGTTGTGGATGCAACATTCTTTACTTTTTGGTTAGGTAATAATGATGTATTAGGATTTGCTACTAGTGGTGGAGTTTATGGCGAAATGGGAGATGTTAATTCTCCAGCATATAGAATGAATGGGCTTCCTGATTTAAGTATTTTTGCTCTTAACTATGAGTTTATGACAGATTTACTTGTGGAAAAAAGAGGTATAATGTCTACTATACCACCAGTTACTGTAGCTCCATTCTTTACTTATGTAGGACCACAAGTTCATGCGGCTGTTAATGGAAATCCTAACTATATTTTGGATGATAATCAGGCAGCAGTTTTAAACGAAATTTATGCTGCAGCTGGATATACTTCTTCTGATGAGAATCCTATTTTCATTAAAGGTCAAAACTTCCCTATTATTAAAACAGGACCTGGTGGACAAATGCTTGTTCGTCAGCTTAACATTGACTTAATAAATGGTGGGGATTTTGTATTGTTAACTTTTGGTACTGAAACTGCAAAATTAGAAACAGAAGGTCTTGGTCTTATTAATGTGCCAGGTTATCCAAATGAATATGATTATGTAGTTTCTCTAGCAACTTTGAAAGTAATAGGAGAGGCACTTGAAGGTATTCAACCTTTAGTTGATTTAGTTGCTAATTTGAAGCAGTTAAGTGGTCTTGGATTAGGAGGCTTAACACTTGATCAAGCTGTAGGAGCTAGCGGTGGACAATTTACTCAGGAACAAGCTGATGCTATTAAAGCAGGATTGAAAACGTTAGGATTTACAGATGCGCAATTAGATGTAATGACTATAGATCAGATAATTGGAGCAACTGATAAAGCTCCAGAAGTTGTTAAACCATTGTTGGTTGTAATATTAATGCAACAAGGAATGGATCAAGCTACTGCTGAAGCTACTGCTAATGCAATGACTATTGATGATACTAAGGCTACTTTAGAAGCTGCTCAAATAGCCACTAACAATGCTATGGTTGCTGCAGCAACAGCTGCTGGATTAGACCCTACAGATCCTACAGGTTCAATGATAACAGCTTCAGAAAGATTAGCAAATCCTATTGAAACTAAGTGGGTTCTTGATAAAGGTGAAGAGGAATTAGTGACTAATAAGACAAAAGAGTTGAATGATTATATTTCTATCTCAGTTGCATCTAATCCTAATTGGATGTTAATAAATTCGGGAGACTTACTAGAGTCTGCTAATAATACAACTATTGATGGAGTATTTTTTACCTTAAATTATATCTCTGGAAATATGTTCTCTATGGATGGTATTCACCTTACGCCTCATGGATATGGGATAATAGCTAAAGAAATGGTGAACAGAATGAATGCTGATTGGCAACAATCACTTCCTGCTGTAGATGTTTCTACTTATGGAGGAATAAAAACCCAAGAAGGTAGAGTGACATTTTAATATTCTTTTCTGACAATAGCATAAGAATAATTATATTTAATTTTAAGAACTTTCTCATAGCTTAGGCTTTGGGAAGGTTCTTTTTTTTGTGCACCTTTGTTTTTACTTAAAAAACCTACAATGAAAAATTTATTTTATTTTGTAATTTTCTTGTTCTCAGCAAATTTATTTGCCCAAGAATATCCTTTTCCTGTAGCCGAGGAATTTAATCAAGCAGAATTAAAGTTAGTTAATATTAGTATTAATGATACTGAAACCATAGTAACATTATCTGTTGTAAATAAAATGGAATCAGGTGCTTGGTATTGTGCAGATGAAAATATTTATTTGTACAGCAAAGAGCTTAATAAAAGGTTTTATATTACGGGGAAAGAAAATATACCAACATGTCCGGAAAAGCATGAGTTTACTAGTGTTGGTGAAAAATTAGTTTTTAAACTTCAATTTCCTTCATTGAAGTATGCAGGTAATAGAATTGATCTTATCGAAGATTGTAATAATTCATGTTTCTATTTCAAAGATATTATACTAGACAATAAACTTAGTTCAGATATTCATCTTTTCGACTTTGCACTAAATCAATACGAAAATGGTGATTTTCCTCAATCAGCTATTAATTTCGAAAAAATTATACATAATATTCCAACAAATCCAACTCACGTTTATGGTTTTGCATTTTCGTACCTTTATAAAATAGCTTTACAAAATGGTAATCAGACTGAAGCTGATAAATGGAAAGCAAAATTTATGGATTCTAGCTTGCCTAATAAAGATTATTACTTGAAAAACTTTTAGAGAAGTTAAAAGAGCAACAATATTTTTATTTTAGCTAACCAAAGTCAAACAACCAAAAATTAGTATGAAAAAACTCAAATACTCAATATATCTAATATTATTAACTTCATTTAGTCTTTCAGCTCAACGAGTAGTATTCGAAGGAGATTTTATTCAATTTAGTGCTGGAGCAAAAATGAATACCTTGTATGATAGTTCAATTGGATCTAAACACTATAAAGGTTTAGTAGGTAGTACTAGAATTGCTTATAGAAACAATTCACCTAACCTACAATGGTGGGCCGAACTTGATTTTGATGGAGGTTATTATAACTCATATAATTTTCCAAGTATAACTGATAGGGTTGCAAACCAAATATCAGGGGGATATAACTTCGGTTTTGTACGTTCATTACATAAATTCAGCAATGAATTATACTTTTATGGAGGGGCAAGTGTAACAGGTAGATATGCCTATAATCAGATTCTTCATTATTCAAATAGTCAAGATAATTACACTTTTCTAAATAATCTTGGTTTAAATGGGATGCTGCACTATACTTTCAATATGATGGATAGATGGTGGAGTTTAGAATGGTTTGTAAATTTACCTGTTGCTACATATTATATGCGTCCCGGTTACAGTGTTAATTTTCCAGAAAATAAATTGGGAGAAACAGGTTTCACAACCTTTAATCAGTTTTTTGAAGTTGATAGTGAAATAAGATTAGTGTTTCCTCTTATGAACGAAAATAAAATTGCTTTAGAATATCATTGGGATTATTATAGCTTGAATACCTTAAATAAGGTACAATACGCTTCGCATGGAATATTTTTAACTGCTTATTTCAAACTTAATCACAAATAGCCATGAATAAATTTTACTATATAATTTTTCTTATATCAACTTTGTCTTTGTCATCATGCGAGAAATTAATGATGGAAAAAGAGTTGTCAGATTCTCCAGAAAATAACTTTGAAGTTCTAACAAGTATTATTGATCAAAAATACTCTTACTTATCTCTTAAAAATATTAATTGGGATTCAATAGTTTCTGTAAAAAGAGGAAGGATAACAAATTCTATGAATGTAGTTGATGAGTTTAAAGTTTATGACGAAATGCTTTATGAATTAAGAGACGGTCATGTAAATTTAAATTCAGGATTTGATGTAAGTAGAAATTGGGAATGGTACTTAGATAGGCCTTCAAATTTTGATTGGAATGTAATTGAGCGAAACTATTTAGGTGATAATTATTTGATATCAGGAGGGTTAAAACATACAGTTTTAGACGAAGATAAATATGGCTATGTTTATTATGGCAGTTTTAGTTCGGGCATGTCATATATTGATTTTGTAAAGTCGTATTTTAATAAGGCAAAGGTAGGTGGGATTATTATTGATGTTAGAAATAACGGAGGTGGTTATTTAAAGAATGCCAAAGATTTTGCAAATGCTTTTGCTGATAAAAAAAGAGTTGGCTATCTAGAGTATTATAAAATAGATAAGGGTCACGATGAGTTTTCTAATGCTATAGAACATTATATAGAGCCAGCAGGTGAGAGTTGGAATAAACCTATAGTTATAATCACAAATAGAAAGTGTTATAGTGCAACAAGTTTTTTTGTAACTATGATGAAAGAGTTGCCTAATGTTACTGTTTTAGGTGATGATACTGGCGGAGGTGCCGGCTTGCCTGTAGATTATACCTTGCCTAATGGATGGTATTTAAGATTCTCAACTACAAGAGCAACTAATGCACTAAACGAAGATTTTGAACTAGGAGTTAAAGTTGATGAATATATGGATTTAAATGAAACTGATGTTCTAGACGGTAAAGATAACCTAATTGAAAGAGCCAAAAGTATAATTGATGGTCTCTAAAGTATAAAGAGGCTGCCTCAAAAGTAAGTTTTTTGTCATCTCGACCGAAGTGGAGAGATCTCAAGTTATTGATTGTCAAACGTGAGATTTCTCGACTAGCGCTCGAAATGATGATATTATAGAGACTTTAAAGACAGCCTCTTTTTAATATTTTTATTCGTTTAAAAATTCACTAACAATCTCAAAAAACATCTTAGGTTGTTCGGCATGCAGCCAATGTCCAGCACTCTGAATTTCTACTATTTCATAATCTGAAAAATGTAAACTGATATCATTTTCATCTTCAGGTTTTATATAATCAGATTTTTCGCCATCCAAAAATAAAGTTGGTCCATCAAAATAGGCCATAGTAGGGAGGGCTACACCAACATTTTCAATATGGTTTTTTATTATATCTACATTGAATCTAAAACCTAATTTTCCTTTTTCCTTCCAAAATAAACTTTTAAGAAGAAACTGTCTTATCCCTTGGTTCTTAATGTGCTTAGCAAGTACTTCATCGGCTTGTTTTCTTGAGTGTATTTCATCAAAATCAAGGTTAGATAAAGCATCTAAGATAAAATCATGATGAACAGGGTATTCCTTTGGGGCAATATCAGCAACTATAAGTTTTATTATTTTTGAAGAGTGCATACTTGCAAAACACATAGCCGTTTTTCCACCCATAGAGTGACCCAATAAATTTACCCTACCAAGTTGATGAACATCAATGTATTCTTCTAAATCAGAAACCATATCTTGATACGTCCATGCTTCTGAATGGAAGCTTTGCCCATGATTTCGTTGGTCAATTACATGAACTTCATAGTTTTCTGCAAACTGTTTAGCAAGAGTAATCCAATTGTCACCCATACCAAATAATCCGTGGAGAATTAATAAAGGTTCACCTTTGCCGTAAATTCTAGAGAATAAAACCATCTATTTTCTTATTTGGTTATCGGTCTATTATATGTGTGAAAAATAACTTATTTAAGCCTTGCCAAATACATTTGAATTGTATTTTCTAAACCTAGATATAATGCTTCAGATATTAGAGCATGACCAATTGAAACTTCATCAAGTCCCGGAATTTCATTAGAAAAGAACTCAATATTATCTAAACTCAAATCGTGACCTGCATTTATTCCTAAACCAAGTTCAAGAGCTAGTTTGGCAGAATCAATATAAGGTATGATAGCTTTCTTGTTACCTAAATCATATTGAGTAGCAAATTCCTCAGTGTATAATTCAATTCTATCAGCTCCAGTCTCTATAGCTCCCTCAATCAATTTTAGGTCAGTATCAATAAAAATTGAAGTTCTTATACCAGCATTTTTAAATTCAGAAATTACATCTTTTAAGAAACTTTTGTTTGCAATTGTATCCCAACCTGCATTTGAAGTAATGGCATCAGGTGCATCAGGTACAAGAGTTACTTGCTCTGGCTTAGTGTCTAATACTAATTTTACAAATTCTGGAGTTGGATTTCCTTCAATGTTGAATTCTGTTGTAACAATAGGTTTTAAATCAGAAACATCTTTTCTTGTTATATGTCTCTCGTCTGGTCGTGGGTGGATAGTTATGCCCTGAGCACCAAATCTCTGGGCATCAATTGCTACTTTAACTACACTAGGTACATCGCCTCCTCTAGCATTTCTTAGAGTAGCTATTTTATTGATATTTACGCTTAACTTTGTCATAGATTGAAATAATTTGAGCAAAAGTAATACTTATACCATTTACATTTTAAATTTACCTTAAAATAAAATTAGAAGAGTTTTGACTTAATCTAGAAAGAAAATTTCAGCATAGCAGCGTTATGGTTAAATTTTATTTTGAAGAGTAAGATAAAAAAAATCGTTTTATTAAGGTATATTTAATGTGTTGATGGTATTAATTGTGATTCTCTGTAAATTTGTGTAAATTTCTAATAGCTTAAACCTCTAGTTGAAATCAGGTTTTAAATCAAAAAACATAACCATGCAAGTAAAAGAATATTTAACCAACGATTTTAAGCCTTTGTCATCAAAGGATTCTACTGAAGTTGCTAGATTCTTGTTTGAAAGTTATAGCTATGATTTTCTTCCAGTTGTAGAAAATGGAGTGTTAATTGCTTGTCTTCCATCCGATTTTGATTTAGTTGGTGATGAGAAGTACTTTGTAAGTGACTATATAAA
>LGVF01023879.1_pt1 | contig 13493 bp, 11 predicted proteins | sample 469901 | NCBI WGS metagenome assembly LGVF01 (sample SAMN03893561, study PRJNA290197) | marine sediment metagenome | material: sediment; isolation source: combined push core samples #3730, #5133, and #5579 collected at Hydrate Ridge | place: Pacific Ocean: Hydrate Ridge | reverse complement strand
AGCATTGCATTTCAGGACGAGGTGAAAAGGCAAGCTCTGCCGGCTAATCAGGCACTGCAACTCTATCTTGAGGATATTGGTTTTTTTGAACATGAGAATGTAGCTATTGTTGATATAGGATGGCTGGGTACTATTCCACGTTTTTTTTATGAAGCCATACAGCATCGGAGTGATTGTCCAAAATGTTTTGGGTACCTATTTGGTGCTACCCGCGGGATTCCCTATCCGACAAGCGAAAAGAACTTTATTGAAGGTATAGTCTACGATAAAAACAGATTTGACCTTGCCGCGAGTACACTCTTATATGTTCGTGATCTTTTTGAGGAGGCATGCAGGGCACCTTTTCCCACCTTGAATGGCTATAGATTAACTGAAGATGGATATGAGCTTGACTTCCGGGAGACGGATGATGAAATCGGCAGGGCAGAGCTGCAGCAGGACAGCCACTTTGCACCCCTGCAACAGGGAATCATCGATTCTGCGGGGAGGTATGGTGCTGCCTCAGCCCTGCTGGGATATTCCCTCAAAGATTATAAACCCTGGTTGAATTATCAGTTAATCAGCAAACTTGCATTTCCAAGGGCAGCAGAGGTGGCCAATATCAGGCACCAGAATCATCTCGATGATTTTCATGGCAATAAAAAACCAAAGGCAGATTTACCCAAAGAGAAAAAAGCACTTTGGGAATATTCGCACTTTCAACTACGGTATAATCCTTTTTTACGTACAAAATGTTTCCTCAACCATCTTCGGGAACGTTTGAATTCATGAAACCTATTTTAAATAAACAGTACGATTTAAGAGGAAATGAGATCCCCCGGCTTGGAAGAACTGCTCTTTTCTCTAAATTTATTCCGATTGGAAATCTGCGTGGCGGCCCCGGTATCCGTTGTTTTATCACTCTTGCAGTATTACACTATTTCGGTGGAGCTATCTATTGGGTACAGGCCAGACATGGTCATAGATTGCAGCCATTGCGCAGGTTAGTCTCAAAATTCAGACATTGATTTTTATTACTTTTTACCTCATTGAAGGTACTCAGGAGAGGGTCTATGAAGAATGGTGAAAATAAAATTATTCATCTGACACAGATACCGGACTATATGCGTCGTGTAAAACACTTGAAAAGCCGTCTGGTTTTTACACGGCCGGAAATGGATCTTGAAAATGCAAGGATCCTTACTGAAGGTTTTATAGAGTCGGAAGGTGAACCACTTGTTGTGCGTAAAGCCAGAGCTTTTAATAAGCAGTGCCGGGAAAAGAGTGTGGAAATCTTTGACGAGGAGCTCATTGTCGGCTGTTCAGGAAGTAAAATCCGGGCCGGCATTCTCTGCGCTGACAGCTGCTGGTCTGTACTCAATGATGAACTCGACACTATCGCTGAACGATCATACGACCCCTTTTACCTTAATGAAGAAGACCGACACCTGTTTGAGCAGGAGATTAAGCCGTACTGGAAGGGAAGATCAAATTTTGAGGAATGGCTGGCTCAGATTCCGGAAGATACCCGAGAACTGCGGGACAATGGCGTAATATATATTAATAGAAAAGCTGTGCGGGGCTTTGGCGAGACTACTGCCGGGTACGAATGGCTTCTTCGTGAGGGGATTTCCGGCATAGAAGAGTCGGTTAAGAGACGTAGAGAAAGGCTCGATCTCACGATCCCCGGAGATTATGAAAAGGATTACTATCTCAACTCGTTACTGATTGTAGCTGATGGTATAAAAAAATTAGCTGTTCGCTATGCTGAAGAGGCAGAAAGGCTGGCTTCTTCTGGAGGAAATGAGAAGAGAAGAGAAGAACTGCTGGAGATTGCTGAAGTGTGCCGAAATGTCCCTGCCAATCCTGCCAGAACATTCAGGGAAGCCCTGCAGTCACTTTACTTTTACCAGATATGCATCTTCATGGAGCAGAATGCCGCCAGCTATAATCCCGGCAGGATGGATCAGTATCTCTGGCCTTATTTCAAGGATGATTTTGATAGTGGACGTATAAGCAGGGAAGAAGCACAGGAACTACTCGATTGCCTCTGGATAAAATTCAGTGAGCCTTGCCTTTTCCAGGATGAGGTTACTGCTGAATTTGCCGCAGGCTATCCAATGTTCCAGAATGTCTGTGTAGGAGGGGTGGATGAAACCGGCAGGGATGCTGTAAATGAACTCTCCTATATGATCATCCAGGCCACCATGGATGTCCAGTTGTACCAGCCTTCACTGTCAGTCAGATACAGTCTTGCCAAAAATCCCAGCAGCTTTCTTCGCAAAGTGGTTGAGTTGATTTCTCTGGGTACAGGCTTCCCCGCTTTTCATAACGATGATATTGGCATCCGAATGCTGATGAATAAGGGCATTCCCCTGAAGGAGGCCTTTAACTGGAATCCCTGCGGTTGTGTTGAGACAAATCTTGAAGGAAGGTTACGTCATTATACCGCTCTTGCAGATATTAATCTCGGTTCCATTGTCGAGTTTGCACTGCTTAACGGGAAATCCAGGAAGAGTGATAAATGTATTTCAGTAAAAACCGGCAATGCTGAGGATTTTAAAAATTTTGATGATTTTTTTGAAGCAGTAAAGCAGCAGTTTGCCTATGTAACCAGAGCTGTGGTCAAAGGCAGTCATGTAATTGATGAGGTTTGCATGAAAAGGCCATGCCCTGCGCTCTCGTTGACCTTCAGGGAATGTATTGAAAATGCAAAAGATTATGCCTGGGGTGGAGCAAAGTACAATACCGGCAATGGTATTATTCTTATCGGTGTTGCTGATCTGATAAACTCCATCGCTGCAGTTAAGCATGTTGTATATGATAAAGAACTTGTCACCATGGGCCGGTTGCTTGATGCTCTTGCTCGTGATTTTGATGGGTTTGAAGATATCTTAAAACTTTGCAACTCGGCACCTAAATATGGCAATGATGACCTGCTGGTGGATAGAATTGCGGGTGATATTTTCACTTTTTTTGCAGACGAGATAGAAAAATATAAATCCAAATTCGGCAGGATGACTCCGGGTATCCTGCCTGTTTCCGGCAATACTCCTTTCGGTCTTGAAGTTGGGGCCTTGCCTTCCGGCAAAAAAGCATGGAAACCCCTGGCTGATGGTGTCAGTCCTACCGGGGGAACTGATCTGAATGGGCCTGGATCGGTGTTGAAATCAGTTGCCAATATCCCCCATGATCGTTTTGTTCAGGGAACACTTTTAAATCTGAAGGTGGAGCCTGCCATGCTGAGTGAAGAAAACGGCATACTCCAGATGATGGCGCTGTTGAAAAGCATGTGCAGCCTGGGTGTTTATCATGTTCAGTTTAATGTGATAGACCAGGAAAAATTACTTCAGGCCCAGCGGAACCCTGATGATCACCGTGGGCTTCTTGTCAGGGTGGCAGGATATACTGCTTATTTTGTCGAGCTTGGCAAAGATGTTCAGGATGAGATCATCGGCAGAACAGTTCAGCATGGTATCTCAGTTGGATAATGGGGTGGTCAAAGACTGTACAGGTACAGTTCTTCGCATCGAAAGAAATTCTATCCATGATGGTCAGGGGTTGAGAGTAGTACTGTTTTTAAAGGGATGTTCTCTCTCCTGCAAGTGGTGTTCAACTCCAGAGTCACAACAAGCTGCTGTCGAAAAAGGATATGGCAGAATCATGTCAGTGGATGAGGTGGTTGCTGAAATCTGCAAGGATGAAATATTCTTTTTCCATTCCGGTGGCGGCGTGACCATCAGTGGGGGAGAATGTCTGCTGCAGCCGGATTTTGTTGCAGGTGTACTCGGAGAGTGTTGTAGGCGGGGAATTGATACAGCCATCGAAACGAGCCTCTTTGCTCCCTGGCAGAACGTTGAGAAAATTCTGCCTTTTCTAAATGTCATCTATGTGGATCTGAAACATTCTGATGGCAATATGCATAAGAATCTTGTCGGTGTAGATAACAGGGTCATACTTGCCAATCTTAAAAAACTCGATCAGTCCGATTTGCCCTTTAATATCCATATACGAATCCCGTTAATACCAGGTATAAATGATGGAGACGATACCATATTGGCAACTCTCTCAATAGCTGCATCGCTCAAAAAACTGGTAGAGATTGAACTCCTGCCTTATCATCGCCTTGGGGTGGAAACCTATGCAAAGCTGGGAAGAGTTTATGAGTTGGAGGATCTGGTTACTCCATCTCAGGAATATATTATTGAACGGGCAGAGTTTCTGAAAAAACAGGGCTTGACTGTTCCTGTCAAAATTGGGGGTGGCTACATTTAAATAGACAGAAGGATAATACAATGGGCTGTTATGCCAGGGTGAGAATGATAGTGTAGATGAAAGGTTTTATCCATTTCTCTAGAGCATACATTGTTTATCTTGGTTATAGTGCTGAAACTGGTGTTATGTTACAGCCGGTATTAAGTTTTCAGTATCCTTAAGGATACTGGTCATAGATAGTTAATTAAATAATGTAAAAGGAGAATGGTTTGAAAAAATCTTTATTATTGTCTTCTGTAAGTGGTGCCTTGGCAGGTTTACTCATGCTTGGTAATGTTGCTACTTCTGCAGATTTGAAAATCGGTATCATGGTTCCCACAACCGGGTCAGAAGCAACGTATGGCAAAGATATGGAAAATGCTATCAACCTTGCTGCTGCTGAAATCAATAAGGCCGGTGGTGTGCTTGGCCAGAAAATAGTCACCATGACCGGCGATGCTGCCTGTGATCCACAGCAGGCAACCTCTGCTGCCAGCAAACTGGTTTCTGCTGATGTCACAGCTGTTGTCGGCGGATACTGTTCAGGTGCTACTATGCCTACCATGAAAATCTACGGTGATGCCAATATACCGATGGTTATCCCTGCGGCAAACTCCACCAAATTGATCGATATTAATCAAGGTAATGCTTTTCAGATTAATTCTACCGGTTTTGACCAGGTAAAAACCGCTGTTGGCCTGTTTAAAGCAAAAGGGATTAAAAAACTGGCAATTGTTCACCAGGGAGACGGTTACTCTGAGGACCTTGCAAAACTGACGCGTGAGAAGTGGACCGCAATGGGTAATGAAGTTGTAGCTTATGAGGTGGTAAATAAAGGTGAGCAGGATCAATCTGCTCTCGTTACCCGGGTTAAATCCAAAGCACCTGATGCCGTTTTCTGGACAGCCTACTATGCGGACGGTGCAATGGTAATCAAGCAGCTTCGTCAGGGCGGTTATCGTAATCTTATTGCTGTTGGTGATGGTTCTAACTCCCCAAAACTTCTTGAGATTGCAGGAAAAGCAGCCGAAGGTATTTACTGTTTCTCCAATCCTACCGTGGAATATCTTCCAGCAGCTAAATCCTTTCATACAAATTATAAGGCCACCTACAAGCAAGAACCTGATGCATATGCTGCCTTATCCTATGATGGCATGAAGCTTATGGCCGACGCTATCACACGTGCTGGTTCTACAGACAAAGCGGCAATCATAAAAGCACTGGCCGCAACCAAGGAATTTACAGGTATTGCCGGTCCCATTTCTTTTACTGATAAAAACACCCTTGCCAGAAGCAACTTTGTTATTTTGGTAGCAAAAGACGGAAAGTGGCTCCTCAATAAATAAAACCCTCTCCAGTAATATATCTCTGAACAGCCCGGCAGGTAAATTTGTCCCGGGCTGTTCCCACAGCACTCATCCTCTCTAAATGGATTTGTTATGTCAATCCAGGACATTCTTTTACAGCAGCTCGCTAATGGTCTGATACTGGGGTCATTCTATGCTCTCGTCGCCCTTGGCTACACCATGGTGTACGGCATCATTAAGCTTCTGAACTTTGCCCATGGCGATCTCTACATGCTGGGCTCATTCGTAGGTTTTATCATTCTATCTTTCCTCAGTGACTATATCGGCAGCGGCTGGGCAGGTATTCTCTGTACTATGGTTTTGAGTATGATTGTCGTCGGTTTTTTAGGCGTATTGATACAGCGGATAGCCTATGTACCAATGCTTTCCGCCCCCAGGCTTTCCATTCTCATAACTGCACTGGCAGTTTCCATGGTACTTTACAATACTGTTATGGCCTTTACCGATGGTCAATATCTTGCATTCAAGACCGATCTTGGTTTTGAGGGGGTTGAACTTGGTAATGTATTTGTTACATATACCCAGTTGACACTAGTGGGTGCCTCTATTTCACTGATGGTAGTCCTCCAGCTTTTTGTTCACAAAACTCTTTATGGTAAGGCTATGCGGGCAATTGCCATTGACCAGGATGCCTGCCGGCTGATGGGGATAAATGTCAATAAAATTATTGCCTTAACCTTTTTCATTGGCACATCCCTTGCTGCTGCGGCCGGTATCATGGCCGGCACTTACTACGGCAGCATTCATTTTTTTATGGGTTTTGTCATTGGTCTTAAAGCATTTACTGCTGCCGTCATTGGTGGAATCGGTTCAATCCCCGGCGCCATGCTGGGAGGGTTGCTCTTAGGATTGCTGGAGTCGTTTGGTACCCAGATTCCATTTATCGGTACAGAGTGGAAGGATGTCTTTTCCTTTGGGATCCTTATTCTCCTCCTGGTATTCAAACCTACCGGTATTCTAGGTAAAACAGAAATCGAGAGGATGTGATTTATGGTGCCGTCGACAAATACAACCTCAACCGACACATCCGGTCAAGAAAATCCAGGTGGTTTGAGCGGGTGGCTTCAGCCACAGAAAAATCGCATGTTCATCCTTATGACTCTTGCGGCCACTGCCATGTTTATCCCTCTGGTATCAAACAATTATGGCCTGGAAGTCATGACTAATGTCTGGTTCTATGTCGTGCTCTGCCTGGGGCTGAATATTGTTGTTGGTTATGCAGGCCTGCTCGACCTTGGCTATGCGGCATTTTTTGCTGTTGGGGCATACACAACAGGAATTCTCACCTCTCAATTTGGAGTCAACTTCTGGTTGACTATTCCCGTTGCCGTCTGTGTCTCTGCCTGTGCCGGTTTTATCATTGGCGGTCCGACCTTGAGGCTGCGCAGTGATTATCTAGCTATTGTCACACTTGGATTCGGAGAAATCGTTAGATTAATCGCCAGAAACCTTGAGATTACTGGTGGAGCCAGTGGACTTATTGGCATAGAAAGACCAAGTATATTCGGTTTTGAGTTAAGTCAAATTGTCCATTTTTATTATGTATTTCTTTTTCTTGCCATCCTCGCATGCTTTGTCAGTTACAGGCTGCAACATTCCCGTCTCGGCCGGGCATGGCAATATGTACGGGAAGATGAAGACGCAGCTGAAGCTATGGGCATCAACAGGGTAGCCGTTAAATTATATGCCTATGTCATAGGCGCTATTTTTGGCGGAGTTGCCGGTTGTTTCTTTGCGGCCAAAATGACAGCTATTTCCCCGGAAACTTTCATGTTCCAGCAGTCTGTACTCATTCTTCTCGGTGTGGTGCTAGGTGGTATGGGCAAGATCCCGGGTGTTATCATCGGGGCATTTGCTTTAGTGCTCTTCCCTGAGGTTTTCAGGGATCTGGGTTCCATGCGTATGCTGGTTTTTGCAATTGTCATGCTGATTATCATGTTGTACAGGCCCGAAGGGATCTGGCCGGCTAAGAAATCTTAACACCATACTGCAGTACAACGACGGAATGGATTCTATGTCTTTATTAGAAGTTAATAACCTTGCGCTGAGTTTTGCCGGACTTCACGTTATCAAAGCTCTGGATTTTAACGTTGAAGAGGGTAGTATCGCCAGTCTTATCGGACCTAATGGCGCTGGTAAAACCTCCATTTTCAATTGTCTTACAGGATTTTACAAACCTACCTCGGGTGAAATTGTATTTAATGGAAAATCCATAGTACGCAGAAAACCTCATAAAATTACCCGGCGGGGGATGGCAAGAACATTTCAGAATCTCAGACTTTTTAAAAGTATGACAGTTCTGGAAAATGTGATGTCTGGAATGCACTGCCGCAGCTCAGCAGGACCGATAGGTGCAATATTCAGAACTGATTTTCAGCAGAAAGAGGAAGCCAGGATTAATGAATTTTGTGAAACATGTCTCGACTTTGTTGGATTGCTTGGGGAGAAAGACAGAGTAGCCTCGAATCTCGCTTACGGCGACCAGAGAAGAGTTGAGTGGGCAAGGGCCCTGGCTACACAACCACAACTTTTATTACTTGATGAGCCAGCTGCGGGATTAAACCATGACGAAAAGCAGCAGCTGATTGAACTTATTAACCGAATCCGTGATGAGCTCAAAATCACAATTTTTCTCATTGAGCATGATATGGGATTGGTAATGAAAGTATCTGAAAAAATCACTGTCATAGATTACGGCGAGAAGATTGCCCAGGGTAATGCAGAAGAGATTCAGAATAATCCGAAAGTTATCGAAGCCTACCTGGGTAAGGAAGAGGACGAAATCGTATGAGCAATACTATTCTCGAAATTGACAATCTTGAGACACATTATGGCAAGATCCATGCTCTGCGCGGCATCTCCTTTACTGTGAGGGAAGGGCAAATCGTCGCTCTTCTCGGTGCAAATGGTGCCGGCAAAAGTACTACGTTAAGAGCGATCTCCGGTCTTATCCGGTCAACTTCGGGTGCTATCCGTTATATGGGTGATGATATTACCAGAACACCCGCCCATGACATTGTCAAGAAGGGGCTTATTCATGTTCCTGAAGGAAGGAAAATTTTCAAAGGAATGACAATTACCGAAAATCTTGAACTCGGATCCTTTACCCTGGAAGATGATGCTGAACGAAAACGACGTATGGATCATGTTTTTGAGATTTTCCCTATTCTCTATGAACGAAGAACTCGAGATTCTGCCTTTCTTTCCGGTGGAGAGCAGCAGATGCTTGCCATGGGCCGGTCGATGATGACCAACCCGAAACTGCTGTTGCTCGACGAGCCTTCCATGGGCCTTGCTCCTTTCCTGGTTCAACAGATCATGAAGATTGTTTTACGATTAAATAAGGAAGGAGTAACCATCCTTCTGGTTGAGCAGAACGCCAAGGTGGCCTTGAAACTTGCGGATCATGGTTATGTTCTTGAGACCGGTGAGATAGTTATCAGGGGTGACGCTAAAACATTGCAGCAGGACGAGAGTATAGTGAAAGCTTATCTTGGCGAGTAAATTCGCAGCTAATGCAAAAACAGACAAAAGCCTATCTGTTGACACTAATTGCCGTCACCTTCTGGGGTACGGCAGCTTCTGCTTTTAAAATTGCTCTACAGTATGTCACACCTTATTTGCTGCTTTTCTATTCCGCCCTGGTTTCTACCATTGCTTTGTTTATTATCATAATTCTGCAGGGCAAGGTTTCTCAGCTTTTTAATATTACTCTTACGCAGATTGGCAAAGCAGCACTGCTGGGGTTTCTCAATCCGTTTCTCTATTATACTGTACTCTTTAAGGCCTATTCTCTGCTACCAGGGCAGATTGCCATGGCATTAAACTATGGTTGGCCTCTGGCCCTGACACTTCTGTCTGCCCCCATCCTTAAACAAGCCTTGAGCCGGGCACAGCTTATCGCTGTTGTTATCAGTTTTTGTGGCGCTATAATTATTGCTACAAAGGGACAATTTGCAGGTTTTAACGAAGTCAGCAAACTTGGTCTTGTGCTTGCCTTCGGTTCCACAATTATCTGGGCATTATTCTGGCTCTTCAATGCCAGAGACGGCCTTGATCCGGTGACAAAGCTCTTTTCAGGTTTCTGTTTCGGACTTATTTACTCTGTTCTGTTCAGTCCCTTGTTTGATGGCTTGCATCTGCCTGACGTCAGGGCTCTGCTGCCACTGCTCTATATAGGGCTTTTTGAGATGGGCATCACCTTCGTGCTTTGGCTGACAGCCCTGGAACTCAGCAGTACAGCAGCGAGAGTTGGTAATCTAATCTATATTTCACCCTTCCTTTCCCTGATTTTTCTCAGAATTATTATAGGAGAGGAAATTCATTTCGCCACCTTCCTGGGACTCCTGCTTATTGTCGGGTCTATTCTTTTTCAGGAAATGGCAGCAAAGAAAGTTAATACTCTTTGACGGGGATGAGTAACAATGTTTAACAGCTGGAAAATTCCGGATGACTGGCAGGTAATTACAACACTGGAAGCACATACAGGCGGTGAACCACTGCGAATTTTTACAGGCGGGCTGCCGGAAATCAAAGGGAATTCTATTCTTGAAAAAAGAAACTATTTCAAAGAACATTTTGATCATCTGAGAACTTCTGCTATGTGGGAGCCAAGAGGGCATGCTGATATGTACGGTGCTGTTCTCACAGAACCAGTTACTCCGGATGGTGACCTGGGGGTTATTTTTCTTCATAATGAAGGGTATAGCACTATGTGTGGTCATGCAGTTATTGCCATTACAACCGCCTGTTTTGATACCGGATGGATTCAAAAAGGTGGGACAAAACCCGTGTTGAAGATTGACGCACCTGCAGGCAGAGTTGAAGCTACTGCAAACATAGAAGAGGGCAGGGTGAAATCAGTCTCCTTTTTAAATGTACCTTCTTTTCTTTATAAACAAGATTTAATAGTTGATGTTCCTGGATTGGGAACTGTTGAATACGATATTGCATTTGGCGGGGCATTTTATACCTTTTGCCAAGCTGATCAACTTGGTATTGATTTGATTCCTGAAAACTATGACCGGTTAATAGGTGCCGGTCGGAAGATTAAAGAAAGTGTAATGGGTAGTGAAATAATTGAACATCCTTTTGAGTCTGATTTAGGTTACCTTTATGGAACAATTTTCATTGGTCCTCCGGAAAACAAAGAAAATCATAGCCGGAATGTATGCATATTTGCAGAAGGGCAGGTGGACAGGTCGGCTACCGGCACCGGCGTCAGCGCAAGGGCAGCTATTCATGCAGTCAGGGATGGATTGGCACTTCATCAGCCCATTACAATTGAAAGTATATTGGGAACAACTATGACTGTAGAGGTTGCGCAAAAAACAACTTTTGGCCCACATGATGCTGTTATCCCAAAAGTTACAGGGACCGCATCTATTACCGGAGAAAACCGCCTCTATATTGATCCCACTGACGAACTAAGGGATGGTTTCATCTTCCGTTAATTTCAGACTACCAGACAAAAATGAAGCATCCCAGTATTTTCAATGATGTCATCGGTCCCATCATGCGTGGGCCCTCAAGTTCTCACTGTGCCGGGGCTCTTCGTATCGGACGCCTGGCCAGGGAGTTAATGCATGGAGCCCGATTTGTGGATGTGCTGGTAGAATTCGATAAAGATGGAGCCCTTGCCACCACTCACACAACACAGGGATCCGATATGGGGCTTGCCGGGGGACTTCTTGGCTGGGACACCATGGATCCGAGGTTGGCTGATGCAGAAAAAACGCTATTCGATAAGGGTGTCAAAATCACCTATACTATTGACCACTATGATATGGCCCACCCTAACACCTATCAGATAACACTAAGCACTCCTGGTGAAAAGCATCTGATCAGAGCTATTTCTTCGGGCGGCGGGATGGTGGAAATTATCTCCATAGATGGAGTCGAAGTTTCAATTAATGGTGATTTTTTCGAAACGCTGGTATTTGGGATGTCTGTCGAAATTTTCCCTCACATATCTTCACTTTTAACGACTCCGGATTTTATTAACGTTCTGGAATTGAGGGATGGAGTATGCATTCAAATTAAAACACAAAAGTCACTCTCAGAAGATATGGTCAGTATGATTGCTGCTATGGACAATGTTACTATGGTTAGGCAGCTTTCGCCGGTACTGCCTGTGCTGTCGCGCAGGGATATTTCTGTACCGTTCTCGTCCTATCGGGAAATGCTCGACTATAACGTTGATAAGAAACTTGCTTTGTCGGAACTTGCCATTCATTATGAGAGTCAGCGTGGAGGATTTGAGCGAACGGAAGTTATAAAAAAAATGGAAGAGATCGTCGATATCCTCATTCAATCTATTCAGACCGGTCTTAAGGGCACTGAGTATGATGCGCGGATTCTTGGCTGCCAGTCCAGAGGATTTGCCGATGCTATGGAATCCGGCTCGCTTCTTGGTTCTACTGTACTCAACACGATGACTCTCTATATCTCTTCGCTGATGGAAATGAAGAGTTCCATGGGCTTGATTGTGGCAGCCCCCACGGCCGGATCCTGTGCGGGTTTGCCCGGTGCCGTTCTCGGTGCGGTCGACTCACTTGATCTCTCAAAAGAAGATGCGGTAAAGGGGATGCTTGCTGCCGGTATGATCGGTGTACTTATAGCAGTAGATTCGACGTTTGCCGCTGAAGTGTGCGGCTGTCAGGCGGAATGTGGTTCAGCCTCGGGGATGGCTGCTGCAGCATTGGCTGAAATGGGCGGGGGCTCGGCTGCACAATCATTTACCGCAGCATCCATGGCACTGCAGAATATTCTTGGCATGATATGCGACCCTGTAGCCAATCGGGTTGAGGTTCCATGTTTGACAAAAAATGCAATGGCGGCTGCAAATGCTCTTACATGTGCAAATATGGCCCTCGCAGGATACGATCCAGTTGTACCCCTTGATGAAGTTATTGAGACTATGGATTCTGTCGGTAAAAGTATCGCGCCTGAACTCAGGTGTACTGCTCTCGGCGGACTCTCTATTACAAAATCTGCAAAGGTGATCGAGAAACGTTTCGAAACCGGCGCATCAACAAGCGAGACATAAAATGCTTTATCTGAACAGCCAGGCAATTACTACGGCAGTTACCTGCGACGAAATGATGGACGCTGTCGAGCAGGCAATGGCAGTTTACGAGGACAAGGCCTATACCATGCCTGAGCGTATGAATGTGCCGTGCGGCGATGGAAATATACTCCTGCTAATGCCTTGTATAGCTGGTGATTACATGGTTACAAAGATGCTGACTCTCTACCCTGGCAACCGTGCGGTTGAAAAACCGGTGATCCAGGCAACTGTAATGCTTGCCGACAGCAAGACAGGAACTCCACTTGCTATTATAGATGGTGGAGCCATTACTGCCATGAGAACAGGTGCGGTGAGTGGTTCAAGTATAAGGCATCTCGCAAAAGCAGAGGCGAACTCCGTAGGCCTTGTAGGCTGTGGTGTACAGGGATTTTACCAGCTCAAATATGCCTGCGCCGCGAGGAATATACGGAAAATCTCACTTTTTGATATGAACTTGGAAAATACAGCGTTTCTGTCAGAAAAGTTAGGGTCTGATTATGCGGATATTGAAATCAATATAGCGGAAACAACGGAAGACCTTATTAACGCATCAGATATTATAATAACAGCGACAACTGCCAGAAAACCAGTGCTACCTGACATCCCGGAGCTGTTCCAGGGTAAACACTTTGTTGCTGTAGGTTCCTTTGAGCCTGATGTTCGTGAATATCCCGATGCACTGTTCAGACAGAGTTCCCGGGTCTGGGTTGATATCGATTATGCCAAAGAAGAATCCGGAGAAATTCTTATACCACTTAAAGAGGGAATTCTAAAAGAAGAACAGATCATTACCCTTGGTCAGTTTATTCGATCAGGTGACAAAC
>LGVF01010572.1_pt1 | contig 13531 bp, 9 predicted proteins | sample 469901 | NCBI WGS metagenome assembly LGVF01 (sample SAMN03893561, study PRJNA290197) | marine sediment metagenome | material: sediment; isolation source: combined push core samples #3730, #5133, and #5579 collected at Hydrate Ridge | place: Pacific Ocean: Hydrate Ridge | reverse complement strand
ACGCAGAGGTCGCAGAGGTTCTTTTTTCATTTGCCGCTGAGAGGGCGGCAAATGAAAACCACACAGCCCTGCGGGAACCTAACCGCACAGGTCCAAAAAGTTTAATATAGATCGAACTGATATGCAATCATTGAATCGCTTTATGGAATATTGGTACGTACAGGCAAAACCAAAGAACTCTGACCCCGCCCGGAGGACGGGGTTTTCCTGGACACAACAAAGTGCCTTGTGAGCGTTGTCATAGTTCCTGATTCGTGGTAAACAAGGTCTATAAAGTTCATCGAAATGTCTATCAAGATTTCATGAGACTATGACCAAAGAACTGAGCACCCCTGAAAACACCATCTATCTCATTGACGGAAACAGCTTCATATACCGAGCCTACCATGCCGTCCGCCATCTCTCCACAACCCAGGGCCTGCCTACCAACGCCACCTTCGGTTTCACAAACATGCTCCTAAAGCTCATCACTGAGCGGATGCCTGAGTATATGGTTATGGTATTTGACGCAAAGGGCCCCACCTTTCGCCACGAGATGTACGATGCCTATAAGGCAAATCGCCCGCCCATGCCTGAAGACCTTGCGGCACAGATACCCTACATCAAGCAAGTTGTTGAAGGGATGAACATCATTTCAATGGAACTCCAGGGATATGAGGCTGATGATATCATAGGGACACTGGCCCGTGCTGCAGAAGAAAAAGGCTTCCACATTGTAATGGTCACCGGCGACAAGGACTTTAAGCAGTTGGTCTCCCCCAGGACGAGTATCTGGGATCCCATGAAAAACAGCATCATTGATTATGCGGGCCTGAAGAAAGATTTTGGCCTGGAGCCCTCTCAATGGATTGATGCCATGGCCCTTGCCGGTGACACCTCGGACAATATACCAGGGGTCCCCGGGATCGGGGAAAAGACGGCCGTTGCATTGATCAATTCCTATGGAACCATAGAGGGGGTCTTTGAAAACCTCGACGGAATAACAAAGAAGACACTTCGCGAGAACCTGACCAACTTCCGTGAACAGGCCATGTTAAGCCGTCGATTGGTGGCAATAGATACGAAAATACCGTTATCCGTAGAGCCCTCATCGTTTAAGGTTTCGGCCCCGGATAAGGAGAAACTGGCCAGTCTTTTCAAGGTTCTGGAGTTTCAAAGGCTCCAGAAACAGTTTCCTATGAAGGCCGACCTTAGCCACAAGAACTATCGCGTGATTCTCGCTGACGAGGCCCTCAAGGCGCTAATCGATGATCTGAAACAGGCAGGGACGTTTGCCCTTGACTTAGAGACAACTGCAAAGGACCCAATGCAGGCTGAGATTGTGGGACTCTCCTTTGCGTGCCGGCCGAATGAAGCCGCCTATGTCCCCTTGCGACACTGCTATTCCGGTGCGCCCAGGCAGCTTGACCCTGACCGCACCCTTGGTATCTTGAAGCCCCTCCTTGAAGACCCGAACCTGGCCAAGGTGGGTCAGAATATCAAGTATGACTGGATCGTACTGAGGCGTTCCGGGATTCAACTTCAAGGGGTTATGTTTGACACCATGGTGGCCTCCTACCTGCTCAGTCCGACCCGGCGCGCCCATGGCCTGGAAATGATTGCGGCCGAATACCTTGACCATAGGATGATATCATACAAAGACGTCACCCGTGGCAGAAAGAGCAACAGGGGCTTTGCCGAGGTCCCTGTAGAGGATGCGGTGACTTATGCATGCGAGGACGCTGATATCACATTCATGGCCTATGAGATCCTGAGACCCAAGCTCCAGGAGGGCGGCTTTGATAGCCTCTTCAAGGAAGTGGAGATGCCTCTCATACCTGTCCTTGTAGACATGGAGATGTCTGGAATTTGTGTGGACAAGGCCTGCCTGCAGACCTTATCAAAAGACTTCGAGCGTCAACTCGATCATGTAGAGAAGCAAATATACTCTATTGCCGGAGAGCGTTTCAATATCCAATCCCACCAGCAACTGGGCCGGATACTTTTTGAAAAACTAAGGCTCCCCATTCAAAAAAAGACGAAGAAGAAGACCGGGTATTCCACGGATATCGAGGTCCTCACGGTCCTTTCTTTGGAACATGAACTCCCTGCCATGGTCTTGCAGTACCGCTCGCTCGCCAAGCTCAAGTCCACTTATGTCGATGCACTTTTGGATATCATTCATCCGGAAACCTGTCGCATCCATACGTCGTATAATCAGACCGTCACGGCCACCGGCCGTTTGAGCAGCAGTGACCCTAACCTTCAAAATATTCCCGTGAGGACCAATGAGGGCCGCAAGATCAGGGAGGCCTTTATCCCAAGGAAAGGCTGGGTCATGCTATCTGCCGACTATTCCCAGATAGAGCTTCGACTCCTTGCCCACTACTCGCAGGACCCCATCCTTGTCGAGGCCTTTGAAGAAGACCAGGATATCCACGCGCGCACAGCAGCCGAGATTTTTCAATTGCTGCCGTCTATGACTACACCGGAGATGCGCCGGCAGGCCAAGGTCATAAACTTCGGGATCATTTACGGGATGAGCCCTTTCAGGCTCTCCAAAGAGCTAAACATCAGCCGGAAGATGGCGAAGATCTATATTGAAAACTACTTCCGTACGTACAAAGGGGCAAAGCAATTCATAAATGAAACCATTGAGCAAGCGGGAAAAACAGGCAAGGTCACCACGATCCTGGGCCGTCATCGCCGGTTGCCCGACATTTCAAGCAAGAACCGTACGGCCCGTGAGTTTGCCGAGCGCACGGCGGTCAACACGCCGCTTCAGGGCTCGGCAGCCGATTTGATCAAGATGGCCATGATCCGGATGCACCAGGTCCTCGGCCAAAAGGGCCTGAAGACCGAGATGCTTCTGCAGGTCCATGATGAACTGGTATTTGAAGTCCCGCCTGAGGAGATAGAGGGTGTGGCAAGACTTGTCACCGAGATCATGGAAGGGGTCTACCCGCTAAGAGTACCCCTCAAGGTTGACGTAAAGACAGGCCGGAACTGGGCGGAAGCGCACTGAGTGTAAAAATCCCGAGACGTTTGTCAGTTGTGAAATACTCAAGCAAAATAATCGAGTCCAAGGATGTAAGAAATCAGGTGAACCGGTTTCTCCCTCGGATAAAGGGTATGATTCAGTCAGGCAAGCCGCTGCCCCTGCTTGTGACCTGTAGAACAGTTCCAGTGGATATCCTGCGGTGGCTGAAAAGCCATTCTCTTTACCCACGCCTGTATTGGTATGACAGGGAAGGAAGCATGGAGATCGGCGGATACGGATCCCTGATGACCGTCAGCGAAGATGATCCTTCTCGATTCCTGACCGCTTTCGGCAAATTGTCGGCCATGCTTGACAAGCATCCGCAAAAGGATTTCTTACGATTTCTGGGGGGCATGTCCTTTTCACCTCAAGAAAAACAGGACAATAGATGGGAAGATTTCCCTGGTTTTTGGTTTGTCCTCCCGGAAGTCATGATGCTTCGAATAAATGAGGATTATTTTGTCTCGGCTGGTGTGCTCCTTGAGGGGCATGAAGACGTTAATGAGACTTTTACCAGCATATTGGAATCTTTAAAAAAAACACAAGCAGAGAATCCATCTCCGACACCAGATCAATTTCCGGCAATCATCACAAGGACAGATCACCCCGACTATACAGGCTGGACGAACAATGTTGACACATCTCTTCATGAAATATCCGAGGGTAAAATAGATAAGGTTGTTCTTGCCAGACGAACTGACCTGTTATTTGAAAAACCTGTTGACGCTGTCGATTATTTGCACGCCCTCAAAGACGCCAATGACCGTTGTTATTGTTTCCTGCTTCAACCGAGACAGGACACAGCATTTTTGGGGGCAACGCCGGAGCGTCTTTTCAAAACTGAGAAGAACCTCCTTGTCAGCGAGGCAGCGTGCAGTACTGTGGTTCGGGGAGCTGATCCGGATGAGGACCAACGTCGCAGTGCATGGCTGTTGCAAAACCGGAAAGAACTGTCAGAACACGGATTTGTGACAGGTGATCTGCTTGAAAAATTTCAGCAAATAACGAAAAACGCATGCTTGTCGGGACAGCCGAAGATCCTGCAACTTGCCAATGTGCAGCACCTGGTCTCCAATATCTCCGGTGTTTTAGAGAATGGCATTTCCATTGGAGAAATAGTCTCAATCATGCATCCGACAGCGGCCGTTGGGGGTTACCCCGGCCCTGCTGCAACGAGCCTCATTAAGAGATTGGAGCCTTTTGGCAGGGGATGGTACGCCGGTCCGGTTGGAATCATTTCCCATGAATCAGCCGAAATGGCGGTCGGCATTCGGTCTTCCCTTGTAACCGACAGGGTCATTTCTCTTTTCACGGGGGCCGGCATCGTCCAAGGCTCTACGCCGGAATCGGAGTGGCAGGAAATTGAAGACAAGATGTCTACTGCCTTCAAGGTCCTTTCCGGAGGGCTGGAGTGACCGGCTCGCTCCATTCCTGCGAAGCGCTGCCGCAAAGCACCCCCCGATCCCTCAGGCAGGGACAGACCTCAAGCATGGGTCTCAATCACCTTTGGTCCGGATTGATCATAGAAGAACTGATCCGCTGCGGGGTTACGACCCTCTGTATTTCTCCAGGGTCCCGCTCCACACCACTCGTCATTGCGGCAGCGGAGAATAAGCAGGCACGCACTGTTGTTCACACGGACGAGCGGGGAACAGCCTTCTACGCCATGGGGTATGCAAAAGCAACGGGTCGACCTGCTGCTCTGGTATGCACCTCAGGCACTGCAGTGGCGAATTATTTCCCCGCGGTGATTGAGGCCGGTCAATCTGCCATCCCTCTGTTGATATTGAGCAGTGACAGGCCCGTGGAACTCAGGGATACGCGCTCGCCACAAACGATCAATCAGGTAAATATCTTCGGAGATTACTTGCGATGGCACTTTGACCTGCCTGCACCCGACACGGCTATTTCACCATCTTTTTTACTCACTACAATTGACCAGGCAGTCTATCGTGCTGTCAGCAGACCTGCCGGTCCGGTACAGATCAATTGCCAATTCAGGGACCCCTTGATCTCTAACAGAGAAAAACACGGATGGGACAATTACCTCTCCATCCTGGACCAATGGCACAAAAGCGGGCAGTCCTTTACCACCTACGCCAAATCACGATCGATCCCTTCCACAGAGGACACTGACCGGATAGGGAAGATGATCGAAGGCTGTGAGAACGGTTTGTTGATTGTGGGGCAGTTATCGGCGGGCACAAACAAAAAGGCGATCATGGACCTGGCATCTCAGTTGGGGTGGCCCCTGCTGGCGGACATCAATTCCGGGATCCGTTTTGCCTGTTCAGCATCAGGAAACGCCAAAGGCGTCGTTGCCCACTATGACCTTTATCTTCGAATAGAGGATTTCCGTAAAAGGTTTTACCCGGACTTGATACTACACATGGGAGGTATGCCGGTATCCAAATCCTTGAATCAGTATATCGAGGAAAGCCGCGGAGAATATATCGTCGTAAACAGTCATCCTTTTCGTCAGGACCCCATGTTTCGGGTAACGCAAAGGGTCGAGTCAGATCCTGGACGATTTGCACAAAAGCTGTCAGAGAGAATACAAAAGACTGCATCGGGACTCACGGATATCTTCTGCCAAGCAGAGGAGATCAGCAGTGCGGTCATAAGGAATTCTGTCATGACACAGGACAAGATTAGCGAATGGGCCGTGTCTTGTGTCGTGTTGGACTCTGTTGCCGAGGACAGCGGCATATACCTGGGCAACAGTATGCCGGTGCGCGAAGCAGATGCTTTTGCCGCCTGTTCCGGCAAAGCACTTGCCGTTGGCTGTAATCGAGGCGCCAATGGCATAGACGGGACGATTGCCTCTGCGATTGGATTTGCCGCAGGATTGAATCGTCCGACAACACTCTTGGCCGGGGATTTGGCGGTCTTGCACGACATAAATTCTCTGGGATTGATCAACAAGATCCACGTGCCCCTTACCATAGTTGTCTTAAACAATGACGGGGGCGGCATTTTTTCGTTCCTGCCGGTGGTTAAATTGACTGAGCACTTTGAAACCTATTTTGCCACACCACATGGCCTGAGATTCAAAAAGGCGGCAGAGTTGTTTGGTCTGCCCTATGAAAATCCCAGCTCCATGGCATCGTTTAGAAAGGTCTATCAGAGATCAATCGATTCGGGCACTTCATCCATCATTGAGGTTCACACAAGACGTGACAAGAACCTTGTCGAGCATGAAATGATCTGGAAAAGAGTTGCAGAGGAAATAGGGCGTAGCCCCGTGCTGAACGGATGACTGCTCGGTTATCTTGGCATTATATCGACAAGGGAGAGCGGGAGCGACCGCCGCTCATCTTCCTTCATGGATTCATGGGCACAGCCTCAGATTGGTTGGAGATTTCAGAAATACTCGAAGATGAATATTATTGTATCTTGCCGGATCTTCCGGGGCATGGAAGGACGATTGCTGAAACCATAGACGAACCTCTTGATTTTGATTTCGTTGCCCTGGGGCTTATGGACTTGATGGAGCAATTACACCTCGCATCTGCGGCACTCATTGGATATTCAATGGGTGGAAGAGTCGCCCTATTTACGGCAACAAGATATCCGAAAAGGTTCAATGCCTTGGTAATGGAGGGCGTTAACCCTGGTCTCCAGGATGACAAGGAAAGAAACAACAGACTGGTCTTAGATGAAGAAAGGGCAGAAAGGCTGGAAAGCACAGGCATTGCCAGGTTCACAGAGAGTTGGTATGAGACGGATTTTTTTGAGACATTAAGAAGGCATCCGGAAAAGCTGAATAAAATAAAAACCGCCAGAAAAAATAATGATACTGCATGGATGGCAAAGGTGCTTCGAGAGCTGAGCCTGGGAAGGCAGCCACCTTTATGGGATAGACTCGGCACACTATCTATGCCTGTCTTGTTGATTGCAGGCGAACTGGACCATAAGTACAGACGAATAGCATACCAAATGAAAGATTATCTCGGGGATTCTCAAGTGCATTTGACACCTGAAACAGGACATAATTCGCATGCAGAGGCGCCTGAGAAATTTGCACAAATTTTGACGGATTTCTTGAAGGAGAAGTACTTATATGAGCATCGTTGACTGGATCACGGCCCGGGAATTTGAAGACATTGAGTATGAAAAGGGGGAAGGGATTGCCAGGATTACGATAAACCGCCCCCACGTTCGGAATGCTTTCCGGCCTTTGACGGTTAAGGATATGCTGCTTGCCCTTGAGGATGCCCGTGAAGATCCGAATATCGGCGTGATTATCCTGACAGGCAAAGGGAAAGAGGCTTTCTGCTCGGGCGGTGACCAGAAAGTGAGGGGAGATTCCGGGTATAAGGATAACAGGGGTGTCCACCGGCTGAACGCTCTTGACCTGCAGAGACAGATCAGGACCATGCCAAAGCCTGTGATTGCCATGGTGGCCGGATATGCGATTGGCGGGGGGAATGTCTTACAGATGCTGTGTGACTTGACCATTGCCGCTGATAATGCCATTTTTGGCCAAAGCGGGCCCAGAGTAGGATCTTTTGACGCAGGTTATGGCTCCAGCTACATGGCCAGAATAGTCGGTCAAAAAAAGGCAAGGGAGATCTGGTTCTTGTGCCGGCAATACAATGCCCGGCAGGCCCTGGAAATGGGTCTGATCAATCATGTGGTTCCCTACGAACAACTTGAAGAAGAAACAGTGAAATGGTGTAAAGAAATCCTGATGAACAGTCCAGTGGCCTTACGATGCGTGAAAGCAGCTTTGAATGCGGATTGCGATGGCCAGGCAGGACTTCAGGAGTTGGCAGGCAATGCCACCATGCTCTTCTACATGTCACAGGAAGGCCAGGAGGGACGTAATGCCTTTTTAGAAAAGAGAAAGCCGGATTTTTCGAAATTCACCCGTAATCCTTGAAGGGAAATCTGAACCTGTGAACGCCTACCCCGAAAGCTGTAAATACAAAAAATGGCAAGTCTGGTGGTTGGCTGCAAGGCCCAAGACCTTGTGGGCGGGCATTATTCCGGTAATAGTCGGCACGGTCATGGCATTCGAAGTGGACAAATTCCACATGATATCCTTTCTTGCCACGTTAACATGCTCCGTGCTCATTCAGGTTGGAACAAATTTTGCCAACGACGTATTCGACTTCCAGAAAGGGACAGATGATGAAACAAGGAAGGGGCCCATGCGGGTTACTCAGGCTGGACTCGTGACACCGCATCAAATGAAAATCGCTACGACAACCGTATTGGGCCTGGCATTTCTAGCCGGTATCTATTTGGTTTGGCGAGCAGGATGGCCGATCATGATTATCGGGTTACTATCACTTCTGCTTGCCGTGCTCTACACGTATGGGCCGTTTCCATTGGGTTATATCGGTCTTGGGGATATACTTGTACTGATATTCTTTGGTCCGGTGGCTGTTGGGGGAACCTACTTCATTTTTGCCGGCCATGTCAACACGGCCGTACTGCTGGCGGGCTTTGCCCTGGGGATGATTGCCACGGCCATCCTGGTTGTGAACAACCTTCGGGATATGGAAACCGATAAAAAGAGCGGCAAACACACATTGGCAGTACGCTTTGGCGCAGGGTTCGCCAGAACGGAATATCTTTTAATGATCTGCGGCGCCATGTTGGTGCCAATAACCATCTATGCCATAGAAGGAACGCATGTCTGGACAAACCTGGCTGCACTGTACATTTTTCCTGCCATTCCCGTGACAAAAAAGGTGCTCACATGTACCAACGGCCAAGTATTAAATGATGCCTTGGCAGGCACTGCACGGCTCTTGGCAATATTCGGCGCTCTGTTTTCACTCGGCTGGTTATTGTGAAAATCCGCAGGCTTTCTTTGATCGATTTCGAGCTGACCTTCAAGGCTCCACTGGTCACTGCTCACGGCCTACTGAACCTTCGAAAAGGAATCATTATTTGTGCCAAAACAGATGATGGATGCTCCGGAATCGGAGAGATATCACCCTTGGATGGTTTTAACAGGGAAAGTCGATCCCGTGCAAAACAAAGCGCACAGGAGGTGGCCGGTTATCTGGACAATGCAGAGCTGCCGGTGGACCCTGAAGGCCTTATACAAATCCTTGGGGATTTGGAGGATAGACTGAGCGCCCCTCCATCGGTGATATTCGGTTTTGAAATGCTCCTTGGGGATCTTGCAGGCAAGAAAGCAGAGCTGCCCCTTTCAACCTGGTATTGCAATAATCCGTTAAGAAATGTCGCCGTCAATGCAATTCTCGCAGGATCGCCGGAAGATATTCAAGGACAATTAGCACAAAAAGCAGCCAGACATTTTCGGGCCTACAAGATCAAAATCGAGGCAGGAGGCATAGAACCGGCCATCCAAAAAATCAAGACGGTGCGAGACCGGGTGGCAGATGATGTCATGATTCGGCTGGACCTCAACAGGGGCCTGGATCTTAATGAGGCTGTCGACCTGCTGAATGAAATAAAGGGATTTGGGATTGAATATGTGGAAGAACCGTTGAAGGAGCCCACCAGCCACGACATGATCGCATTGCGGGAAGAAACCGGATTGCGAATTGCCCTGGACGAAACAGTGGCGGAAACCGACAGGTTTCATGATCTGCTGGAAAACAAGGCATGCGATGTGATTGTGCTTAAACCGATGATGTTAGGCGGCATCAACAAATCCGTGAAACTGTCAAGGATGGCGGCAGAACAAGGCCTCAAGACCGTGCTTACATCTACGTTGGAATCCGGCATTGGGGTTACGGCCTGTCTTCATGCGGCTGCCATGCTGGGTCATCATGTTCTTGCATGCGGACTGGATACTCTGGATTTGTTCCAGGATTCCATCATTAATGAAGACCTTCCGATCATTTCCGGGCGCATGAATGTGCCGCAAAGACCGGGGTTGGGCGTCAGTCTTAGGCCCTCTCTCATACCCTCCACTATCTGAAATCTGACCATGGAAAAGATCACCTGCCCTATTTACACGAACGCTCTGCGACACCCCCATCACATAGCCTTTTATGATCCACGACATGATATAAGCTTCCAGGAAGCCGAGATTCGCCTGCGCCGTATGGCCCACTGGCTGACAAAGCTGGGCATAATTGGCGGCGATCGAATCGGTGTCCTGTCACGGAATTCAATCGATTATTGTATTGCAGTATATGCCATGAGCAGGCTTGGCACCTCAATGGTCCCATTGAATCTGCGTCTGACGGAAAATGGCTGGAAAGAGCAATTGTCATTATCGCGGTGCAGAATGATTCTCTCTGACAAGGATCACTATGACCGGGCGAAATCATTGGGATTGCCTGTCCACATCTTGGAGAATTGCCCTCAAAGATTAGTAAGCAGTGAGGAAAAAAAGGCCGAACAACTTGCATCTAAGGATATTGCCTTGGATAAGGAAACCTCTGTGATCTTTACCTCCGGCAGCAAAGGGATTCCAAAAGGGGCTGTTTTGACTAACGGCAATTATTACTACAGTGCACTTGCATCGAACCTGAATCTGGATCTTGCAACCGGGGATTGCTGGCTTTTGTCCCTGCCATTATACCACGTGGGTGGATTACTGATTCTGCATCGGTGCGCACTTGCCGGGGCATCGGTTTATATCACTCATGGTTTCGACTGTGAAGAAATAAGGGCCTTAGTAGATGCATCCAGGATTACTCACCTTTCTCTGGTACCCACCATGCTCCAACGGTTGATCGAATCGACGGATCATAAACATATACAGGACATTATCAAGGTGATTTTACTCGGTGGTGCACCGGCGCCTAAGAAACTGATAGAAAAAATCAGGCAATCCGGAATGCCTGTACTCACCACATATGGCATGACGGAATCAGCTTCACAGATTACCAGTATGTCTCCCGGTGATCCGGCAGATAGATTATCTACTTGCGGAAGACCATTGAAGTATGTTCAGCTTCGGGTAGTCGATCCCGAGAGAAGAGACCTTCCTCCGTGTGTGGAGGGTGAGATTGTCATCAAAGGAAAGACGCTTTTTAGGAAATATCTCAATTGTGAAAAACGGAAAATATGGCATGATCATCAGTGGTTTGCTACAGGGGACAGAGGTTATCTGGATTCCGATGGATATCTCACTGTAACTGGGAGAACGGATGACATGTTTGTTTCCGGTGGGGAAAACATCTACGCCCGGGAAATTGAGGTTGAGGCGGCATCTTACCCTGACATCAATGCCTGCGCCGTCTTAGCGGTGGACGATGCAGAGTGGGGAAAAAGGCCGGTGCTCTTTGTTGAACCAAAGAATAGAGCGTCATTTGAGGAACACGACATGGTCGCGTATCTGAAGACGAGACTCGCTAAGATAAAGATACCGGACAGGGTCATTTTGCTCGACGGATTACCACAAGCCGCTATTGGAAAAACAGATTATGCTGCTTTGAGGAAACTTTATCAAAAGAGACATTCGTAGCCGTTCAGCCGGCAATGCAAATCGCTTCACTTCGGCCGCCAATGCCTGTGTGTGCCGCATGGGGCAGAGCGCAAAGGGCATAGAGCAAGATCAAAAAAACTGCGCTATGCTTTTTCGTATTCTTCCAGTGCCTGCCGCAACTCTTCAGGGATGGGTCTCTTCTTGAGTGTGGTCTTATCAACGCAAACGTGGACGGTCTTAACCGTGGCCGCCAATTCCTCGTCTTCCAGGAAATAGTCATAGACCACGGTAAAAGATGTCCTGCCGATCCTGCTTACATTAAGAACGATAGTGATGCTGTCTTCCAGTTTCAACATTCTATGATAATCCGATTCCGCATGCACAATCGGAAGCAAAAAAGACTCCTGTTGGATAATTCTGCCGAGTGAATAACCGATCTCTTCCATAAACAGTTCATAGGTCTCGTGCGCAAAAGCAAAGTAATTTACAAAAAAAATTACTCCTGCCCCATCAGTCTCTTTCAATCGAATTACTCTTCTTGTCTTAAAGCCATCCACCGAACTTAGCTCGCTTCGCTCATGTCCTTCTATTTCTCATCTGTAGTCAGGACTTCTGTTATTTTGACAGGCAGCATGAAGGTCCTTTCCACTATCCCCAATAGTCCCGATCCCACCGCCGAGGCAGCAAGAGGCGTTACTTCTGGATCTGTCCAGTCGCCGGTAACCTTAACAGGAATGGAAACGAGCGTGTCGCCGAAAATGTAGCTCACCAGAGGGATCTTCTCGATTATCGAATCCACGGTCTTCAATGGTGCCACCAGCACCTTAAGATCCAGCTCTTTGTTGATGAAATCTATATAACCCTTACACGCTACTCGCATCGAAGGAGCGTCCATGATCGCCTCCTTCATGACAAGTTTGCCATCTTGAATGTTCCCTTTTGCTTCTATGGAATTATACGCAAATCCTTCCTTTCCGAAGTCGGGAAATTTTCCCCTGAAGACCTCGGTCACATTGAGAAAAGCGAAAATCTTTGCCAATACTCCAAGGTGGTGTATCCGCCCATCATTGGCAACGAATTCTAAGTCTCCCCTTATGGACCTGGCCAGTTCCTCACTCTTTACCTGCCCGATCACCTTCCCTTTAAGGTCAAATCTACCCGTCGCCGGCCCCTCTTTATCTCCAAAGCAGGCAAGGGTTGGAGCTAATTCCAGACCTTTAGACACCGGCTTGAAACGTAGTAGAAGCTCCTGGGGGGAAATCATCAGAACCCCCGGGGTTGAAATGCCGCATAGATTGGCCTCCGTAACTGCAACACCGATCTCATCGTGGCTAAAGGAGATGTTTGCATGAAAAGGGGTCCAGGTAAACGTCTCATATTTGAAGGTTTTTGATTTCAATCTGAGAACGCCTTGCACCGGCAGGTCCCATAGATCTTTGTCCTGTCCTGCATTTTCTCCGTTATCTTCCAGAACCTTTGTTAGTTGATCCCACTCGATATCGTCGGCAGAAAGGTCCATGTCGAGCACGAATCCTGCCGCTGAAGCCTTCACATTTCCTTTGAGCATTAGGCGCTTATCCGCCAACATGAAAACAGCCTGGTCCACCTTGATACCATCTTTTGTGGCATCCAGAGAAACGCTCTCGATTTTCAGCGGCACCCCCAGTTTCCACGGAAAAACCAGGTCCTGGCCTATGAGTTTGCCTTGAGCTGTCGATTTAACCGGTTCATCCATCAAAATGTGGGCCCGGAAATCCCCGTTTATCCGACCTTGAGAAAGATGGTCTTTTTCGAACAGGTTATGCATGGTTGTTTCAGTCACGTGACCGGAAAATTCAAAGTCGAACTCCTTCTTTTTGACATTGAGCTTGATGTGAGCGCAAGATTCCCGGTCTTCAATGAGCAAATGCTTGATCCTCAGCTCCTCGGGATCTTGAAGAATGTCTATAGAGACATTGGGACCATGGTCCACAACGAGATCTCCTGTAACAGATGCTCTGCCCCCCCTGTCCCATACTAAGCGACCCCGTGAAACAGACAGGGGTGACCGGACCTTGACCTCGGGCGGCATATGGATTAGGTCTGAGAGCCATCGAATTGATTCCGGCCCCATATCCCCTTCAAGGCTTATGTCCACCCTGTTGAGG
>LGVF01038186.1_pt1 | contig 13535 bp, 15 predicted proteins | sample 469901 | NCBI WGS metagenome assembly LGVF01 (sample SAMN03893561, study PRJNA290197) | marine sediment metagenome | material: sediment; isolation source: combined push core samples #3730, #5133, and #5579 collected at Hydrate Ridge | place: Pacific Ocean: Hydrate Ridge | reverse complement strand
ATACCTTTTTCTTCGGCCAGCCCCTCAACTGAAATCAGTACCGTATTTACTAATTCCCGAAGCGAGTAATCATCTAAAGAGAGGGTAAGGCGGCCAGCCTCAATTTTCGAAAGATCCAGTACATCATTTATGAGGTTGAGCAGATGACGCCCATTCTTTTCCAGCCGTTCAAGAGGTTTCTTAATTTTCTCTGGTATATCACCATAGATTTCATCCAGTATTAACTCTGTATAGCCAAGAATGGCATTTAGAGGCGTTCGTAATTCATGGCTCATATTAGCCAGAAATTCGGACTTATGTTTGTCGGCAAGCTCAAGTTGAGAACTTTTTTCCTCGATCTGCTTAAAAAGCTGTGCATTATAGATGGTAAGTGCAGATTGAGCTGCAAACGTCTGCAGAAGACCTACGGTTCTGTCAGAGAAGTTTCCGGCGTATTTCCTCATAACGACTAGACCACCAATGAGTCTGTCCTGGCGCATTAATGGAACAGCAAGGAGTGCGCGAAACCCATCCTCTAGGACATAAGGGAGCGGGTACTCCGATTCAATCTCCAAATCAGAAATTTGTACCGGAGCCTTTTGTTGACCCGCCTGCCCAATTGCCGTCTTATCTCCTATACGCAAAACTGAACGTTCTAGTTTCTTGGCAATGGCACTACTGAGACCATAGTAGATCCTCGGAACAAAAACCTGTTCGGATTCTTCAAACTCAAAAACAGTTCCTCCTTTTGTATCCGATAGCTGTACTGCGTGGTGAAGAATGCTTGTCAATACCTTGTTTAAATCCAGTGTTGAGCTTACCACCCTGCTGACCTCTCCAAGAGCCTGCAACTCATCAACAGATTGCGCTAATTCATGGGTTCTCTGGTCAACTTTCTGTTCCAGATTACGGCTGTATTCTTCTATTTTTGATTTTTTTTCACTGACTTCTAAAAACAGAGACTGCAGAGACTCTCTCATTTTGTCAAATTGTTGTGCGAGTATGCCAATTTCACTATGACTGCTCTTATCTATGAAAGTGTCAAGATTACCTGTAGCAATTGAAGATGCAGAATCTTGTAACTTTAATAATGGCGCGGTTATATACTTTTTGGTGATGACAAGAGAGGTTATTGTAATGGCGACTATTATAAAAATTGTCAGACAAATGGTTTGAAGGATACCTTTAATCATCTCCCTCTTTACCGTTTCGCGTGATATCGACAACCGAATTTTACCTACTTTATTGCCCTCATAGAGAATATCGGAAATCGTCGAAAGAAAAAGAGAGGGATTGTTTAATGAAGAGAACTCAAATTGGCTGTACTCTTCCCGTACTCTCTTTGAGATGACCTTTTCGCCCCAAGTCACTTCTGCAAAAACCATCGATTCATCAAGAAATAAAGCTTCAATGAAATCATCAACAATATGATTATCCAGGTTCCACAATGGAGTTGGCAGGCTTATGGTAGAAAGGTGTAATGCCCTCTCCAGTCTCTGTTCTAAATCTTTGTTAATTCGACTATTATCAATCCAGATTGCGATTCCCGCATATACAAATAATATTAGAGTCACCACTCCAATAAAGGCGATGCTGAACCTTCCACTCACACTATGAGGTTTTATTAACTGTTTCACGGCGCCAGTCGTGTCCAAAATTCTCACCCCAAAACCCCAAAGGCCTATAGGTTACAAACACTAAGGAATGATCTCGATAGTCATTGATTCAAATTCAGTTTTTTTAATTCCCAGTAATTCACTCGTTGTCTGATTGATCATGAGGGAAAAATCACCACGGGCAACAGGGATTTGTTGCAGCTCTTCACCTCGCTGATTCCTGTCAACAATTGCCGCCACGGCTTTCCCCAATTCATAGTAGTCAACCGCAAATCCCATGAGCACTCCTGCCTCAATAAAATTTCTGACAGAACCAATACTCACTATTTTTGCAGAGCGTAATTGCCTTCCAATTAAAGCTGCATTTGACACGAGAAAACTGTCTGCAGGCAAGTATACTGCGTCGACCATTTTGGGATTATCAATAAGTTTTTGTAAATTCTCTTTTAATATCTGTGCAGCTGGTGGTGATCGAAAATCTACAACCTCGAACCGGTGAGTCTTTGCCAAGGCCTGAATTTCCTTTCTAATTAACAGTGAGTTTTTTTCACGAGGATTAAAAAAGAGCCCAATCTTTTGGAACCCAAAAAAATCGATTGTTATCTTAAACAGCCTGGATAGGGGTACTGCATCGCTTGCTCCACCGATGTTGCCCCTCTCTGCTGTTGCCTTTTCTATAATCCCAGCTCCCACCGGATCAGTTACGATATTAAAAAGCTGGGGAACTTTGTTGTTTAAGACTAGCTGGGCCCTTCTGGAGATAGTTGTACCAAACGTGTAAACGTAATCGAATTCATCTGATTGAGAGGCAATAGAACTTAAAAAATTACCAAGTTTTGTTACATCCTGATCAGCGTTAAATGTAACAAACTCTGTTGTATATCCGAATGCTTCAAGTCCATCTTTAAAACCTTTCTCCGCCATTGTTTCTCCACGCCATAAGAGAAGAGCTATCTTCAAGTCTTTCCCGGCGGCTGGAGAAGAGAGAGGAATTAAGGCAATGAGAAGAAAAACTAAAACAGAGAGCTTTAGAAGATTTCCATTCACAGTTGTTCCCTCGTAAGAAAAGCTGGTTTCGTATTTTAGAAATCGTTTTCTTGAATAACGTTGCTTACAACCTTATCGTGAAGGTACTTTACTCGTTGATCAGTGTTGGTTGTATCTATTGATCGTTAGGCGACCCAGCACGAATACGGTCAATCGTTCCGTCTGACAACATCTCTTTAAATGCATTTCGCCATTTATTTACAATTGCATCAGAGGTTGTTTTGGAAAACGCTATGCTTACATCGATCTCCCTAAGATCAAGTACCTCGACAAACTCTTCGGGGTTTATACCCGCCAACTCACATACAGTGCGCCAACCGGGTTTCTTGTAGGCCCATAAGTCAATTCTGCCAAGCATAAGCTTTTTGGCATTATTCTGTTCATCGGATACAGAGTACAGGTTTGTAAAACCTTTTTCTTTCAGCAACCGTTCTCTTGTGTCATCTCTTAGCGTCCCAATGCGCTGAACTTTTTTTGCATCCTCTAGAGATTGCAACTCTATTCCCTCCTGTTTTTTAGCAAGCAGAATATCCCGTTTCGTAGCGAGAGGACCAACCCATTTAAATAATTCATTCCGCTCTTTTGTGTGGGTCGTGCCAAACAGCACAACATTTTTTTCTGTCAGTGCCAGCTGGTATGCTCTTGCCCAAGGGAATACTTCTATCATTTCATCAGAGCCTACTCTTTTCTGGATTTCTCTAACGATTTCAACAGAGGGTCCGACTAGTACACCATTTCTCAAATAGTTCAATGGAGGCAGGTTTTCAGTTAGAATGGTAAGTTCTGCAGAGAACAAAGGTTGGGGTGATACCAAAAACAGGAAAAGTAAGAATAGAAATGATCTGTACATAAGAAATCTCCTGTAAAGCTTTCGGCTAACATAGGAATTTACATGCATCCTCAGCCAACACTTCAATGGATCCTTCTATCAACATACTGTATCTTTGCTACAACAAGTGTATCACATCAAGTCACTGAACAATTTCCTATCCTAACTGCCCATCAGAGAGAAAGATGCAATTAGCACCTAATAGCCATAATTTACACGACACCAACTTTTGCCTCTTTCATGTAGGATTGACCTGTAAAGACAGTTCACAACCTGACAAAAATATCTTGTTTGAATATTCTACTACTCAGCATTCCACTTCATTCGTATTTGCTGTATTGTTCCATCGTTTAGCATTTCATTAAAGGCATCTTTCCATTTAACTACTATTGAATCAGACGTTTTTTTTGAAAATGCGATACAAAGGTCTCTTTTCCGGAGATGAAAAACCTCCTCTAACTGGCTATAGTCAACCTCTGCCAAATCACAAACGGTCTTTAATCCGGGTTGTTTATTAACCCAAAGGTCAATACGTCCCAGCATAAGTTTCTTTGCGTTTTTCTGTTCATCTGAAACAGGTTCTAAGTTTTTAAAACCAAGGCTTTTAAGTAGTTGTTCTTTTGAATCATCGCGTATAGTTCCAATACGTTTTACATTTTTTGCATCTTCCAGGTTGTTAATTACAAGTGCAGAATCTTTCAAACCAACGAGAATATCTCGCTTCGTTATAAGTGGGCAAATCCACTTGAATAAATCTATTCGAGCCTTTGTATGTGTTATGCTAAACAGCACAACATTTTCCTCTTTCAAAGCCAAACTATAGGCTCTAGCCCATGGCAAGACTCTGATTTGATCATGAGACCCTACTCTTTTCTGAATTTCTTTTACTATATCAACAGAAAGGCCAACCAGTTCGCCATTCTTTAAATAGTTCAAATTAGGGAGGTTCTCAGTTAAAATGGCAAGCTCTGTTGACAGCAAAGAAGGAGGAAAAAGTAAAATAAATGAGGTTATTAGCACAAAATATTTGTTCATACTGGCCCTCCTTTAACAATTCCTGCAACTATCCAAGATATTCTGCTACGTGAGTAACAAGGTTAATGGCAATAAGGGCTCTGCAAAAATTACTTAATTCATTATATCACAGGCCTGCATTGTTCTCTAGAACAATCAATTCTTGGAGAAGTTACATAAATCGTCTTAGCCATTATGTGAGTGATTTGCTTGTTTATGGAGCAGTCATCAAATGCGTAGGCATGGATATCCTGGCAAAATCCTGCAACCTCCAATCAAGATGTCCACTGGCAACAGCAAACGGCTGAAGATTTTGCCTGGTAAAGATGTTTCCTGTGAGGTTACTGTATCAGTCATGATTGCTGAAGTTGATTTTATTCCTGAGCAAGTTGGAGAATTGGTTGTAATATTCCAAGAGGGCACCTGTCTCGTCCCCTCTTAAGGAAGTAAAATTGAAACACCCACAAAGTAGCTCTCTAGCTATTGAATTACACGATAGAATTGATCTACTGGCAGGTCTCCTGAAGATTCTATGATAGACTCGAACAACTTTGAATAGTTCTCATCGTTATCCATATCGGCATCGATTCTCTCGTAGTCAGCAAGCGAAGGGTAGTGTGTCTGAATCGTTGCCCAACCTCTTTCTCCTGCCAGGTTGTACATGAGATCAACTGAGACTTCAGGATGTTTTTGTTCAAGATAGGCTTTAACCTTTGCAAGTGTCTCGAAAAATACTGGGTAGTCTTCGCCGTATCTGACTTTTCTTTGATGTATAATCATTTTGTCCTCCAGAACTTGTTTTTTAAAGACCAGCGTTTTTTTAAACCCCGGTCTTGGGTGTCTATCCTTGACGTATATCTTAGGAAAAGATGTTTTGCGGTATGGTACATAGCAATGCTGCAAAGTCTCGCAGCATATTTGGAAGGTTGAATCTAAACAATTAAATAGCAACATACTGTTAGGAGCAACAGTATGACACATTGTGGCATATTTCAAGGCTTGTAAATTTGAAAGATGTGTAACAATCTCGTACTACAAAATTTACATTTGTATTAAGTTTCCCTTGGCAAGCCAAGATGCATGTACACAAGTATGAATTAAGATAATTCCTGTTACTCTTGTGGTGCCCCAACCATCAATCCTGTTTCTCTGATATCATTAAATTGAAGCAGTTTTCATGATTTTCCAACACAACAGGAGGTGCACTATGAAAGTTTCGCAAGCAGTCGATTTCCATCTGCAGTATCACCGAGCCAACTCCAAAAAAAAATACTATTAAGACTTGTGAGTTTGTTCTTTCACGCTTCACAGTCCAGTTTGGCAAACGTGATCTTGCCAGCATTTCCCAGGCAGAGGTATTGGCGTTTCTGATATCCTTGACTCAAAACAATAAACAGGTCACCAAAAGAAACCGCTACTCAGTACTTTCATCTTTCTATAATTTCAGCATCAATAACGCATTACCCTCCCTGATCAATCCCTGTAACACAGTTATCAAAAAGATATTCAAACGCCCCCAAACCATTCAATGGCAAATAGTAGATAAAGAAACTATCGAAGAGATTATCTTCCGGACAATGAACAGCCGTAACAGGATTATGCTGGAGTTAATGGCCAGGGGAGGTATGAGAATAGGAGAAGTTCTAAACCTTAGGCCAGCCGACATCCAAGAGAGGACTCTGGCCATCCAGAATCCGAAAAGTGGTCGAGTTGGAGAGACAGTTTATGTTCCACGGAAATTACTGGTAAGGTTAAACGACTACGTTAGAGCCAATGATTTCAGCTTGGACGACCGCATTTTTCCCATATCTTATGTTGCTGCTTGGTCGATGGTAAAAAAAGCTGGAAAGCTCGTAGATTTAGAATTGCGTCCACATGATCTTAGGCGTCATGCTGCAACGTATGCTTCTCGATCAGGTACTCCTATTGAGATTGTGAGCAAAGTAATATTACGGCACGCTGACTTGTCAACCACCCAGAGATATTTGGGCAAGGTAAATGATTCTGAGGCAATCAGATGGATTGAAACACTGTATGGATGATCAAGAATAAATGCAGATAAGGGGGAGAGCGCAAGACCTCTCCCCCATCCTTTTGCAGCCTCATGGTTTCCTTAGGGGCACAGGAAACATCTTTTAGAACCGATTCACTGCAAACAACATACATTCGCTTTGGTAATCATAAATTTGAATTAGATAGCAAGAACCTGAGTGTTTCATTGTGTAGAGGGCTATATACTGTGTCTAATCCAATCAATAAAAACCGGAGGAAGACACATGAAGCCCGAAATAAAATCAATGAACTCAAATGAATGTCTGCTTAGCTTTCCAGTTGTAGGTAAAACTCTGAACCAATATTTCATAGTTTCTTCAGGGCGTTTGTTGGAAGTTCTAAAAACAACTTTCTGGATCGGTATTGCCATCACCGTGAGCCTGTTGGTTGGGCAATTGCATTAATAGAGAGTATTTTGACGGTGTTGACTGAAATGAAAAAGAATGGAGAATATTATAATGAAAACATATTTTAATCCGGGCTGCGCCTTAAGCATTTATAAGCCTGAAATGGAAGATAAGATTGTAGAATATTTGAACAACAACTATAAACAAACGGCTATGCACAAAATATGTTGCCGTCATGATCCACAGATTGAAGAAGGGTCAGTATTAATAAATGTATGTGCGGGTTGTGACAGGCGGTTCAGAAGCCTGTATGAAGGTGTATCGACAATATCATTGTGGGAGATTCTTGATGATCTTGACTCGTTTGAGTACCCCGATTATCAGGGATTAAAAATGGCAGTGCATGATGCTTGCCCAGTGCGTGAAAAACCGCAAGTTCATCAGGCTGTTCGCAATTTACTTAAAAAAATGAATATTGAAGTTCTCGAAACAAAATTCAACGGCACACGCTCTATATGCTGTGGTGATGATTTTTACCCCAAACATCCTCTGGATAAGGTTCATAAAGCGATGAGAAGAAGAGCTGAATCGATGCCTTGTGAAGATGTTTGTGTATACTGCGTTTCCTGCATAAAATCCATGCATATTGGAGGAAAGACCCCAAGGCACTTAGTTGATCTTTTGATGAATGAGGCAACTGATCCACAGACACATGATACTGTAAAATGGCATGAGAAATTGCAGGAATACATTGATTGTCATTGATTGAGAGGAACTGAAAATGACTCCAGCGCAATTCAATACGGATGAGGAACGATGGAAGGCAGTTGGCGAGAACAATTCCAGTGCTGACGGTGCATTCTATTATGCAGTCATAACAACTGGTATCTATTGCCAGCCAAGTTGTAAATCGAAGTTACCCAATCGTGATAATGTAGAATATTTTACAACCTGTGACGCCGCTGAGGCGGCAGGATATCGAGCATGCAAAAGATGTAGACCAACGGCAACATCAAAGGTTCAGGAAATAAAACAAAAGATAATCCATGCATGCAGGATTATAGAAGAAAGTGACACAACTATCAAACTGGACAAATTAGCAGGGCAAGTAAATTTGAGTCCTTATCATTTTCATCGACTATTCAAAAAGATAGTTGGTGTCACCCCTAAACAGTATGCTGGCAGGCATCAATCACGACGTTTTCAGAAGAATCTCAAAACAAGTCCATCAGTCACTGATGCGATCTACTCAGCCGGATATGGTTCCAGTGGTAGTGCCTATGATAAGAAGCGAGATCAATTGGCAATGAAGCCCAAGGTCTATCGTAAAGGAGCAGATGGGGTAACTATAACGTATGAACTTGCTCGGTGTTTTCTTGGATGGGTAATAGTTGCTGCAACTGATCGAGGAGTCTGTGCAATTGAATTTGGAGATAATTCAGACACGCTTCCAAAACAAGTTCAGGCCAGATTCCCGAATGCCCAGCTTGATAAGGCTGATATAGGATTTAAAACATTAATCAAAGAGGTCGTTGACTTCATAGAATCACCGGAAGATACTTTCGAAGTCCCTCTCGATATTCAAGGCACAGCTTTTCAACAACAAGTCTGGGAGGTATTAAGACAAATTAAACCTGGTCAGACAATGAGCTACAGTGATGTGGCTGAACGAATGGGTAAACCGAAGGCGGTCCGTGCAGTAGCTTCTGCATGTGCTTCAAATAAACTTGCTGTGGTCATCCCATGCCACAGGGTTGTATCGAAAACTGGAAAGACGGGCGGTTACCGATGGGGAACTGAACGAAAACAAAAGTTGCTTGAATCGGAACAAGATCGCATTTAGTGATCAATTACAGTTAAGGTAATTACTGGCAGTCTCATGCCTTCAACCTTTAAGCGTTGGTTAACTTTATTCCTGTGAAGGTATGCTGTAGCCCTGCTCGATAATGAGTTTTACCGCTTCTTCTTTGAATTCGTCGCTGTACTTTCGTCTTTTCCTTTTACTCATTGAACACCTCCCCAAGAATTGTAAATTTACTCTTAAGAAAGTGTCCATTATTTTTTTACCACATCACGTTGCTTATATCTTTCATAAGGGGACGTTAGAAGCCTGGTTCCCGGGAGAAACTGCTGGCTTATATAGATGCATTCGGCTACCAAGCTTCAACTACGACTACCATAGAAAAAATTCTAATGGATGCTCTGACACTGTCCACCCATGATGACTATCTCTTTGAAGTGCAAATAAATTCCTGTCGAAAGGTGTGATATCTGACAGTTTCTTTCCAGCGCTTGCAATGTAGAGGCGCAGAAATATAATTGTGATCACACTTGATACAGATCTTTTGACTTTCCATTTAATGGACTAATACATAGTTTATATCGAGTTGCTATTGAAAGGGCGCTATTAAAAGGTGCAGAGGTAATGACCTGTTCGTTTGAGCTCGGTCGAAAGTAGCTGTTATTGGAGGTTTGATACAATTACAGAATGCGATAAGTCCATCCACTCTATGAAGGGAGCGAAAAATGGCTATTCATGTCGTCATCAAAAGAAAGTTCAAAGTGAGAGAACCCGAAAAACTCATCCCATTGCTGCGTAAATTGAATGAACGTGCCAAAGTTCAGGAGGGATATATCTCGACAGACACCTTGCAAAGCACTGAAGATGCTGAGGACTATTTAGTTGTGAGTAAGTGGGAAACAGAGGAGAACTGGAAGGCTTGGTTTAACAGCAAAGAAAGAAGAGATCTTCAGGGAAACGTCGACCATCTTATCGGAGAACGAACCTTCTACGAAATCTTCAAGCCGGTAACATAGACAATATAGAGGTTCAGACCCTTCTCTTTTTATCTTTAATGCCCTGCAAAACTGACCGTATGCTTTCTTTTAACCATCAAGTTCGTCGGGGCGCATGTGATGGTGGGGTGCATGTAGTGGGGGCGTGTAGGAGTCGGGCTACGCTAAGACTCCATTTTTCGTAAGTGTAGAATGGTGCACTAACCTTTTTAGATTGTAGGGTTAAGTTATATAACTCAGCAACGGTCAGGAGGTATCCAGTTACACATTAGGTAAATCCTCAATATGGATCATTTTCTCTTTCCCACATTCCGGGCAAAGGAGATCGGAGTTTTTACGACGCCATCAATGTTTGGAACGGGGTGAAATCAATATATTCCACTAATTTGTGATATACAGTTGACTTTAATTACTTGATTCTGTAATCATAATAACTATTTCGGAGATTACGGCTGTTACTCCAGTCCCTTATAGCATTGATCTGAAAAGAGTTTTCTTATTTCCAATTCTCCCTGGAGGAAAATACTTATGGACCCTCTACCCTGTAATTTATGGCCCTATTTAGCTGGTGGTTTTGTTGGTTGGTTACTGTCCGGCTGGTTTGCACGTCGGCTAAAACATGGCGAGCCGCCTGTGGAAAAGATTGTTGAGAAAACCGTTAATGTTGAAAAGGTAGTTGATAACCCCGAACATCTTTCTCTGATAAGCAGGTTAGAGTCAGAGAATGCTGAAAAAGGAGACCTGCTGGAAAAAATCACCACCTTTGAGAGCACTGAACCGGAAGTGGTTGAAACGGTTGTTGAGGTTGAAAAGATCATAGAAAAGCCAGTTGAGAAGATTGTAGAGATAGAGGTTGAGAGGCTGGTCGACAACCCTGAACATCTTAAGCGGATTAAGGTTCTTGAAGGTGAGAATCTAAAGATTAGCGGGCTGGAGGCAGAAATAAAGAATTGGAAGCAAGGTCTAGAGACAGAAATCGAGGATTGGAAGCAAGGCCCGGCCATTAGTCTTAAGGCAGCAGCTGCTGCCGGTGTCGAAATTAAAAAAGAAGATGATTTCACTGCCATTGAGGGTATTGATCCTAAAGTTAATGATCTGATTCATGCAGAGGGTGTTCATACCTTCAGGGGGTTGTCTGAGATGAGTCCTTCAGATATCCGGAAAATTCTGGAGAAAGCCGGACCAAATTTCCAGATGGCCCAACCTGGCACCTGGCCTGACCAGGCTCACCTTGCGTCACATAACCGCTGGTCTGCATTGAAAGCATTGCAGGATATTCTGGATGGCGGTGTTTATCCTGCTATTTCTTCCTTAGCAGCCAAGGGGGAAGGCTCCGGGGATGTCGACAATCATGACTATGTCGCCAGGGTCAGTGAATTGGAGAAGCAGCTGGACAAATATCAAAAAGGATCGGAACTCAATGATAAACGGGCAAAGGATGTCGGCTTCAATGTCACGTATAAGGAAGGCAGAAATGATTTCACTGTTATTGAAGGTATTGGTCCCAAGATCAATGACCTGATTCACGATGATGGTATTCATACCTACAGCGAACTTGCCCTTACAGATGTCGCTCATATTCAAAAAATTCTGGACAAAGCAGGGCCTGCCTTTACTCTCGCCAAACCTGATACATGGCCGGCACAATCCAATTTTGCTGCTGGAAATCAATGGGAAGCGTTAAAAGCATGGCAGGATGTACTTGACGGGGGAGAGGTGAAATCATGACTGATACAAACGAAGCATATTCTACACCCCATTGGGCGGGTTTTCAGAGACTGTGGCGAAGTGTAGCTATTATTCTTTTCATATTGCTCTTGCTGATGTGGCTGCTGGGTTATGGCCCGGGCGGTAAAAGTTGTCAAGTTCCGGTTAAAACCGTAGAAAAAATCGTCACTGCACCTGATTGGATTGCGCCTGCCATTACATTAAATACATCACCTGATGCCTCAGTCGTCAGGTTGACTGTGGGGGATGACTATGTCGATGCGGGTGCAGCTGCAGTTGACAATATTGATGGCGAAGTGACTGTGACGACAAGTGGCATGGTGGATACGAATACGCCTGGTGAATATAAAATCACCTATACAGTGACTGATGCAGCTGGTAATACAGCAACAAAAACGAGAACCGTTGTCGTTGAAAACATAGCAAAAGTTGCGGAACCAGCCGTACCGCCGGAAACCCTGGTTACAGAACCGGGCATATTGCCTGAAGCCAGGCTTTATTTTGATCTGGACAGCGATGAGCTTCCGGTTGATATAAACCTGACTTTGTCAGCAGTCATCTCTTATTTGCGTCTCAACAGCAATGCAACGGCGGTTGTCTCGGGCTACCATGATCCCAGTGGAAATTATGCTTATAATCAGGATCTTGCCAAAAGAAGAGCCCAGCGTGTAAGCAAACTATTGCAGGAAATTGGGGTTTCTACCGATCGCATAGTTTTTGTAAAACCGGTTGAGACAACCGGAAGTAATGTACCGGAAGAGGCACGGCGTGTCGATGTTTCAATCAGGAGACAGGAGTGATGAAGAGTTGATTTGTTTGAGATATGGCCGCTCCTGGCAAGCACCTCTCATTGATCGGCATGATCCAATGATTGCTTTCCTGTCACACTCTCAATGTTTATCGCCCAAACCCGGAGTCCGTTAAGCGGAAGATCGGTGAATTCCCATTTTTTGTCGGAATACTGTTCCATGATATGTTTGAGTCCTTTGACTTTATCTTCTCGGGAAGAAAGTTCTTCAGCTTTTCCAAAACCAATCACGCTTTGAAATGTGAATGACCAGTTACAAGGTTTGACTTCATCTGAAATGATTTCTACCCCTGATTCAAACTCGAAGCACACATTATTATTAACTGAAAGTATATCTATCTTTTTGCCATCTTTAGCCGAGTGGAAGTATATGGTCTTGCCATCATACCCAAACGAGACGGGAACGATGTAAGGGACATTATCCCGAGACAACCCCAATCTGCACACCTGGCAATTTTTAATAACCCGTGATATTTGATTTAAGTCTTTTATCTCTTTTTCTTTTCTCCTCATCATGTCCTTCCTCTTATAGTCTGTTTTTTTGAATCGGTTGTTTCCATGAACAATGAATTTGGTTCGGGTAATATACTGTCTAAGCAGGTTATCTACAAGAATAACAGGTTGAAAAAACAATGCCTTTAACGGATATACTTCGTTCTTTTTTCAGAATTTATTTTCAAAAATATTTCAATTGTGATTGAATAAATAAAGAAGCACTTGTGTAAGGGGCTAGGGCGAAGAAAGTATACGGATTATCCCAGATTGATAAAAAATAACGAGGGTTTGCCATGAACAAAACAATGATGATTCTTTTGGTATTTTTTCTGCTTCTTCCCTCAATCACCTGGTCTCAACCTAATCATGTAGCCTACTTAAAAAATGTTACCGGTGAAGTCACCATACTGCGAAATAACAATGAATTAAAAGCCCGGGTTGGTTCTCAGCTAAAGAGCAGCGACGTTGTGAAGACCCATTCAAATTCTTCCGCGGGTATTGTTTTTATTGACAACACCCGCCTTTCCCTGGGAGAAAATACTGAAATCACTGTTAATGAATACAAATTTGTTCCGGTAAATCAAGAATACGCATTTTCCCTTTTTATGAAAAAAGGAAAAGCTCTCTACTCATCCGGCAAATTAACCAAACTGGCACCGGAAAAGGTCAGTTTCCAGACTCCACGAGCGACTATCGGGGTCAGGGGAACCAAATTTCTTGTCCAGGTTGATTGATGGCGCAGTGGAAAATAGACTGTTTATGTCAACTGGAGGGATTATGAAAAACATTTATCTCTGTTTAATGCTGCTGTTCCTGGTTTCCTG
>LGVF01008798.1_pt1 | contig 13537 bp, 9 predicted proteins | sample 469901 | NCBI WGS metagenome assembly LGVF01 (sample SAMN03893561, study PRJNA290197) | marine sediment metagenome | material: sediment; isolation source: combined push core samples #3730, #5133, and #5579 collected at Hydrate Ridge | place: Pacific Ocean: Hydrate Ridge | reverse complement strand
GTCTTACCATGGTCAATATGCCCAATAGTGCCAACATTCACATGAGGCTTCAAACGCTCAAATTTCTTCTTCGCCATCTTCCTTCCCCCTACGATTAAGGTTCTAGGTTCTTACAAAATAATAAAATAACGGGCCTTTCTATTGCAAAACGCCCCTCTTCCCCTTGGAATCAATCTTGAACCCTACAAACCCCATCATTACCATCTGTAGTGAGCAAAGGCCTTGTTGGCCTCAGCCATTTTGTGTGTGTCATCCCTTTTCTTGATGGTGGCACCACGCTGATTACCCGCGTCTATCAGCTCACCGGCCAGCTTTTCCGCCATACTCTTTTCTGAGCGTTTTCCTGCAAAGGAAATCAGCCACCTAATTCCGAGTGCGGTCTGGCGCGCCCCTCTAACCTCAATCGGCACTTGATAAGTGGAGCCCCCTACACGGCGGGACTTGACCTCGATGCGAGGCTTGGCATTCTCCATAGCCTTCTCAAAGATCTTAAGAGGCGGCTCCTTGCTTCTTTTTTCGACAATCGCAAAGGCATCATACAATATTGATTCTGCCACACTCTTCTTGCCATCCTTCATAAGACAATTGACAAACCTCGATACCAATTTACTCTTATACTTCGGATCAGGCATAGTAACCCGTTTGGCGATCTCTCGTTTCCTTGACATATATTTTTCTACTCCTGCTATTTCGTAATTCGGACCCGCAGAAAGGCTTTTCGCCAAATTGTTAACCGATTCCCGATTTCATTCCGTATTCGACTCACTTTGGCTTTTTAGCGCCATACCTTGACCTACCCTGTTTTCGATCCTGAACACCAACAGAATCGAGCGTACCCCGCACTATATGATAGCGAACCCCAGGCAGATCTTTGACCCGTCCCCCTCGAACGAGCACAACCGAATGCTCCTGAAGGTTGTGCCCTACACCAGGGATATAGGTAGTCACCTCAATTCCGTTCGTCAAACGAACCCTAGCCACCTTTCTCAAGGCTGAATTAGGTTTCTTGGGCGTAGTCGTATATACCCTGGTACACACACCCCGCCTTTGGGGACACTGTTTGAGGGCAGGCGTGTTGGACTTTTTCCTCACGCGCTTCCGGCCCTTTCTTACCAATTGATTGATTGTCGGCATCAACTCTTCCTCAATGTCTCGGAATCCCTATTGTCTTCGTTTCTCCACCATTCAACTTATTGCCTTAATCCAACTTGCCAAAGCCTCTGACAATAGTGGTCGTTCTGACTAACGGCCGTTTGCGTTGTGATAAGTCAAAGCACAAAAATAAATAAATTTAGCACCAATTTTTCTTTTGTCAAGACTTTTCTGCATTTCCTCAAACGTGGGCCACCTCATCTGCCTGAACAACTCCTAAGTCGCCCTCAACCCCCAATTCATCAACAGTCTCATGAGATTCCAACAGAACTTTGGCCCCCCTATATTGCATCATTCCTGTTCCGGCTGGTATTATACGCCCCATAATCACATTCTCTTTCAGACCCCTTAGGTAATCGATCTTGCCGGCAATGCTTGCCTCAGTCAGCACCTTGGTGGTTTCTTGAAATGATGCTGCGGAGATAAAGCTCTCTGTGCTGAGTGATGCCTTGGTAATTCCTAAAAGAAGAGACCTGGCGACTGCAGGCTTGCCACCCTTATCTACCGTCTCCCGGTTGACCTCTTCAAAACGTATCTTATCAACATGTTCTTCCAGAATGAAATCTGTGTCACCCGGATCCTCTATTTTCACCCTTTTTAACATCTGTCTCACAATTACCTCGATGTGCTTATCATTGATTCGAACACCCTGCAGACGATAGACCTCTTGGACTTCATCTACAAGATATCGAGCCAGGTCGTCCTCTCCTTTGACACTTAAGATGTCATGGGGATTGGCCAATCCTCTCATCAGGGACTCACCCGCCTTGAGGTAATCCCCCTCCAACACGCTAATGTGTTTTCCCCTCGGAATCAGATATTCTTTTTTCTCTCCAACATCATGGGGCGTTACGGTGACCTTCTGCTTCCCTTTAGCTCCTTTGGAAATACTCACGTAGCCATCAATCTCACTGAGAATTGCAGCCTCTTTTGGTTTTCGGCATTCAAACAATTCGGCCACGCGCGGAAGGCCACCGGTAATATCCTTGGTTTTCGTGGTCTCCCGGGGAAGCTTGGCAATAACACTCCCGGCATTGACAGTATCTCCCTCGGAAACCATCAAAATCGCCCCCACCGGGAGATAATACCGGGCACTGCCCCCAGATGGAAGTTTGCCTGTCTCACCATTCTCATCCTTTACGGAAATCCTCGGACGAACGTCTGCGTCCTTATACTCTACGATCACCTGACTCGCCTTGCCTGTAACACGGTCGACCTTCTCCTGCATCGTCGTCCCAGGCAAAATATCCCCATACCTTATAGTTCCCTTTATCTCGGTAAGAATCGGGGTCGTGTAAGGATCCCACGTAACAACCAACTCACCAGATTTGACATCTTGGCCGTCTCTGACCACAACGTGGGCACCGTAGATGACGGGATACTTCTCCCGCTCTCGGCCCCGATCGTCCTCAATGGCAAGCTCCCCCCCATGGCGGTTCATAACCACGAATTCCCCATCGGCATTCTCAACCGTATCAAGGCCGGTGTATTTAACTCTACCTCCACTAACAGCCCTAAAATCGGCCTGTTCCACCGCCCGACTTGCTGTGCCACCAATATGGAATGTCCGCATGGTGAGCTGTGTTCCAGGCTCACCGATGGACTGCGCTGCCAGGGTTCCGATTGTCGTGCCAATCTCCACCGGCTGGCCATAAGCCAAATCACGGCCATAACACTTGCAGCAAACACCGTCTCTGCATTTACAAGCCAGTACCGAACGAATCTTAACCTTCGTAAGACCTGCAATGTCGATCTTGGCAACATCATCCTCGCCTATCTCTTCGTTGGCATAGACCAACACCTCTTCCGTGTAAGGATCTCGAATATCCTCCAAGGCCACCCGCCCCAGCACTCGTTCACCAACCTTTTGGATAATCTCGCCTCCCTCTACAAGAGGCTCCACCTCAATCCCCGTTAACGCACCACAGTCTTCTTCAATGGTAATACAATCTTGAGCAACGTCTACCAGCCGACGAGTCAGGTATCCGGAGTTTGCTGTCTTAAGGGCTGTGTCGGCCAGGCCTTTCCGCGCACCGTGCGTTGAGCTAAAGTACTGAAGCACGCTGAGACCTTCACGGAAGTTGGCCGTGATAGGGGTCTCAATGATTTCACCGGAGGGTTTGGCCATCAGACCCCGCATCCCTGCCAACTGTCGCATCTGGTCCTTGCTGCCTCTTGATCCTGAATCGGCCATCATGTAGATAGGATTGAAGCTCTCTTCCTGGATCGGCTGGCCGCTTTCGTCCAACACCGGCAGACCATCCTTGTCCATAAGGGGAACAACCTTCATCTCTTCCATCATCTCATTTGCCACATCGGCAGTAGCCTTTGTCCAAATGTCAACCACCTTATTATATTTTTCCCCGCGGGTTATCAGGCCATCAGTATACTGCTCGTTGATCTCGAAAACCAGTTGCTCGACTTCCTTGATGATGTCCCATTTTGTGTGAGGAATGACCATGTCATCCACGCTAATAGAGATGCCTGCCTGAGTAGCATATCGATAGCCAATATCCTTCAAGCGGTCTGCAAGGATGACCGTAGCCTTGCCTCCCAAGGTTCGATAGCAGTGGCTGATCAACCGGCTAACGGTCTTCTTATCCATCACCTTGTTGATAAGCTCAAATGGAAACTCATCACTCTTTGCCATGACCTTGAATACGTAATAGTTCCCATTAGCCTTGATGACATCACTGAAATCACCGACTTCAAGTGCGAAGATAGCCCCTGTGTCAGATGGACTTATCCCGTATACATCTTCGAGTTGCTCGGGCTGCACGAATCCCATGTCCCCATTATGGACACGATCCCCACTCTTTGAGATCTTTTGTGCCATCCGGTAGAAATTCTCACCCTCCCTGAGACCAGAGAGGGCTTCCTGGCCCTCCTCCTCAGAAGAGACCGTAATCTGACATAACTGCACAATCGATTCATGAGGAAAGATCTCTCGAAGGATTATGCGCCCCACAGTGGTCTCCGCTCGCTTGCCATCAAACCGGACCACGATTCTGGCATGAAGGCCTACCTTATCCGCATCGTAGGCAGTTCGCACTTCTTGGGGGTTGGCAAAGACCTTACCTTCTCCCATCGAACCGGTAACCGCTCGGGTGATGTAATAGAGCCCCAATACAATATCCTGAGTAGGCACAATGACAGGATCACCATTGGCCGGGGAAAGGATGTTGTTGGAGGACAACATGAGGATCCGTGCCTCTATTTGAGATTCTATAGAAAGAGGCACATGAACCGCCATTTGGTCTCCATCGAAATCAGCATTAAAAGCGGTGCAGACTAAGGGGTGAAGCTGGATTGCCTTGCCTTCAATCAGAGTCGGTTCAAATGCCTGCATCCCCAGCCGATGGAGTGTCGGGGCCCGATTCAGAATTACCGGATATTCCTTCACCACCTCATCCAAGGTATCCCATACCTCCGGAGTTTCCCGTTCGACAAGTTTCTTGGCGCTCTTGACGGTGGTAGCCAACCCCTTTTCTTCAAGCCTGTAAAAGACAAAAGGCTTAAAAAGTTCCAAGGCCATCTTCTTGGGAAGGCCACATTGATGGAGACGCAATTCCGGCCCCACGACGATGACGGTGCGCCCTGAATAGTCAACCCGTTTGCCCAGGAGGTTTTGGCGGAAACGGCCCTGTTTTCCCCTTAACGCATCACTCAAAGACTTGAGCGGGCGTCTGTTCGGCCCTGTAACGACCCTGCCATATCGGCCATTGTCAAATAGCACGTCTACGGCCTCTTGCAGCATCCTCTTTTCATTCCGTATGATGATGTCAGGTGCGCGCAAGTCTTGAAGCCTCTTCAAGCGGTTGTTACGATTGATCACCCTCCGATAGAGGTCATTTAGATCAGAGGTGGCAAACCGCCCCCCCTCTAAAGGAACCAGTGGTCGCACATCAGGGGGTAGTACAGGTACTATGTCCATTATCATCCACTCGGGACGATTCCCACAATTCCGAAACGCCTCAACGATCTTGAGCTGCTTGGATAGCTTCTTGCGCTTTGTCTCAGAGCCTGCAGCCTGGATCTCTGTCCGTAGCCTCTTGTATTCCTCCTCCGGATCCAGCCTTTCGAGAAGGGCCTTGATGGCTTCAGCCCCAATGCCGACATCAAACTTCCGCCCGTATTTCTCTATCGCCTCCCGGTATCTTTCCTCGGAAAGAATCTGGCGTGGGGCAAGATCGGTCTCCTTGGGATCTATAACAATATGGGCATCAAAATAAAGGACCTTTTCAAGTTCCTTCAGGCTCAAATCCAGCAAATTCCCAATCTTACCCGGGAGACTTCTCAAAAACCATATATGGGCCACTGGTGAGGCCAGTTCAATGTGACCCATCCGTTCCCGGCGAACCCTGGACTGAATGACCTCCACACCGCACTTCTCACAAACCACGCCTCTGTGTTTCATCCTTTTATATTTGCCGCAGTTACATTCATAATCCTTAGTAGGACCGAAGATCTTCGCACAAAAAAGCCCGTCCCGCTCCGGCTTGAAGGTTCGGTAGTTTATCGTTTCAGGCTTTTTGATCTCCCCGTAAGACCACTCTCTGATCTTCTCTGGCGATGCAAGCGAGATGGAAACCGCTGTGTAACTCAGCGGGTCCTTGGGCCTAGCAAAAAAACTGTACAATTCTTCCAAGGCATACTCCTTTTTCTACGATCCCCCGCCCTTTTTTTTCTCCAAAAGCTCGATATCCAAACCCAAAGCCTGCAATTCCTTAACCAGCACGTTGAACGATTCAGGAAGCCCGGCCTCAAGCACGTTTTCCCCCCTTACGATTTTTTCGTACATGCGCGTCCTACCGGCCATGTCATCTGACTTGACTGTCAAGAACTCCTGGAGGGCATAAGCCGCGCCATAGGCCTCTGTGGCCCAAACTTCCATCTCACCAAGCCGCTGTCCACCAAACTGGGCCTTTCCTCCGAGGGGCTGTTGAGTTACTAACGAATAAGGCCCAATGGAACGGGCGTGGATCTTATCGTCCACCAGATGGTGAAGCTTTAACATGTACATGATACCAACCGTAACATTGGAGGCAAAGGGTTCTCCAGTTCGCCCGTCGTAAAGTCTGACCTGGCCATTTGCAGAATAGCCGGCTTCAGATAGCAGATCCTTGATCTCAGCCTCCTCGGCTCCGTCAAAGACCGGGGTAATCATATGGACCCCCTCCCGGTAATGCTCAGCAAGATTTTCAAGCTCATCCTCGTTCAACGCCTCGATTGTTTTCCTATGCGTATTCGACGGAAAAACCGATTTCAGTTTGTCCCTCAAAGCCCTGTCATTCTCGGAACGGATCAGTTCATTGATTTGGTCCCCCAGCCCTTTTGCTGCCAAACCTAAATGAGTTTCCAGGATCTGTCCAACATTCATACGAGATGGAACGCCCAAGGGATTCAATACCATATCTACCGGCGTTCCATCTGCAAAATAGGGCATGTCCTCCTGAGGCAAGGTACATGAGACCACTCCCTTGTTGCCATGTCGCCCTGCCATCTTGTCGCCCACAGAAAGCCTTCGTTTCATGGCCACATAGACCTTTACTATCTTGATGATCCCGGGCATGAGATCATCGCCCCATTGGTATCGAGCCACCTGATCCTCAAAACGTTTATTCACATGATCGCACTGCTCCCGACACCATTCCAGCATTTCACTCATCTTGGCAGCCGCAGCGGTATCCCTCAGCTCCAAATCGGCTATCTGAAACAAGGGAACCTCTGATAGAACCTCAGCGGAAACACGGTCGCCCTCCTTGATTAGTTGAACCTTTCCTTTCTTCAAAGACGCCGCAGCGGTTTGGTCCACCAGAAGTCCAGAGAGATTTTCCCTGGCAACTTCCTCAATGACGGCAAGTTCATCATCTCGATTTCTTTCCAGGGCCTTAATCTCCTGCTTTTCAATCGTCAGCGTACGCGCATCCTTTTCCACACCTTTTCTGGAAAAGATCTTAGCATCAATTACAACACCGCTTACACCAGGCGGAACTCGAAGAGAAGTATCTTTCACATCCCCTGCTTTCTCTCCAAAAATAGCCCTGAGCAGCTTCTCCTCGGGGGCTAGCTGAGTCTCACCCTTGGGTGTAACTTTGCCAACCAGGATGTCTCCTGGTTTGACTTCAGCCCCAAGCCTAATAATGCCGCTTTCGTCCAGATTCTTTAATGCCTCCTCTCCCACATTCGGTATGTCCCGCGTAATTTCCTCTTTGCCCAGTTTAGTATCACGGGACACTGTCTCGAATTGCTCAATATGAACAGATGTGAAAATCCCTTCTCGTACAAGACGCTCGCTCACCAAAATAGAGTCCTCAAAGTTATACCCCCCCCAGGGCATAAAGGCGACCATCACATTCTTGCCTAATGCAAGCTCTCCGTTTTTTGTTGCTGGGCCATCTGCAATCACATCCCCTTCTCTGACAAAGTCACCCTTGTTGACAGTAGGCCGATGATTGAAACAGGTGTTTTGGTTGGAACGAGAAAATTTAGTGAGATTATAAATGGTTACCGGACTACCCTTGGAAGGGTGGTCCGACTGAAGCGTATGAGGGCCAGAGCCATCACCGTTTCCTCTGTGCTTAACCACTATGCGCTTTGCATCCACACTTACTACTTCGCCGTCACACTCAGCCACAACGGTAACCCCTGAATCTCTAGCCACCAAGCCTTCAATGCCCGTGGCGACTACTGGAGCGGTGCTCTCAAGAAGGGGTACGGCCTGGCGCTGCATATTGGAACCCATGAGAGCCCTGTTGGCATCGTCATTTTCCAAAAACGGAATCAGTGACGCCGAAACGCTCACCAACTGATCAGGGGAGACGTCCATTAATTCAACTTCTTCCCGCTTGACCATCAAAAATTCGCCGGCAACGCGCGCTGAGACCATGGGATTAACAAATTGGCCCTTGGGGTCCAACGGCGCATTGGCTTGAGCAATGCCATGCTCCCCTTCATCCAAGGCACTCAGATACTTGACTTGGCCTGTGACCTGGCCGTTCTCAACTACCCGGTAAGGCGTCTCAACAAAGCCATGTCTATTCACTCGGGCAAAGGTGCTCAACGATACAATCAATCCAATATTAGGCCCCTCCGGGGTCTCAATAGGACAGATACGTCCATAGTGTGTTGGATGGACGTCCCGCACCTCAAAGCCTGCACGTTCCCGTGTAAGTCCGCCTGGACCCAAGGCGCTTAACCGCCGTTTATGGGTGATTTCGGAAAGCGGGTTGGTTTGGTCCATGAATTGAGAGAGCTGGCTGGCACCGAAGAACTCTTTGATGACTGCAGAAGCCGGCTTGGAATTGATCAGGTCATGGGGCATCAATGCTTCAATTTCCTGAAGACTCATGCGTTCCTTGATAGCGCGTTCCATCCTCACCAGCCCAATACGGTATTGGTTCTCCAAGAGTTCACCCGCAGCCCGCACCCGCCGGTTACCCAAATGATCGATATCATCAACCGTGCCCTGGCTGTCTTTTAACTCGACCAGGATCTTGGTGGTAATCAGTATATCCTCTTTGCGGAGCGTGCGCATATCCAGGGGCACCTCGTCCTCGCTCAAACCCAACCGAATATTCGTTTTTAGACGCCCTACTTCCGAAAGGTCATAATGAGACGGGCTAAAAAAGAGCTGATGACAAAGGTCCTGGGCCACCTCTATCGTCGGCGGGTTACTCGGCCGGAGCCTGCGATAGATCTCCAGCAGCGCGTCCTCCTGCGTTTCCACCTTGTCAAGGACAAGGGTTTTGCTTATTGAATCACTGGTCGTGATGTTATCTATAAAGAGTACGTCAAAAGAAGATATCCGGGCAGCCAGGATATTCTCAAAGACCTTTTCATCAATCACCTCATTATAGGTGGCTACGACATCCCCACTACCTGGATCTATTAAGGTGCGAGCCAGGATCTTGTTTTGGATATCTTCAAACTCAATAGGCACACGTTCTACTTGTGCGTCCAAGAGCTCTTTGACAGTCCCTTTCGAGTATTGGGCACCTTTCTTGACTATTATCTCACCGGTCTGCGGGTGCTTTACCGTTCTTGACACCCTCTGCCCGCATAGAAGATCCTTGTCAACCGTTTTGTACAGCCCTGCCCCCTCGTCCGCCGCTATGTGTATCCTTTCTGTGGCGTAGAACCTGGACAGAATCTCCTCGCCTGAATACCCAAAGGCCTTTAGAAGTAAAGTGGCGGCAAATTTGCGGCGACGATCGATCCGAACATACACTATATCCTTAGGATCGATTTCCAAATCGATCCATGCCCCCCGTACCGGTATAATCCTCGCCGAATAAAGCACTTTGCCACTCGAATGCGTCTTGCCCTTGTCATGGTCAAAAAACACCCCGGGTGACCTGTGAAGTTGACTTACGACAACCCGCTCAGTGCCGTTGATGATGAATGTAGCCCTTTTGGTCATAAGCGGAATCGTGCCAAAGTAGACCTCCTGTTCCTTAATGTCCCGAATATTCCGGACTTCGGTCTCTTTGTCCACCTCGTAAACCACCAGCCGGACCGTAATACGCATCGGGATCTCGTAGGTCATCCCTTTGTCAATACACTCGCTCTCACTATACTTGACGTCTCCGAAGCCGTAAGAAACAAACTCCAGAAACGCAGTATTCATAAAATCCTTTATGGGAAAAACACTCTTAAAAGCACCCTGAATACCTTCGTCTTTTCTCTTCTCCGGAGGAACATCCTTTTGCAAAAATCGGGCATAGGATTCCTTTTGCATCTCCACCAGATTGGGAAACGCAATTACTTTAGGGATCTTTCCAAAGCTTCTTCTTATCTGTTTGCCTGCAAAGAATCTGTTGGGCATAAGATCTCCGTGTCGGCTATTCGTTATATGATGAAGAGCATACCGTTTTCCTGCTCTATGCTCTTTACGCCCCGCCCTTTCCGATTGCGCGACTATTTGACCTCAACGGTTGCACCTACCTCTTCAAGCTGTTTCTTGATATCTTCCACTTCCTCTTTTGACACCCCTTCTTTCACCGGCTTGGGAGCCTCATCCACCAGAGCCTTGGCCTCCTTTAAACCCAGACCAGTAAGCGCCCTGATCGTTTTGATCACCTGAATCTTCTTGTCCCCTATTTCACTAAGAATAACATCAAACTCGTTCTTCTCCTCAGCCTCGACCACTGGGGCCTGTGCGCCAGGCCCGGCAGCCATGGCAACCGGAGCTGCTGATACGCCGAATTTTTCTTCCATTTCCTTCACCAATTCGGAAAGCTCGAGTACTGACATGCTGGAAATGAATTCAATGACATCCTCTTTCGTGACATTAGCCATTCTGTGTATCCTCCTCGTCCTCGTTAATAAACTTAGGGGCTTCGCCCCAATTGGCCCCCGGCACGGAGGGAGTATTAGAGTCATAGACTACTGGAGCAATGGGTTACAAACAACCAACGTAAAACCCGGGGCCTAAGGCGGACACGGAAAAACATCCTGCTTCGAGCCTTAGCCCTTGTGTCTTGTGCCGCTTCTTACTATGCCTCGAAAGGCCACAAATTCCGCTTTGTCGCTGGCCCTGAACATCAATAGCTGCGTTGCTCAGGCTTGCAATAGCCTGCTATTCCGCGCCTTCGCGCATTGCTCTTGATGCTCATTGCTCACCGAAAAAAACGCCATTTATAACCTTCCGAGGTATAGTTCGCTTTACTCACAATTGGAATAAAGGGATGATAGCCAAGCTAATAAAGCTCTATAATCTCAACAGGTTGTAGAAATTCCGGCAAAGCTTGTCCTCGACCCGATCGGGGAGCCGGAATCCAGACATCTTACCCTGAGTTATTAAGAAGTTACAATTCCGAGACGTTCAGTTGTCCGTCTGGTCCCCTTCCTTTTGCCGCTTGATGGCCTCCAAAACGCCCATAAAATTCCTCATCACACCGCTTAGAACCATCACCAAACCGGTGCTGGGAGCGTTCATCAAAAAAAGGAACTGCATTAACAGAACATCATGGGAGGGTAGGATGGAGAGCCTCTTGATACCGGCAAGATCAACAGCCCGGCCTTCTACGACCCCAGCCTTAACTTCCAAGGCAGGATTGTTTTCGCAGAATTTCATGAGGATCTTGGCCGGAGCCAGCGGGTCTTCATAGCTTAAAGCCACAGCACAAGGCCCAAAGAGATACTCCTTCAGCAGCGCCATGTCCGTTCCCTCAGCGGCCCTTGAAATGAGGGTATTCTTCACGACCCGGTATTCAACCGAGGCACCCCTGAGTTGACTCCTCAACTCATTCGTTGCGGTCATGTTCAGACCCCTGAAGTCCGTAAGTAGCATGGCCCTGGACCTTGAAAACTTTTCATGTAGCACTTCAACGATTTTTTCTTTTTCAGATCGCTTCAAAAGCCTCTTGCGCCTCCTTTTAGACAGAACTTATCTCAAAACACTCTTTACATACACAGGATCAATCTTTATCCCCGGACCCATGGTTGTTGAAATGGCTATACTCCTCACATAGGTCCCCTTGCTGCTGGCAGGTTTGAGACGGATAATGGTCGTGAAAAACGAAGCAACGTTTTCCAGAAGCCTGTCCACCCCAAAGGAGACTTTCCCCATAGACGCATGAACAATTCCTGCACGCTCTACTCTAAAATCAATCTTGCCCGCCTTCAATTCCCTGACAGCGCGCGCCACATCAAAGGTAACAGTCCCAAGTTTTGCATTTGGCATCAGCCCTCTGGGGCCCAGGATCTTACCGATGCGCCCAACCGTGCTCATTGTATCCGGCGTTGCCACAGCTTTGTCAAACCCTAACCACCCACCCTTGATCTTTTCGATGAGGTCATCATTTCCGACAAAATCTGCGCCGGCATCTTCTGCTTCTTTTTCCTTCTCCCCTTTTGCGAACACCAGCACCTTGACATCCTTACCTGTCCCACTTGGCAGTACTACCGAACCCCTTATCATCTGGTCCGCATGCCTCGGATCAACTCCCAAGCGTACTGCAACATCCACGGTCTCATCGAGCTTTGCATAAGATATATCCAGGGCCAACCTCAAGCCCTCTGAGAAATCGTATCCTTCTTGAGGATCTATCTTCTTTCTGGCTGCCACATAGTTTTTTCCTCGTTTTGCCATGTTCTCGTGACTCCTCACGCAGATTTCAAGAAAATCTCCTTGGAATGACTGACTATATTTTTTTCACGGAAATGATTTCGACATTGACAGACTGACACCGGATGCTGGATGAAAAACCAAGAGTCCGCTGTCTGCGATCAAACCACTTCGACACCCATGCTGCGGGCAGTCCCCTCTATTATGCTGCAAGCGGCTTCTAAATCATAGGCGTTCAGATCAACCATCTTCATCTTGGCAATCTCCTCAATCTGGCCTCGTTTGACCTGTCCAACCTTTTCGCGCTTAGGGTCCCCGGAGCCCTTGGCAATCTTGGCTGCTTTCTTAAGCAGAACCGCAGCAGGGGGAGTCTTGGTAATAAATGAAAAAGAACGATCATGATAGACTGTGATGACCACAGGTATAATCATCCCTTCCTGGCCGGCCGTTTTGGCATTGAAGGCCTTACAAAACTCCATGATATTGACTCCTTGCTGGCCCAGAGCCGGCCCGATAGGGGGGGAAGGATTGGCTTGCCCCGCTGGAACCTGCAGTTTAATTGAACCTATAATCTTCTTAGCCATACCGTTGACTCCTCTCAGTGTTCCGCAATTGCACAAAAAACCAAACTTGGTTCACTCCGCTCATCCACCACAAGCGGAAAACAACGGAGCAATCGTTCCGGTTCGGTCATATCTTTGCTACCTGAACAAATTCGAGTTCCACAGGTGTGGCCCGTCCAAAAATGCTCACCATAACCCGGAGCTTTCCTTTATCTGGTTTCACATCTTCCACAGTCCCGGAAAAGTTTGTAAAGGGACCATCGACTACTCGAACCTCATCCCCCGGTTCAAACAAATACTTTGGTTGAGGTTTGAGCTTTCCAGCTTCCACTTGGCCAATGATTATCTCGGCTTCCTCATCGGTGAGAGAGGAAGGAGAATCCTCACCACCCAGGAACCCTGTCACCTTTGGGGTGTCCTGTACTAAATGCCAAGCCTCATCCGACAACTCCATTTGCACTAGGATATAACCGGGGTAAAATTTTCTCGATGAGGTTTTTCTTTTCCCCTGTACCAGTTCGACGACCTGTTCAGTGGGAATCAGGATCTCGCCAAACTTCTCAGAGTTACCAGTCGAGGCTATCCGTTCCTCTAAAGCAATCTTAACCTTGTTTTCATACCCGGAGTAAGTGTGAACCACATACCATTCTAAAGCCATGGTCGGTTCTCCTCAAAAAACCACACATAGATTCGGCATCCTTCATTGACCAGTTTACACTTTTTTCGAAAAAGCGTGTATTATCGAATTGAA
>LGVF01323289.1_pt1 | contig 13540 bp, 7 predicted proteins | sample 469901 | NCBI WGS metagenome assembly LGVF01 (sample SAMN03893561, study PRJNA290197) | marine sediment metagenome | material: sediment; isolation source: combined push core samples #3730, #5133, and #5579 collected at Hydrate Ridge | place: Pacific Ocean: Hydrate Ridge | reverse complement strand
CTAAAAATTAATTTATGTTAGTGTTTTTAACATAAAAAAACATTCGACTTCTGTTCTCATTTATCTTACTAAGGAAATTAAAATAATTTTAACCTACTCATACCAAATAACTCATTTTTACACCTTACTGTTGCTTTTTAAAGGGAAGCAACATTTAATTCTAGGCACTACTCTGTAATTAATGCTATATTATTATACCATAAATACAGCATTAGTAACAGTTCACTTTTGTCTAAAGACTTACATAAGTGCATTGTGTTTAATAAAATCGTCTAATCCCCGAAAAGTTATCTTTAAACTGTGTAGGGGTACAATCCTTAGTTTTTTTGAAAATTCTGTTAAAATTAGCCAGATTATTAAATCCGCATTTAAATGCTATTTCAGCAATACTATCATTTGAGTCTATTAGTATCCTAGTGGCACATCCAATTCTGTAATCATTCAAAAATTCAATAAACGTCTTTCCTGTATGTAATTTTATTAATCGACCAAAGGATATGGAGGTCATATTTAAGTAGCTGGCTAAATCTTCAAGCTTAATTTTATCGCGATAATTGTTCTGAATGTATTGATAGGTTTTTTTGATTTTATCACTATTGTAAAAAACATCCTCTCTTGCTTGTGTAGTAGATAATATTCGTTGATTTCTGGTGTTAGATAAATCATAGAGAAGTGAAAGTAATTCAATATAGGAGTCAAACCCAGCCTTCTTCGATAAATTTAATATCCTTGGAAGCAATGTTTTTATAGCCTCTTCAGAGAAAAGAATACCACTTGAAGAACGTTTAAGTAGATCTTTGACGGGTTTCATAATATTGCGGTCTAGTAAATCAATGCTAAATAAATCATGATGGAATTGAAATGTAATTTCATGTATTGACTTAGATGTGCATTTACCTTGTTCCCAACCATGAGAGAGGTTTGGACCAGTGAGTACCATTTCATATTCAGTTATGTCACCCATGTGGTCTCCCACTATACGTTTGGCACCAGTGGCATTCACAATCAAGTTTAATTCATATTCAGGATGGAAATGGACCGAAAAATCAAAATTATGTTTAGTTCTGTCAAATACCATTAGGCAATCCCCCTGAGTTAGTGGTGTTATTTCTCGGTTAACTGGTGACGGTGTGATCTTCATGAAGATTTTTGATTATTAATGATTCTTAAATGATATAATAGTATTAGAACATTGTAAATATATCAAATAAACTTGTCTTCATAAAAAAGATTTTATACTTGTATCTAGTCTTCTTATTTTTAAATAATATTAAACGTTATTCATCCCAAATAGTTTTTTTTTACACCATAGACGTCTTTTTGTATCTCGAATGACAAATACAGTTCTAAGTTTGGCTTGAAATTATCAGACATGAAACATCTATTAATATGATGTTGGCTGATAAAATTAAAAAACAGATGTGCCTTGATTATTGAAAAGTATATATGTTTTTATGAAGTAGTAATATATATGTTAGGTATAAAAAAACAATAATACATTAACACCAATAGAGATTACTATCAATTAAGTAAATGTAAAACATTAAAACTCATTATATGTGGAGAAGAAAGAAACTTAGAGTGCTAAATTATCTTGTCATAGCTATGTCAAGTTACATGATAAGTACAGGATGTGTAAGTCAAGAAAAAGAGGATCATTTAAAAGAATACACTGCCCCTACTCAAATCACTATTAAAGGAGATCGCTTTGTAGATAATAATGGTAGACATGTGATTCTGAATGGGATTAATGTGGTTAGTAAATCCAAAGAAGAGCAATACCTATTTCAGGCAGGACCGGAATTCTACACCAATCTGAAGACCTGGGGATTTAATAGCATTCGTTTTTATATAAGTTGGGATGGTTTTGAACCAGAGCCTGGGATTTATAACGAAGAGTATTTAAAAGAGATTGACAAACGTATCCAATGGGCTGCTGATAATGGTTTATTTGTTGTTCTTGACATGCATCAGGACTTATTTGGTGTGAAGCATGGTAATGGGGCACCTGAATGGGCTATACTGGATGAAGGGAAAACACACACAACTGGTGCTATTTGGAGTGATGCTTACATGATGAGTGAATCTGTACAAACATCTTTCGACAACTTCTGGGCCAATAAACCAGCTCGCGATGGAGTTGGCATTCAGGATCACTATGCTAATTTATGGAAACACATTGCAAAACGCTATGCTAATAATTCAACTGTTATTGGGTATGACATAATGAATGAACCTTTTGGAGGTTCACAAGCAATGCATGCCATGCCAGTAATGCTTAAAGCTTATGGTGAAGTTGTTTATGCTACAACAGGTAAAGTACTTACAGAAGAGAAGTTGCTTGCCACTTGGGGAGATGTAAACAAACGTACCGAAGCGCTTAAAGTCTTGTCAACGCGAGACAATTATTCACATGTGATAGATGCTTTGCATGAGCTTAATGCAGAATTCGAAAGCACTCATTTACAAGCCATGTATCAAAAAGTAGCAAATGCCATACGTAAGGTTGATACCTCTCATATTTTATTTTTAGAGCATGGTTATTTTAGTAACATGGGAGTAAAGAGTAGTATAGAAAGAGTTCTTTTACCTGACGGGAAACCTGATCCTCTAGTTGCATATGCACCACATGGCTATGATTTAGTGACGGATACTAAGGATGCTGCTTCTGCTAACTCAGAGCGTGTGAAGTTTATTTACGATCGTATTAATGAGAAAGGCGGAGAGCTTGGTATGCCGGTATGGCTTGGCGAATGGGGTGCTTATTATAGTCATTCAAATGGGATTGTTTCAGTAGCACGATATGCTGTTAGTCTAATTGAAAATAATTTATTCGGTAATGCTTATTGGTCTTACGATCCAGGCCATGAAAACCTTGATTACTTTCAAAAGGCAATATTGAGACCGTATCCGGCTTATACTAATGGTGAATTATTGAATTATAAATTCGATTTCGAAACCTCACTATTATCAGTGGAATGGGATGAAACTCTAGAAAACAACTCTCCAACAGTAATTTATGTTCCTTGGTTATCCAAGTTAAAAATGGATAAGTTACAAGATCAGGTTAGCATTGAAAAAATGGACGCCTCTGATGCAGGTTGGGTAATAATACATCCTACAGACAAAGGAGGTAATAGGAAAATTATGTTGCAATTTGAACAATAAGAATACTATGTTCTCAATATTGAAAATAATAATAAATGTATAATACTAGGAAAATATTGGCCGTACTAATTATTCTGTTGGTAGGCTTACCTAACACTGTCTACCCGAGAGATAAGGATGGGAAGAAAAAAGTTCTGATTATCGGTATCGATGGGTGTCGCCCAGATGCTTTATTAAAAGCTAACACTCCCAATATTGATCAGCTGTGGCAAAATGGGGCTTATTCATTCAAGGCTAAAACCGATGAATTAAGTAGCAGTGGTATTTGTTGGACAGGAATGCTTACTGGAGTTTGGCATAATAAACACCAAGTGGTGTCGAATGCATATAAAAATCCTAATGTTGAAGAATATCCTCATTTTTTCAGGCGCATAAAACAGCAAAAGCCAGAATTAAATACCTATTCAATTGTGAATTGGAAACCCATTCATAATATACTTCAAGAAAATGATGCTACGGTTGCCAAGCGACGAATATTTGATAGTTGGGTGACTCGTAAAGTTGCCCGAACGCTTAAGCGTAAAGATGTAGATGTGATGTTTGTTCAGTTAGACGATGTGGATCATGCCGGACATACACATGATTTTTCACTTGAAAGTAAGGAATACATTAAGGCTATTGAGAAAAGCGATAGTCAGATTGGAAAAATTATTCAGGGACTGAAAGAGCGTAAGAGCTACGAAGATGAGGATTGGCTCATTATTATTTCTACGGATCATGGAGGATGTGATTATGGGCATGGAAAGAATATAGAAGAACATACTACAATTTTCTATATAGCATCAGGTAATGATGTTGAAAAAGGAGAAATCAAGGAGCAAGTACATGTGGTTGATGTAGCTGTAACAGCTTTGTTGCATTTGGGGGTTGATATTGATGAAAAATGGAACCTTGATGGGAAAAATGCTGGATTAAAGGAGTCGGCAATTATCAATAAATAGATATTGAATAATCTGCTTATTTACAGATGAAAATCGGATTTAAAAATAAATTTAATTTTATGAAATTATCAGTTTTATTCATTTTCTTGGTTCTAGCCATTAATTCTTTTGGTCAGAACGAGATAATAGAAAACAGAAAAGAAGCGTATCAAATTATACCAAGGCCTTTGCATCTTACTATGTTAAAGGGGCAATTTTTGGTAGACTCTAATACCAAAATAGTAGGAAATGAGGGTTTAAAAGTAGAAGGAGATCATCTATGTAAATTGTTAGGTCTTGCTACCGGTAAATCTTTGAAATATCAGTCTTCTGGTGCGGCTGGTAATATCATTCTAAAGCTAGATAGTGGAATAATAAATAATGAGGCTTATAAACTATCTGTAACTAGCAATAAAATTACTATTTCCGGAAAAACTCCAACTGGGGTATTTTATGGTATACAAACACTTAGGCAACTTATGCCTGTAGAGATAGAGAGAGGCAAGAAGTTATCTTCTGAATTATTAATCCCTGCGGTTGAAATAGAAGATGAGCCTAAATTTGTTTATAGAGGAATGCATCTGGATGTAGGAAGACATTTTTTCGATACTGAATTTATTAAAAGCTATATAGACCTTCTAGCCATGCATAAGATGAATACCTTTCATTGGCATTTGACAGAAGATCAAGGTTGGAGAATTGAGATAAAGAAATATCCGAAATTGACAGAGATAGGTGCCTGGAGAAAAGAAACTCTTATTGGGCATTTGTCAGAGGGAGATAAACCATTAATGTACGACGGTAAAAGATATGGAGGGTTTTATACACAGGATGAAATAAGGGAAATTGTTACTTATGCACAAGAAAGGCATGTGACCATTATTCCGGAAATAGATTTACCTGGCCATTCATTAGCAGCTATTGCCGCTTACCCTGAACTGGGAGCAACAGGTGAACAGTATGAAGTGGGAACAAAATGGGGCATTTTTCCACAAATTTACGCCCCTACCGAAGAAACTTTTACCTTTTTAGAAAATGTATTAACTGAAGTTATTGACCTTTTCCCTGGTCAATATATCCATATCGGAGGTGATGAAGCATTGAAAGATCAATGGAAAGAGAGTGAGTTTGCTCAGGAGTTGATAAAAGAAAAAGGATTGAAAGATGAGCACGAATTGCAAAGTTATTTTGTAGGGCGTATTGGTGAGTTTTTAAAATCCAAAGGTCGACTTATGATTGGTTGGGATGAAATAATAGATGGTGGTTTACCACCTAATGCTACAGTTATGTTTTGGCGCTCTTGGTTGGGAACTAAGGAAATTGTGAAGGCAGCAAAACAGCATCACAATATTATTATGACACCTGCTTCACATTGTTATTTCGACAATTATCAGGTATCTAAGAGAAAGAGAAAGCAAGTTCCTCTGGCTATTGGAGGCTATATTTCGACAAAAAAGGTATATCAGATGAATCTCATACCTAAAGGACTGTCTGTTGATGAGCAATCCTATATATTGGGGGCTCAAGGTAATATATGGACAGAGTACATTAGCACAACAGATCATGTGGAATATATGATGCTACCACGTATGACAGCGTTATCTGAAGTTGTTTGGTCGGAAGACGAAAACAGAAGTTGGAGAGATTTCAAAAAGCGTCTAATAACCATACAAAATAGATACGATGCTATGGAGCTTAACTACTTCGGTAAATAGTATATTGCTAAAATTTAAATTTGATTCTTATGAAGTTTTTCTTTAGTGTTATTGGAATTTTATTGTTTAATGTGTCAACATATAGCCAAACAGATAAACTACTAACATTTAATATTAGGTACGATAATCCACATGATACAATAGATAATTGGGAGTATAGAAAAGAAAAAGTAATACAACTGATATCTCATTACGAACCTGCCATTTTTGGGATACAAGAAGGTTTAAAGAATCAGGTGAATTATATCAATGACTCTCTTGATGAATATCAATACATTGGTGTAGGTCGTGACGATGGTGAAACTAAAGGAGAATATTGTGCTATCTTTTTTGATAGCAGTAAATATAAAGTGATAGAATCCTCTACCTTTTGGCTTTCAGATACACCAGATAAGGTTTCTGTTGGATGGGATGCTGATACACAGCGAATTTGTACTTATGGTTTGTTTGAGCATTTGGTTACGAAAAATATAATATGGGTATTCAATACACACTTTGATCATATTGGAAAAATAGCGCAAGAGAATTCTGCTAAACTACTATCAGATACTATACAGAAAATCAATAAAGAAAAGTGGCCTGTTGTGCTTATGGGGGATTTTAATGTTACTCCTGAACAGAAGCCTATAGGCATATTAAAATCAAATTTATCATATGCCTTGGAAATATCAGAGAAACCATTATATGGCCCGAATGGGACCTATAATGACTTTAAAAATAAAGCGGTTGAAGAACGGTTGGATTATATCTTCGTTAAAGGTTTAAAGGTTAAATCATACGTACATATCAATGAAAGGTTGAATAACAACAGGCAAATATCCGACCACTTGCCAGTTTTAATTAACATTCAAAACACGTCAAAATAGATTGAGAATGAAAGTATTTAAAATAAAAACAACCATGTTTAAATTTGTTTATGCTGTTGCATTCATTGCTTCAGGAGTGTTATTTAGTTGTAGCGCTAACGAAGGAAGTATCTTGACAGAACCAGATTTAGTACAATATGTAGATCCTTTTATTGGAACTGGTTTTCATGGACATACCTATCCCGGACCTGTAATGCCTCACGGCATGATACAGCCCGGACCTGATACCAGATTAAACGGATGGGATGCCTCAAGTGGCTACCATTATAGTGATAGTACAATTTACGGTTTTTCGCAAACCCATCTTAGCGGTACCGGTATTGGAGATATGGGAGATGTACTTTTACTTCCTTTTACTGGGGACACTAATGAAAAGCCAGTAGCTACCTTTTCCAAGACTAACGAAGAATCAGAAGTTGGGTATTATCGTGTTAAATTTGATAATTATGATGTAGAAGCCGAGTTAACCTCGACAATGAGGGTTGCTTTGCACAGGTATAAATTTTCGGGTAACGAAGAAAAGAGATTATTGCTCGATTTAGGTCACATTTTGCAGCGTACTTGGGATCATTCAAATGTTCTTAATGAGATGGAGATTGTAGATGATAGAACTATTAAAGGACTAAAACAATCAAGAGGTTGGGCTACCAATCACAAAGTATATTTTTACATTCGATTCTCAAGTCCCTTTTCAGTTGATGAAGTAATAATAAATGATACCGCTACAAAAGAGCAACAAGGCCTTTACAAGGGTAAAAATGTTTATTCGTACTTAAGCTTTAAGCAGCTGGTAGCTGATGAACCTTTACAGATTAAGGTTAGTATTTCGCCTGTTGACGTAGATGGAGCAAAAGGTAATATGGAAGCTGAGATGCCACTTTGGAATTTTGAACAAACAAACCAAATAGCTAAACAAGCTTGGAACAAAGAGTTAAATAGAATACATGCTTCATCATCTAACGAAGATGACCTTAAAATATTTTATACCGCTCTATACCACTCATTAATTGCACCTATGGTTTATCAGGATGTGGATGGACGGTACAGGGGAATGGATCTTAAAATTCATCAGGCAGAACTGGGTACAACCAATTATACTGTTTATTCGCTTTGGGATACCTTTAGAGCATTACATCCTTTAATGACTATTATTAATGAGAAGAAATCAGTTGATTGGGTCAACAACCTGATGTTGAAATATCAACAAGGTGATTTCCTACCTAAATGGCCACTGAGTGCTAACTATACAGGAACTATGGTAGCTTATCCTGCAGTAGCCAATATAGCAGATGCGATTACTAAGGATTTGCCTGGTATCGATCTTGATCTTGCTTTGGAATCATCTGTAAATAGTGCATTATATAAACCAGAACTACTCAAAGGTGTAGAGTCTCAAAGAAAACGGGAGTTAATGCCACTTTACAACAAATTTGTTAATGAAGGGAGCTATATACCTGCCGATAAAATTGTAAAATCCGTTTCGTATGGACTGGAAATGTCTTACTATGATTGGTGTATTGCCCGCATAGCCGATGCAAAAGGTGATAAAGAAATGGAAGCATACTTTGATAAACGCGCTAAGTATTATCAATTATATTTTGATGAACAAACAGGTTTTATGCGAGGTAAGAATACTGATGGTTCATGGGTTACACCTTTTAATCCAAAACATTCGAGCCATAACAAGTCGGAATATATTGAAGGGAATGCCTGGCAATGGACCTGGTTTGTACCCCATGATATAGAAGGGTTTGCAAATCTTTTTCCAAGTAAAAAGGCCTTTACTGTAAAACTTGATTCATTATTTACCACATCTTCTGAGATAATTGGAGAGGATGCTAGTGGTGATATAACTGGTTTAATAGGTCAGTATGCACACGGCAATGAGCCAAGTCATCACATTGCATATATGTACTCATATCTAGGGCAAGGATGGAAAACACAAGAACTTATTGATGAAATTCAGAAAGAGTTCTATTCGTCAGAACCAAGCGGTATTATTGGAAATGAAGACTGTGGGCAAATGTCGGCATGGTATATAATGAATGCAATGGGTTTTTACCAAGTAGCACCCGGCGATCCTACTTATGTTATTGCTCGTCCTTTATTTGATAAGGTTGTAATACCTCTTGAATCAGGAAAATCATTTACTGTGATTGCTGAGAATAATTCTAAGGATAATAAGTTTGTTCAGCAGGTATTCTTAAATGGGAAACCACTTAACTCACTTTTCTTTAAACATAGCGATATTAAAAACGGAAGCACTTTGAAGATTGTAATGGGAAAAGCACCAAATAAAAACTTAAATTCTAAGTAATGACATTTTTAAGTATAGTGAAAAATAATCTTGTTGTACTGTTTTTACTATCTGCAACAATAGCGTTAAGCCAGGATGTAAAGTTTCCGTTTCAAAATACGGATTTAAGCCCTGAGCAGCGTGTTGATGATTTGTTGATTCGTCTGACTTTAGAAGAGAAAGTATCTCAAATGCAAGATGTTTCGCCTGCTATTTATCGACTGGGTATTGAAGAATACAACTGGTGGAATGAATGTTTGCACGGTGTTGCTCGTGCTGGTAGAGCCACATCTTTTCCTCAAGCCATAGGTATGGCAGCTACATGGAATACAAGTTTGATTAATGAAGTAGCTGATGCTATTTCAACCGAAGCAAGAGCCAAATTTAACAGTAATATCAAAAAAGGACAGAGAAATCGTTATCAAGGTCTGACCATGTGGACACCTAATATCAATATTTTTCGTGATCCAAGATGGGGACGTGGACAGGAAACTTATGGCGAAGATCCATACTTGACATCTCGTATGGGAGTTGCCTTTATAAAGGGCTTACAAGGTAACGATACAGAATACTTAAAGGTTATTGCTACGCCAAAACATTATGCGGTTCATAGCGGACCTGAGTACAACAGACATAGCTTTGATGCACACACCACAAAAAAAGACTTATGGGAAACGTATTTGCCTGCTTTTGAAGCGGCAATAGTTGAGGCAAAGGCATATTCAATCATGTCGGCCTATAATCGTTACCTCGGAGAGTCGGCTACTGCAAGTAAATTATTGTTAACTGATATTCTTAGAGATAAGTGGGGATTTAAAGGTTATGTAGTTTCCGATTGCGGTGCAGTATCTGATATTTACCGTTACCATAATATTGTTGAAACTGTAGAAGAAGCTTCGGCACTAGCCGTTAAAAATGGTTGCGATTTAAACTGTGGCGATAGTTATTCATCGTTGTTGGCAGCTATTAGTCTGGAATTAATTACCGAGGAAGAGATAGGTGTTGCTTTACGTAGGCTTTTACTCGCAAGAGTAAAGCTTGGTCTTTTTAACCAATTAGAAGATATCCCTTTTAAAAATATAGGTGAGGATGCCCTTGAGTCGGACCAAAATAGAAAATTGGCTTTGCAAACGGCTAAAGAGTCCATTGTTTTGTTAAAAAATAAAGACAATATACTGCCACTATCCAAAGATGTAAAGACGGTTACGATTATCGGACCAAATGCCAACGACCGTCATTTTTTACTGGGCAACTACTTTGGAGTGCCATCTGAGAGTACTACAGTATTTGAAGGCTTAAAAAATAAATTATCTAAAGAAACCGAACTACACTATTTTAAAGGAGTAAATATTGCCGATGATAAGGAGGTTTTTGATGTTGTAGATGCAGAGTTATTTATGGGAGACATAAAAGCTGAGTATTTTGATAATTCTGATTTTAAAGGGGACGCAATTGCAATAGAAAGTGACGAGCTGATAGATTTTGAATGGGGTGGAGCAGCACCAATTCCTAATCTGAAACCTGGTAACTTTGCCATTCGTTACAGCGGGAATATAAAAGCCAATTATAATGGAGAAGTGTCATTGGCTGTTATGGAAACAGGTGGGAGTTACAAGCTGTTTGTAGATGGTAAATTATTTATTGAAGGAACAAGTGCTACAGAACATCATCTAAAACCTAGGAAAATTAAGTTAGAGAAAGGAAAAGAATACAATATCCGAGTAGATTATAGCTGTACCAACGAATGGATGGCCTCAATTCAGCTAATATGGAATCAAGAGGCTATGATGGGTAAGAAGCACATGATGGACGTTGTAAACAAAAGTGATGTAGTGGTTTTTGTAGGGGGGATTACTGCCCGTCTCGAAGGAGAAGAAATGCCAGTAGCAGTTGAAGGTTTTTATAAAGGTGACCGTACTAACCTTAAATTGCCAAAGGCTCAGCACGAATTACTAAGAGAGTTAAAAGCCACTGGTAAACCAGTTGTTTTTGTGGTTACCACAGGTAGTGCATTATCCATTAATTGGGAGCAGGATAATTTGGATGCAATCCTTTCTACATGGTATCCTGGGCAAGCAGGAGGCGAGGCAATAGCCGATGTACTTCTAGGAAATTACAATCCATCGGGGCGATTGCCGGTTACCTTTTATAAGTCGGTGGATGACCTACCAGATTTCGAGGATTATAGTATGCAAGGAAGAACCTATAGATATTTTAAAGGAGAAACTTTGTATTCGTTTGGATTTGGTCTGAGCTATACTAAGTTTTATTACACACAGCCAGTTCTTCAAAAAACTAAAATGAATAAGGAAGAATCTAATGTAGTAAGTGTAAAAATAGAAAACATAGGGGATTACGATGGTGAAACCGTTGTGCAACTATACATCAAAGACTTAAAGGCAAGTGTTGCTACACCTTTAAAATCGCTAAGGGGTTTTAAAAAGGTCTTTGTGAAAAGAGGAGAGTCGGTAGTAGTAGAATTCGAGTTGACTACAGATGATTTATCTATAGTTAATGATGATGGTGAATTAATTTTGGAAGCAGGGAAGTTTGAAATATATGTGGGAGAAAATTCAGAAACAAGCAATAAGGTAGAATTAGAAGTAGAATAAAATTGTTTAGGTTCAGTAGATACATTCATATTTAAATTCTAATAAAACCTGTACTTTAATAATAGTGAATTGATATAATTCTAGTTCTAAGCTGAAGTACTAAATAAATAATACTCTGTGTCTCCTTTGTGAAATCTGTGTTATAGTTTTTTCACAAAGAAGCACTAAGCATATAATAACGTTAGCATTATTTTTCAATTTTAGAAAACATGTAATACCAATTATATATTGAAATGTCTTTTTTAGATTGAAGTATTTTTTGATTATACGATTTATAAAAATTAAGTATAGCCATAGCTACACTAGTGTTTTTCTAAAGAAGTAGAATCAATAAAAAACAAAAATATTAAGAGCCATCTAAATGCGTATTTGATATAAGAGCTATCTCAATGTGTATTTGGTATTAACCAGGTTTTGTAAAAGTGTTCTATACCGTCATATCTCCACTTAAAGTCCATCTAACGGCTTGAATAAACGCCCGTTTTAATGGCGTTTATTTTTTTTTCGTGTACGTTTGTTTATACTGGGTCTTATGTTCTTATCCACAAATTCTCCAATACTACCTTTTCTTGTATCCCATAAACATTTATCTGTATATATTGTAGAACATTGAGAGCTAGAATTATATAACTCTTCCCATTCTTTCCAAAGTTTATCATATCTTCTTAAGGATTTTTTAAGAATTTCGTTTTGTTTATCTGTCGTATCTAATTGGTCATATATCATCATAATCCACATGTTCTCAATTAGTTCATACTTTATTCTTCCGTAGGTACATGATACTTCCATGGCCTCCTGTGTTTGCTCATTATTTACCCTTATCTGCTTTGAAAGTTCTTCAATCTGACGCCAAATAAATACTGATTCGGCTTTTTCTGCCAAAACCTGATCAACAAAATTATTTTGAATTATTTCCTCAATGATAGCTTTATTTTGCTTTGCAGAAAAATATTGATCTCGTGTCCACCAAACAGCATTTTTTGCGTAACTATTGCTATGCCCTTTTCTAACACCTTCAACTGTTAGCATGTTTAACTGTCTAAATAAATCTGCCTGATAACCACTCAGACCAAGCTTTGAAGCAAATTCGTAGAAAATTTCTTCTTCCGTCTTACTTGTGTCGTTAGCCCATTGTGATACAACATAGGTATTTAAGTCTGTCCATATTTCATGCTTTATATATGGGCCTTTCCAACCTCCACCGTTAGACCATGTCATAACACCTGCTAGTAAATCATTTTTCAAAATATCTTTTAATCCTCGTGGATTTGTTTCAGGATTAATTTTTCCTGTAAAACCATTATCCGATATTTCATATTTGGTTTCAGGCCAGCCATTTATTACTCCTGATCCTGTATAATATGGGTGTGCTCCTTTACCGTAAGCCTCCATTCGAGATTGTGATTCAACAATTTGTTTGTGTTTTCCTATTCCAATACAAGGATTAAAAGGAGTCATCCTATGAAAATCTCCTTGTTGATATTTAATAGAAAATATTAAATTTTCGTGAGGCTCAATTGCATTGGTTACTTCAAGGTAAAATTCAGGATCTTGATGAAAATTAAATCCAAAATCCCAAGTTCTATAAAACAATTTTTTATTTCTTTTCACACAAATTTCTTCACGTAAAATATTTATTAAAATAATATGATCTTCAATACCTTGTTTCCCCTTTTTAATTGGTGAACCTCCACTATGAAAAGGAGTGTCGTGTAAGTATGTTTCTCCGAACCGTAGCGTTAATCCATCTAATTTTGGAAATGTTTCAAAAATGCCATCAATTTGAGCCCTCACCAATTTTTGCATTGTTTTACTTTGCATATTAGGCTTTACTGATTGCGATGCATCTCCACCTATATTATTCAATACACCATCAGATTTAATCTCCTTGCCATATTTTTTCCAAATGGATTTAGGGAAAACTATAAAGTCAGTAAAGGGATAGACATCAATATTATATTTT
>LGVF01027053.1_pt1 | contig 13552 bp, 11 predicted proteins | sample 469901 | NCBI WGS metagenome assembly LGVF01 (sample SAMN03893561, study PRJNA290197) | marine sediment metagenome | material: sediment; isolation source: combined push core samples #3730, #5133, and #5579 collected at Hydrate Ridge | place: Pacific Ocean: Hydrate Ridge | reverse complement strand
TTATTGATCATAGGAAACTGCAGTTTATCATCTCCCTGCATCATGGAAGCCATACTCAGTCTTTCCATAACAGAGTAGGAATATTCCAGGCCATATCCAAGACCACCGGTGGTTGGATCCACCAGGATTCTATCCATTGGCATGCCAAGATTTTCAAGAAGAATATTAACCTGCTTAGCCAGGTTGACATCAATAGGTGATGAAGAGATAAGAGTATGCCCATAGCCCATGGCTGCAGCACCAATTCCCTTATAATTCTTCTCTTCGACAGGTCCAAGTACCAAGTTACTGCCCTGGCACTTTTCTGCGATTACCTTGAGCACTTCCTCATCCTTATCGGGATTGGCACAACCCCAGACAATTACAGGAACACTGACTGCCGCCAGAACATTACTAACGGTCTCAGCCGCCGATTCAGGACTCGCATCCTTATCGTTTGGATCGATACTTTTGAGTTGGATTACAATGGCATCTGCGCCAAAGTCATCCACACACTTTTTGGCCCAAGCTGCAGGGTCGGAAACAACATCTTTGAAATGGGCCAGTACCGCCTCCGGCCACTCTTCCGGCTCCATATCCCAGATTTCCATGGCAATAATCGGTTTATTGGGCATGTCTCCTTCAAAGGTATAAAAAGGATAACATGTCTCACCTCCCACGGTAATGGCAGAGTCTCCTTTGCCTATGGAAATTTCCTTGATGCCGCCGGTATAGGATTCCTTCTTGATTTCAAATCCCACTTTTGCCTCCTTGCTGGTGAATAATTTTTCTACTGGAGGTTGCTATCAGTCAACAACCTCCCCTTTTCGACATTAGCTTATATTGATGGCATCGCAAAAACTCTTCAGCTACTTCGTTGTTGCATATTTTCTATCATTACGACGTACCCCAGTACGCCGAAATAATAGAAAATTTACACGCCTCGTATATGAAGTTTTTTTCTTAACCATCTAAGTTTTAAAGTTTTTACAACATTAGCTTATATTAAGAGACTGCAAAACTACAAAAAATTCCGTTTTGATTACCTGTGAAACTCAGAAATTATGCACTAATCGATTCGAGCTGTTTCTTTCTTGCCTCCATACGTTCTTTTAGTTTTGGAAACTTTTCAATTTCCGTATGTGGTAAAAACATTGCAGCAACGTAATTATCCATATAGGAAGGTGTCTCGGAAAGCTCAAAGTTGGTCATCCTCTTGGTTACTTCAACAACATCTTTACGAATCCTGTTTGTTAATGAACTCATTCGAGCTCCCATAAGGGATCCATTGCCTATGAAGGTAACGCGGTCAGGGTCAATCTCCGGTAAAAGTCCTATTGTCATCGCCTTTTCAAGATCAATATAGCTACCAAATCCACCGGCAAGAATTATATGCTCCACCATATCAAGGGATAGACCAACTTCTTCAAGAAGTGTCATACAACCGCTGTAAATCGCCCCTTTGGCACGGATTAAATTGTCAATATCCGGCTCAGTCAAAGCAATATCGCGATCAATTTGAGTATCATCCTTCCAGGCAAGCACATATTCCCAGACATCATCTCTCTTTCGTATCCTTGGGGTATCGAGTTCACGATTAAACTTGCCATTGTTATTGATTACACCCATTTCAAACATAACCGCAGTCATTGTAATCAGACCAGAACCACAAATGCCTTTGGGCCTGACATCGCCAATGGTAAAAATCATCGGTTCAAAAGACACGGGGTCGATGGAAAAATCCTCTATGGCACCCTTGGCCGCACGCATACCAAACTCTATCCCACCACCCTCAAATGCCGGACCGGCTGAGCAGGCAGTACAGGCAAGCCAGTCTTTATTCCCCACCACCAACTCAGCATTGGTACCGATATCAAGGAAAAGAGTCAACTCTTCATTCATATACATTCCCGACCCCATCACGCCTGCAACAATATCTCCGCCGACAAAACTGGACACCTGTGGATAGACAAGTGCAAGTGCGTGGTCATTGATTTCGATACCGATAAGCGATGCCCTGAAAGGCGGGTAGAGTGTTGCTGTCGGGACGTAGGGAGCACGTCGGATATTACTGGGGTCAATGGAGAGAAGCAGTTGAGTCATTGTGGTGTTGCCGGACAACGTTATAGTTGCAATGTTTTCTCTGTTCACCTTTGATTGTTTTAGAATTCTCTCAAGCACACCATTGATAGTGTCAACCACAACTTCCTGAAGCTTATCAAGACCACCCGGCTTTTCAGCATAGATAAGGCGGGTAATTACATCTTCTCCATAACTGATCTGTCCATTGAAATCCCCAGCCTCACCAAGGCATTCCCCGGTACTGAGATCAATGAGCTGGCCATAGATAGTAGTTGTACCTATATCAAGGGCAACAGCATAATTTTCGCCGGTGACATCCCCACCCTGTATGTCGAGGATAAGGGTTTTACCGCCATCTCTTACCGGACGAACCAGAGTGAGAGTAAGCTTGAAATCGGAATCCCGCAAAATTTTAGACAACTTCCGGATAACCGGCAGGGTAAGCTCAAGTTTATGTTCGTTGGCTTCAAGTTTGAGATATTCAACGAGCCTGGTCACATCAGGCATATTATTTTGCGCATCAGGCGGGGGCAGCTCAAGATAAATTTTTTCAACGGGAGATATAAAAAAACCTTCTTCCTTCAGGCTCTCAAAATCCGGATGTTGAATAATTGCAGTTCTCCGGGGAGTGACCTGCAAATGCATGACACTCTTGTCAACCCCGGATTCAACAGGAATTCGAATTGTTACATCTTCAGATATTTTCGTCAGACAGGCCAACCGATATCCTTTTTCGATATCTTCCCGGCTCAACCTCTCAGACAATCCTTCGGAAACCTCTCCCTCCTCCACCAGCACTCTGCATTTGCCGCAAACCCCTTCTCCACCACAGGAGGCATTGATATGAACACCGGCTTCAAGTGCTGCCCGCAGGAGACTCTCGCCCGCAGGTACACTGATAGTTCTTTCATGGGGGAGAAATTTAATACTGCAATCGGCCATACAACGTTCCTTTCTACCTGAAGGATTTAATCATTTTCTTTAATCAAACCAACAACATAACCTTACAGAACTCCTTGTTACCATGCCGGATTACAGATATAACCCTGTCTTATCAATACGGTAAGATAAAAAGATACTCTTTAAAACAATACGAACAACACGCAGACAACAGCTAAATATATCACAAATAATTTTGCTTACAACTTGTAATTGACAAATGCACTCTATAACTACATTACTTAGGCATTGAACAAACATTCTTTTTTCTTTGGAAAGGTATCACTAGTTTTGATACCACAGACAACGGCTTCAGAGCACTTTATTTTTGGTGCAACCACCTCATCATTTTTCAGGAAAAACTCAGGCCTTTGCCTTAACTTTCTCCTCTTTTTCCAAGAAGTTAATGACACAGGAAGAACGGAATTTACAATATATTTCAGGATCAGAACATTTCAGGCACCCTGTGCAGAGATAATGCTGGTGCTTCGAACAGTAATAAGCGCTTTCCACCTGTGGGTGATTTTTACACTTTCCCATTACAACAGAACCTCAGACGTTAACTCCGGATAATCCCAACCTTACTTTTCAAAACCACCATAGACGGAAGGCAATATACTAGATATTTCTATTCAAAACCATATGTTTATCATTGCATTTGAAGCCTGCCACAAATTGGTACTACCAATATGCCTTTGATCTGCTAAAAGGTTCTTCCCTCTGCAGGACGCATACGTTGCTCACCTTTTACATACAGCAAATCACAAACCACTTGACAGAACCATTGGTATCTTTTAAAATTGGTACTACCATTGATTTAATTGTAATATTTTATATGAAAACGGTGTACTATCCGGATGAGAAGGAATTCGGAAGAGGTGTTGCCGGGAGATGGTTTTGGGGATATTCCGGTAACGCTGCTTATTTTGCCATGGAGTTGAGACATGAAGAAAAGCCATATTGATGAATTGATCACAATTTTCGGTAAAGAACAGGTGCTGACAGAACCGGAAGACATGATAGCATACAGCTATGACGCGTCCCATGCAGAAACGGAACCTGAAGCTGTTGTCTTTGCAACAACCACTGAACAGATCAGTGAGCTGATGAAGCTCGCCTATCGGGAACATATTCCTGTTACTCCCAGGGGGCAGGGTAGCGGGCTTTCCGGTGGATCAGTTCCGCTGAAAAAAGGCATTGTGCTGTCGATGGACAAGATGCAGAATGTTATAGAGTTCGATCCGGCAAACCGTCTTATAACTGTTGAAGCCGGGCTGACCACCTCCGACATCGATCCTATTGCCGCCGAGGCAAACCTCTTCTACCCCCCCGATCCAGGCAGTGTTACTTTCTCAACCATAGGGGGCAATGTGGCTGAGAATGCAGGAGGACTGCGTGGTTTAAAATACGGGGTCACTAAAGATTACGTAAAAATGATGAAAGTTGTTCTGCCCCAGGGAGATATCGTCACCCTGGGCAACAAATGTGTCAAACATGTTGCCGGTTTTAATATGGAGGGAATTTTTGTCGGCAGTGAAGGGCTGCTTGGTATTATGACAGAGGTAACACTTGCACTTCTGCCGATCCCTCAGCATCACGAATCTGCGCTGGCTATTTTTGACAGCCTGGATGATGCGGCACAATCAGTTTCCGATATCATTGCAGCAGGTGTTACCCCATCCACCATGGAATTTATGGACAACATTACCATCAATGCTATTCAGAACTTCCAAGACTGTGGTCTCCCCCGAGATGCGGAAGCCGTATTGCTGATTGAAACTGATGGAGAAGAAAACTCTGCTGTCAATGAAATGGCAAAGGTTGAAGAGGCTGTCAGCAAAAATAATGTTCGGAAATTTGCCCGGGCAAGAGATATGACTGAACGGGATCTACTCTTTGCCGGTCGGCGNNTCCTGGAAGATGCCACCGTTATGCGGTCTAAATTACCTGAGATGGTGAGTGGTATTGTCAATATTGCAAAAAAGTATGCTCTGCAGGTTGGTATTTTCGGCCATGCGGGAGACGGCAATCTGCACCCCACATTCCTGATTGACATGAAAGATAAAGATGAAATGGGTCGTACCGAAAAAGCTGTTACAGAGCTTTTCCAGCTTGCAATAGATCTTGATGGTACAATTTCCGGTGAGCACGGTATCGGTGTTGAAAAAAAACCTTTTCTTGAAAACCAGATTGGTGCTGAAGGTATCAGGCTGCTGCAAAACATCAAAAAGACATTTGACCCGGAAAACCTTCTCAATCCCGGTAAAATGTTTGATATGGTTTAAACTACAGGCTTCCTTACAAAATTAGGATTTTCATTCAAAACGCTCTCAACACCCCGTATGAATACTCAAAATCAGATAAAACAACAGGCAGAAACTCACTTACTGGAAGCAGCCAGGGAGTTTCAGAAATGCATGCAATGCGGAAAATGCCGGAGTGTATGCCCCGTCTTTAAAGAGTTGGGTAATGAAATCTATGTTGCCCGGGGGAAAAATAAACTCGCAGAAAAGATTGTATCAGGAGACCTGCAAATTACCCAACGGGTAAAAGATGCCATTAATGAATGTTTGAACTGTAAAACATGTTCAGCAAACTGTCCGGCTGGTGTCAGCCCAGAACATGTGGTTCTCAGGCTTCGCTGGTATATTACCACCCAGGAAGGTCTAGGCTTTTTCAAGGCACTTATCTTCCGTCAGTTGATCTGGAGAAAATGGCCCATTACCCTTGCTGCAAAAATAGTTGGTATTACCCAGAGAGCCCTTTTCGGCATTGGCCCCCGGAATCCCGTTCGACATCTCTTTCCACTTTTTGGCTTCTCAAAACGACGTTTTTTCCCGACAATGGCCCTGCGCAGTGGACAGAGCCTCTATCCTGAGGTGGTCCCAGCCAAAAAAGATCCTGTAAAGAAGCGAATCGGGTACTTTACCGGATGTGCAGGTAATCTCATCTACCCCAATGTTGTTAAATCGGTGGTGGATATTCTCACCGGCTTTGGATATGAGGTTGTCATTCCTAAAAAGCAAAAGTGTAACGGCACTCCGGTACTGGCCAATGGTGATTATGAAGGTGCCAAAAAGCTTATGGAGCACAATTTTAATCTTTTCCGACAATACAATCTGGATGCTATTGTGGTCGCCTGCTCATCATGCGGCATGGCACTGAAAAAGGAGATCAAACTCTTTATTGAAGACAGCAGTGAGCTTGATGATTTTACCGGCAAGGTGTTTGATATTAATGAATTCATAGAGAAAAACATAGATATAAAAAATGAAGAGCTGGGTAATCTGCCGTACAAAGTTTCCTACCATGATCCCTGCCATCTGGGTCGGGGCCAGGGAATAAATCAGCAGCCCCGCAATTTGCTGAAAAAGATACCGGGAATCGATTTTAAAGAGATGAAAGATGCTGATGTCTGTTGCGGAAGCGCCGGGAGTTATTGTATTACTCATTATGAAACTGCTATTAAAATCAACAACCATAAAGTAAAAAATATCCAGGATGCCGGCGTTGACTTTGTTGCCACGGCCTGCCCCACCTGTGTTATGCATATCCAGGACAACCTTTTGCAGCATGAATCACCGGAAAAAGTACGATATGTTGTGGAGATTCTGGCTGATTCTCTAAGAGCGGCCGACACCATATAGGATACCGTCGTAAAAAACTATGGCCCCTCAAACTCTTCCTGCCGGCAAAGACGCACCCCTTGTAGAGACAATTGCCAGAGCAACGGGCCTGCTTGACAGAATTGGTTTTGCCGCTGAGCCTGCGTCCTGGTTAAATCCTGCGCCAAATTGCTGGTCTGTTCATCTTCGGTCTAAAGAGTGTGAACACCTTTATACGAATGGCAAAGGAACATCAAAACAGGCATCTCTTGCAAGTGCTTTAGGTGAATATCTGGAGCGACTCTCCACCAATTTTTTCTTTTCCGATTATTATTTAGGAAATGAGAACAGAAAAACCTCTTTTCTATTCTATCCCGGCGAAAAATGGTTTCCTGTAGAAACCGAAGATCGTATTCCCCTCAATTTCCCCGAAGGGTTGAAACTCTTAAACAGTGACCTGCTCCAATTTTATGATCCTGACAATGAATTGCGATGCAGCCACTTATTTGACCATAACAGCAATCCGTCAGACAGAGGGATCTGCAGTCTGCCTTTTACAGATATCAGTTCAGGGGAAATTATCTATTTCCCCGTCAGTATCCTCAATAATCTCTATGTAAGTAATGGTATGGCTGCGGGAAACAGCAGGAGTGAATGCTACTCCCAGGCGCTTTCCGAAATAATTGAAAGATATGTTAAAAACCATGTTATTGCCAATGGCGTAGCCTTACCGGATATCCCCCCGGCCGTAATCAAAAGATATCCGAAAATCAATTCCATCCTCAGTGAACTTTTAAAGCACAATATGAGGGTCATGGTCAAGGACTGCTCTCTGGGTGGTAAATTCCCTGTTATCTGTGTCCTCCTGGCTCACCCGGCAAGCGGCGGTGCGTACGCTGCTTTTGGGGCAAGCTACCGTTTTGAGACTGCAATAGAACGAACCCTGACTGAATTGCTGCAGGGCCGACAACTCGACCAGCTCGGTTCTTTTAACCCTCCAGTCCATAAGCTGTCACTTGCAGCAGACAGCTTTAACCTGGAAAGCCACTTTGTCAATTCAGATGGGTTTCTCTCCTGGGATATGTTCAAGACCGAGCCAGACTACCCTTTTACTCCATGGGATTTCTCAGGTACGACTCAAAAAGAATATCTGCTTTTGCGAACGCTCATCGAAAACTGCGGCCACCGGATATTCACTGCCGATTATAACCATTGCGGTATGTCGGCCTGCAGGATTATTGTACCGGGAATGTCTGAAATTTATCCTGTTGATGAACTGATCTGGAATAACAAGAACAGCGGCTCAACAATCCGCAGTCAACTGCTGCACCTTCCACTCCTGGATTCTGATGGGCTCAACGGTATTTTAGAAACCGTGGAGTCAATGAATCTTAGTGACCAGTCTCGTATCTCGGATCTTATCGGTGTTCTTTTCGATCCGGATTCAGCATGGTATTCGCTTTCTGTCGGCGAGCTCAGAGCATTACTCTATCTTGCCCTGCAGAGATATGAAGATGCTTATGAGTGGTGCAACTGGTGCTGTGACCATGGCGGCCTGAAACAACCCCGTCAAACCCTTTTCAGGCTTTTGACCACTCTTCTCGGTTTCATTTTACAAAAAGGGGAAATATCAAGCTACTCCAAAGGGCTCAAACTCTATTATAAAGAGGAGATAATCCGTGAAGCTGAAAAAGTAATTGCAGCCGAAATCACATTTCCCGGACTCACATTTGCAGATAGCTGGCAGAAAATTTCAGCAAGCCATGGTAATCTTCTCAAACTTTACAACCAGCTCGATGAAGTGAAAAAACAGCCAATAATGATATAGCTGAGGGACTGTCACATGACCAGAATTTTGGGAATCCTGACCAGGCCATAACAGATAAACGAGTATGCACTCAAGCCAGGAAGACAAATGTAAGTTCAGCGACCCATGCCGACTTATCAATCGCAGCAGGATGTAACTCAGGGATAAGTTCGAAGCTGGGATCGTTACCGGATGAACGCAGCCAGAGACCTGACTCATCAACCCTGTACTCCTCAACTTGCTGAAAAGGTATAAGAGAATCCAGACCGAGAGATGCTGTTCCCGCATACTGGTGTGTATCAATTCGCAACCGTTCAACCTTGCTGAGATCAGTGAGGAAAAAACCATATTTTTTTCGATAGAATATCCTTGAAAACAACGCCCTTACCTAGGAATGAACCTCATCAACTGGAGAAGATAAAAGCTAACTTATTTACAAAGCTGTTTCAATATATTTCAAATCGCTAATATTACGCAATTTGCCGGCAACAAAGCATCGAAGAGAAAATAGCTTTTCACTTCCTTTAAGATAGCGTATTCTTTGTTGTCCTGAACCGGATTCCCAACAGATCGGAAATTACAGAGAGGCCTCTTACTGAGTGGTAGATGAAAAAACAATATGACTTTATCCTGATCGGCGGCGGAATCGTAGGAATATCTACAGCCTGGCAACTCCAGATTCGATACCCGGATGCTGCAATTTTATTGCTCGAAAAAGAGCAGTCCCTGGCCCAGCATCAGACGGGTCGAAACTCCGGTGTCATCCATGCAGGCGTCTATTATCAGCCGGGCAGCCTTAAGGCCGACTTCTGTAAACGTGGTGCCGCCGCGACTTTTTCTTTTTGCCGGGAACATGGACTGCCGGTGGAACAATGCGGTAAAATTCTTGTTGCCACGGATGATATGGAATTGGAACGTATGGCAGGTCTGGAAAACCGGTGCATTCAAAATGGAATCGAAACCCATCGATTATCAGAGACAGAGCTCAGGGCAAAAGAACCGCAGATTGCCGGAGCAGGTGCCCTCCTCGNNCGTACCCGCCACAGGAATCACAGATTACTCTAAAATTTGCTCCCGGATGGCGGAACTGTTTGTAGCCATGGGCGGCCGGATACTAACTGGAAAAACTGTTGCCAATCTTCAGGAAGACAGTGATGCAGTACAGGTTCGTGCGGGCAGTGAATTGTTCCAATCCCTCTATCTTGTAGCCTGCAGCGGTTTGGAGGCAGATCGAATAGCCACTATGATCGGCATCGATATCGATTTTCAAATAGTGCCCTTTCGCGGTGAATATTACCAGCTTCCTTCAAGACTTAACCGGATCGTCAATCATCTGATATATCCAATCCCAGACCCTGATCTGCCGTTTCTGGGCGTACATCTGACCCGTATGATTGACGGCTCTGTGACCATCGGCCCTAACGCTGTTCTGGGATGGAAACGTGAAGGATACGGCCGTTTCAACCTTGACCTGAAAGACAGTCTGGATATGCTGAAATTTCCAGGGTTCTGGAAAGTCATCGGCTCCAATCTCATCTCCGGAGTCAGTGAGATAAAAGATTCCTTTTACAAGCCGGGATATTTGAAACGTGTACGTAAATACTGCCCCAAGCTTTCGCTGGCGGATCTTCTTCCGTATCCGGTCGGCATCAGGGCCCAGGCAGTGAAACGCGATGGCAGCTTGGTTCACGATTTTTTATTCGCTGAAAGTAAGCTCTCATTTCACGTATGCAACGCACCATCGCCGGCGGCTACATCGGCTATACCCATCGGTGAATACCTCTGTCAAAAAGTAGCGGAAAATTTTCAGCTGGACTGAACCATATTATTTCTCTGCAGATTGAGGCTGATCAAGAAATGCGTTCAGAGCCTTTTCATACTGTGGATATGAACCAATGGTATTGTGGCCGGCACCTTTAACGACCTCCACCCTGATCGTTTCCGGATTCAATGCTGAAACAAGCGAATCTGCTCTCTTGCGCGGAATAACTTCATCATATTCCGCTATGAGCATCAGGGTTGGTGTAGCCAATCTTCCGGCCCGGCTGAGTGAATCAAATTTGTCTTCCAACAGCAATGACACGGGAACCAGGAAATAATAGTTTCTAGCCAGGTTGACCATGCTGTCATAGGGTGTCACGAGCACTAGTCGGCTTACCTTTTTTTCCGAAGCCAGAAATACGGCAACCCCGGTGCCCAGGCTCCTTCCTATCACTGCAATTTCCCGGTGTTCCGTCTTGACATAGTCATAAAGTGCACCAGCATCGGAAAAGAGTGCCGCTTCTGAAGTTTTACCCGTACTGCCGCCATACCCACGATAATTATGCAGATATATGGAATATTCGGGGAAGAGGCGTTTGAACTGTGGAATATTCATGGCAACATCTTCCGCGTTACCTCCAAAGTAAATGAGAGCGCGATCACTACTGCCGGGGATATGCCATACCTTCAACGACTGCCCCTGGTGGGAAAGCCATATAACCTTCGCCTCGCCCGAATCTGTGGGAGGAGTCGGATAATAGATCATTGAACGCTGCCTAGCATAGAGAAGCACGCACATGATCAGGTAGGAAACAGCAGCGAGAAAGACCATCCACAGGGTAACTTTTATCATGATAGTAAACCAGGCAAGACGAGACAGTAATAGATGAACATTTATCTACCCAGCAGTGATTTCACTTCACGGGCAATGGCAAGCTCTTCGTTTGTAGGGATACCCCAGACCTGCACGCGGCTAGCCGGATCACTGAGCAACAAAGGCTCCTTTACTCTCTGATTATTTACATCAGGATCAAGCATAATACCAAAGAGTTCCAGCCCTTCCAGGGTCTTGGACCGAACAACTGGATCGTTTTCACCAATACCTGCGGTAAAAACGATTGCATCAACACGGCCCAGTACTGCCATAAATGCACCTACATACTTGCGATTACGATAAGTCTGAACCTCAAGAGCCAGCCTGGCCCTCTCGTTGCCGTGGGAAATCTGTTCATGAATATCCCGCATATCATTCATTCCGCACAACCCTTTGAGGCCGGAATCCTTGTTCAACATAGTGTCAATTGCCTCGATATCCATTCCACAATTTCTGGCAAGAAAAGAATGAATAGCAGGGTCAATATCACCGCTGCGAGTCCCCATTACCAGTCCTTCAAGGGGTGTAAACCCAAGAGTAGTATCAACACTCCTGCCGTTTTTTATAGCAGTCATTGAGCAACCGTTGCCCAGATGAATAGTAATCAGATTCAGTTCTTCAAGAGGTTTACCCATCAATCGCGCACACTCAGCTGCCACATAATTATGTGAAGTGCCGTGAAACCCGTACCTGCGTATTCGCTGCTCTTCATAGAGCTCATGGGGTAAAGCATAATGATATGCGTGAGGCGGAATGGATTGGTGAAAGGCCGTATCAAAAACCGCGATTTGCTCAACGCCTGGAAAAAGCTCCCGGGCCACCCGAATACCATCCAGATTGGGCGGATTATGCAGGGGCGCTAAAGGAATATTTCTTTCAATTGCCGCCAGAACATCATCGGTGATAAGAGTTGGCTGATAAAAATCCTCCCCCCCATGTACTACGCGATGCCCTACCCCGCTGATATCAGCTCTGTCTGAAATAATACCTGTGTCAGGATCAGTCAATATATCAACAGCCATACGCATACCGCTTTGATGATCAGCTATAAACTCCTGACTCATTACCATCTGTTTCTCATCAGTTCCCGGCTTCAGGGTACATTGAATGAATCCCTCTTTTTCTCCAATCCGCTCCACAAGGCCTGCAGCCAGAACAGATTCACCTGCCATATCGATAAGCTGGAACTTGATAGAAGAACTTCCTGAATTAATCACCAGTATTTTCACTCTTACACCCTCTTTAAGTCGACATTTCCATGGTAGTATTTATATACCTTTTTTGATGACAATACAATATCATAAGAGTCCTGTCCTCCATGTCCGGGAGCTAAAAAATCATCATCCAGCGAACTTTCTTTTTCAACTTCTTCAGGATATAAGCGGAAGAGATATTTATTATCAAATTCCCACTTCTTTTATTGAAAATAATTGGTATGTTAAAAAAAATGAACTGATATACCCCCGAAAATAAATAATATCAAGAGGAAGACAGTAATGAGAAAATACCAGATAGCAATTCTTACCATTTCCTTCAGTCTGTTTCTCGGAACTCTTTCTGCAGCAGCTGACCTGCAGAACGGTTTTATGCAATATAAATGGGGAGATAATATTTCGCAATACCAGGAGCTAACCGAACTGTATGCCAAAAAANNATGTCATCTACTATAGTAATCCCGGTGAGTCATACACTATTGATGATATCTCTATAGAGGATGTTATCTTTGGCTTTTATAAAGACAGTCTTTTTGCAGTGTATATCAGCATTAATGCCCTTGAAACATATGACAGGATCAAGCTGCATATGAAATTAAAATATGGTCTCCCCGACACAAAAACATCAACAAAAGACCATTTAACTACTTATAAATGGAAATATAAGGGTGTAACCATCAAACTGAAAACCGATGAGATTGAAGAAAAAATGAAGCTGGCATTTTATTACACCCTGCTCTCACGTGATCTCAAGAAAGATAACCTGGGTGAAATCGACGAAACATCATTTCGATTTTTCCCAATTGATAAGACTAAAACACCCAGAATGGTTCCGTTTCTCGAGTTCTGATAAAAAAGAGAAAAATCACATTATTTGCCCCAACCAGACGCGAGCCTGCCCCAGATAAAACGCAGATATATAGCATCACAGCATCATAATTTATAAATGATCCGTTCCGGGGATGCCTGAGCTTGCAGTTTACACGGAGGAACCAAAATGGCAATACCCGGAAATCTGCTGACCACCGCCATGGCTGTAATGCCCCATAAAAATGTCCAGCAAGCCCTCGATGCGGCATTGTCCCTTGATATTCCATTCTGGCCTCAATTACCAAATTACAGCTATTATGAGGATATGTATGTCCAGGCTGCGGAGCATTTTCCAGGTATTGTTCTTGATCTGGAGCAAAAGACATTGCGCTTTTCACTGGACAAATTTGTTGCAGAATTTGAAGAAACCATGAGCCACTTTGACGATCCGGATTACTTTGACATAAGCACACAATATTCT
>LGVF01095995.1_pt1 | contig 13554 bp, 11 predicted proteins | sample 469901 | NCBI WGS metagenome assembly LGVF01 (sample SAMN03893561, study PRJNA290197) | marine sediment metagenome | material: sediment; isolation source: combined push core samples #3730, #5133, and #5579 collected at Hydrate Ridge | place: Pacific Ocean: Hydrate Ridge | reverse complement strand
CAGATTGTTGAACAGCATGGTGGTGCCATCTGGCTGAAGAGCTCAGTTGGAGTTGGAACCCGGGTTACTTTTACCGTGCCGATGGCAGATTGATTCCGGGCGCTAAGTTTTTTGTATGGTCCCTTTGGCGCAGCAACTTATCGACAATCGGCCGATCGGCCGGTAGCAGATCGTATTCGGGCAATTGTGCCACGGAGATCCAGCGGTGTTCGTCGACTTCCAAGTTGCGAATGACAGTGCTCAGAGGACGACATTCATAAACCAGAATCAGCACCGGCCCCCAATCGTAGCGGTGATAGACCACCTCAAAGATCGCTCCGACTTCCACTTCGAGGTCGAGTTCCTCTCGCAGCTCCCGATGCAAGGCCTGCTGCGGTGTTTCGTCACTGTGCAGTTTGCCTCCCGGGAATTCCCAGAATCCGCCCTGCTGTTTGTCAGCGGGGCGTTTTGTTATCAGGATCTGCTGGTCTTTGCGCAGCAGGGCGGCGGTGACAATAAGAGGTGACATAACAACCTTTCTATTAGACGGCAGAGGGCTGCCAGGTCTTTGCCATTGGCGGTCAGTTAGATCTGTGGTACAACGAGCCGCTGTTTCAGAAGACAACAATTTTTGCATGGGAGCATTAACGGCAAATGCAAAGTACCGGAAATGATCGTCAAAAGATAGGCGCCATGTTTGATGCCGTGGCTCCGCGCTACGACCTGTTGAATCGGTTGTTGTCTCTCGGTATTGATCGCTACTGGCGTCGCTGTGCTGTGCGTTGGTTGCAATTACCGTCGCAGGGAACGGTCCTTGATGCAGCTAGTGGTACCGGCGATGTCGCATTGGAAATTGCTCGGCGAACCCCCGCTGAACTGCAGGTGGTTGCCAGTGATATTTCAGCCGAAATGCTTTGCCGGGGGCGGGAGAAGATGCTCGCCAGTGCTCATGGCCAGCGTTTCTTTGTGGTCCGAGCGGACTGTGAGGCGTTGCCTTTAGCGGCGGATCTCTGTGTCGGCGCAACGATCGCCTTCGGTATCCGTAATGTTGCCGACCGACCGACCGCTCTGAGGGAACTGTGTCGCATTCTGCAACCGGGCGCTCAGTTGGTAGTGTTGGAATTCTCCGAACCGCTTCACCCTCTGTTCCGAGTTTGTTATCAATTCTATTTCCATCGTTTGCTGCCCTTTTTGGGCGGTCTACTGTCCCAGGCGGCCGCCTATCGTTATTTGCCCGATTCGGTGCAACGTTTTCCTTCTCGCGGCGCCTTTAAAGAGCTGCTCAGCGAGGCTGGTTTTGCCGGGGTGGCCCATCGCGATTTAAGCGGCGGAATTGTAACGCTTTATCGTGGCCAAGTGCCTAAGGAGTCGACTCCTGCGGTTGGCCGGTAAGAACCTCTCCGGGATCGGTGATTAGTTTACCCGGCAGACCGAGCACCCTTTGGAAAATTCCGAGAACCTTGCTTGAGACCGATGTCACCGGAATCGCTTGTACCTTGGGTGTTTTGCTTGGCCCCGTGACCTCAAAATGAGCTGTGATCAGAGCCTTATCCGCCCCCGTGAGCAGCCAACCGGCGATGGGGATACGGGTAATCACTTTGTCGACGGTGCCGAAGGGTTTGATGCCGAGGAGCAAATTGAGCTCTTCCTTAACTAGATCGACATCGCCCACCAACGACAGGTTCATGGCGTTGCTGGTTACAAGCAGGTCTTCGGTCGTTAAAACCCCGTCGCGCAGAACGAAGCTCCCCTCCATGTTGGAAAACGGCATACCCTCTTCAACCATGTCCGGCAGCTGCAGGGTGAGAATCTGGGAGACGTTAAGCAGCGAGAAGACCTTGGCCAAAAAGGTGAACTTGCGCAATACGCCATCCTTGATTGTTAGCAGAAACCCGCCATCCACCGTCGGCAAATAATGGTCTCCTAGCTCACCCGTTAGCTGAAAGTCGCCGTCCAGTGCGCCACTCAGTAGGCCTTTTTCCCCGAGTATTTTGCCGTATTGCAGAGTTGACGCCTCGACACCCTTGATCTGTCCCGAAACGGTCAGCATTTGATTTTGTTTTGCATCTTTATGCAGGGCTATTTGAGCCAGACAACTGCCACCGCCGGTCAGGAAACGCAGTGGGCTGATACGCAGCACGCCATCTGCTGAGGTGACGGTGGTTGTGGCCTGCTGAACATTCAGCCCTTGATAAGTGCCCTGGGCAACTTCGGCTTTCACCACTACTTTGAGTTTGTTTTTTCCTGAGGAACGGGCCGGTTTGTTCGAACTTTGCCAGAGGGCAACAACCGCATCGATATTGGCTTGGGCTGATTTAGCAGTGAGATTGAGTGTCGAATTTTTGCCGCCTTGTAGTCTGCCGTTGACGGCCACTTGGGTGCCGCCATCGAGGGTGACTTGCAGATCGTTGAAATCGACCTGGTTTCCCATAAAGACCAAGCGTCCTTTAAGTTGATGCAAATTGGCTTTGGGGGAAGGGAAGACCAGCTCGTTAGCTCGCAACTTCGGGGCGGAGAGCTTCAGTTCGATGCGGGGTTTTGACCAGTTGCTGATTCGTCCGCCGAGGGTCACATCCGATTTGCCGAGCAAGCCCTTCATGCCTTGCCATTCGATGTGATCCTGGAAAAGTTTCAGGTTGCCGGAAAATTTCTGCAGATCGCCCCCAAGAATCCCAGGAAAGTGTACTCCGCATTTTGTTAGATTGAGGAATCCATTACCCTCTGGCGCAGAATCGCCACTGCCTCGCAGGCGGTACTCGCCAGATAGGTTCCCCCGTAGTTGAAAGGGTTTAAGGGCCGGCATCAGCGGCAGCCAAGCGGTAAGGTCGGTGTCAGCTAAGGCCACTTGTAGAAGATATTTCTGTGCTTTTTGACGCTTATAATGGCCGGCAACAGAGAGATTGAGCGGGCCTAACTGCAGATTACCGTCTGTCAGTTGCAGTTCGTCGGGGGTGAGCTGCCCCTGTAGTTTGAGACCGCTCGGCAGGCCCGCCGGTTTGGCTAGCAGTTGCTGGTAGTGCAGGTTGCAGGCCTGTAGATCGGCCTGTAGGGTCCATTGCAGTTGGGTAAGTTGGCCGTTCATGTTGAAGCTGACCGGAATCGGTCCTTCAGCGGCCAGCGGTTGCAGTTTTGGATTTTCATAGAGTTGTGCCAGATTCCGGCCCGGCATTACCCAGCCTGCGCCGAAGGTGGCCGACGCTGTAGGCTGAAAGGGCTGTTCGATGGTGCCGGAAAACTGCAGAGGGGCTTCGAGAACTTGGGCTTTACCGTCGCTGAGGGACAGTTTTTGCTGTTGCCAGGTGGCGGTGGCACTTACCTTGGAAAATAGAGGGCTTTTGCCGAAACGGAACTGTCCGTCCCGTAAATAGAGGGTGGCCTCTTTAATCGTTTCGTGTAGTGCTTGTTTATGAAAAAGAGACAGGGGGCCGGCAAAGCGACTGTAGTCGAGGCGTAGAGTGCCTCCGAGAGTTTGACCCTGTAGCAGATGAGAGAAGGGCTGTCGGCCGGTAGGCAGCAGACTGGCTATGGCAGCAAGAGACAGGTCCGGTGTGGATAGGCCGCCCTCCAGCCAGGGATCTGCTTCCCCCTGCTGCAGGGAAAAGTGGCTGGCCAGCTGAAGATCGTTAAGTTTTAGCGTCAGATCATCGAATTTGTTCAAACCGGTGTCTGCGGTCCAGCGTCCGGAAAGTTCAAAGTTTTGCAGGGAGAGCGGCTGGGGGTAATGCGCGGGCAATTTCAGCAGCAGTTGGTCGCCTTGCAGGTTGGTTTTAAAAGCGAGGCTTTCCTGCGGCGAACCACGGAGAACCAACTCCATGTCGAGTCGTCCGCTACTGCCCTTGCACCCTGCTTGAGCGGCGTAATGGCCACATAGGCTGTTTGGATCGATACCTTTCAGATGGATGGACAAATCTAGCCATAGCTGGCGCCAGTTGGCCGGATCGGTCGGTAAGGCCAGACGCCCTGAGGCTTGCAGGAGGCTGGTTGGTTCATCTGTTAGTTGGCCGCTGAACTGAAGGCGACCCTTGTTGCGGGAATAGATATCTCGGGCGCGCAGATTAATGTTCGTCAGTTGCAGTTCAAACGGAGCGTTTTGACGACGCAGGTCATTGAGGGATACCGTTCCTTGCTCAATTTGCAGGGAATGGACTCGCACCGTGTTCAGCAGCTTGTAAAGCAGCATCGAGGGATGCGGTTGGGCCGGGGTTTGCTCTGCGTCCGGAGGCAGGGTGAGGCGCATTCGAGGGTGGTGAAGAACAATCTTTTCGAAACTGAGCTTGCCAATGAATAGCGGCAAGAGCTTGGTTTGCAGGGACAGCCTGTCGGCTTGCAGTAAGGGCGCCTCTGTACTGCCGATTTGGATGGCGGAAAAGTCGAAAGTCGGGCCGGGTCGCAGAGTCAGTCGGGCTGCGCCAAGGCGGACCGGTTGGGATAAGCTGCTGCTGAGGCGGTTTTGCAGCTCTTCCCGGTAGCGATTGAGATCAAAGGTGGCTAGCAAATAGGCCGCGCACAGCAGGCCTGCGACGCCCAGCAGGCCGAGAGATGTCAAAATGGGATGGCGGCGAAACATGGGGATCCTTTGTTCGAGTTGCTCTTGCCCGGCTATTGTGCGTTATCAGGCGTGGTGGGGCAACTGTAAATTAGCTGAGACGCATGAGCCGGTTGGCAAGGTCAGGTGTCCGGTAGGCACAGATCGACTGCCGATAACAGATGCTGCAGGTCCTGGGGTAACGGACAGGAGACGGTTAGCAGTTGCCCGTCAGTCGAGTTGGGCCAGGCCAGGTAGCTGCAATGGAGAAAAGGCAGCTGGTGGTTGCGAATACACGGGCCACCGTAGCGCCGGTCCCCAATCAGGGGGTGGCCGGCATCGGCCAGCTGGCGGCGGATCTGATGTTTGCGGCCGCTGACCAGTTCAAGTTGCAGCAGCGAATAGTGTCGATTGCCGGCTACCCGCCGGTAGCGGGTGACGGCCGAGCGCAGCTTGCCCTTGGCCGGTACCGGAGTGTGCAGCTCACCGTCCCCGGCCACCTGCCCGGCCACCAGGGCAATGTAGTGTTTTTCTACCTGGCCGGCCATGAAATAGCCGCCAAGAATGCTGGCTGCGCGGCGTCCCTTGGCGAATAGCACCGGCCCTGAGGTGCCGACATCGAGCCGGTGCACAGGCAGGGCGCTGAAGGGCAGGCGCCGACGTTTCAGCCAGTTACCCACGCGGTCGGCCAGATTATCCGTTTCATGGCCGACTCCGCGGTGCACCGCCAGCCCAGCCGGTTTATAAGCTACCAGAAAGTCCGGACCCTCCAGCAGTACGTCGATCTGCTCCCCCTGCGATTCTTGTAACAGTTGCTCCAGGCGTTTGCTGGTAGGCAAGGTCACAACGTCGCCGGATTGCAGCAGCGCTTGTCCCTTGGTGGCCTGCTGGTTGAGCAGCAGCCGGCCTTTGCGGGCCAGTTGCTGCAGGTAACCGGCCGGAGCTGCCGGGATCTGCTGTTGTAAAAAAGCCAATAAGGATTGGCCGGAATTGCTGCCGCTTACGATTAATTCAGTCATGCAGCCATGATAGCGCCACCGACCCAGTCAGGGCAAGGGAATCGCATAAAACCTCCGCAGAGATAATCGCAGCATCTGGTGCCCAAGTATATGTACTTTACATGGTTTTGGGAGCTTGCTACCATGGCCCGTTATTTTGCTTGCCACGGTATCGAGACAGATGCAGATCAAGCGTGTGGAAATAGTTGGCTTCAAGTCTTTCATCGATCGAGTTACTCTCGATTTTAGCGAAGGTATTGCTGCGGTCGTTGGTCCCAACGGCTGTGGAAAGAGTAATATCCTCGACGCTATCCGCTGGGTCATGGGGGAGCAGAGCGCCAAAAAGCTCCGCGGCCGTTCCATGGAGGATGTCATCTTCGGCGGTAGTGAGACACGCAAGCCGGTGGGTATGGCCGAAGTGTCGATGATTTTTTCCAACGAACGGGGTCTCGGCCCTCCGGCCATTCGCGACTATCCAGAAATCATGGTTACCCGCCGACTCTACCGCAACGGAGATAGTGAATACCGGCTCAACAAGACCCCCTGTCGGCTCCTCGATATCACCGAACTGTTCATGGATACCGGCGTCGGAGCGCGGGCTTATTCGATCATCGAGCAGGGCAAGATCGGCATGATTCTCAATGCCAAGCCCGAAGAACGTCGCTTTCTTATCGAGGAGGCCGCCGGGATCAGCAAGTTCAAGGCTCGCAAGCAGGCGGCGTTACGCAAAATCGATGCGACCCGGCAGAACCTGCTGCGCTTGCGGGATATTATCAGTGAGGTGCGCCGGCAGCTCAATGCACTTAAGCGGCAAGCGCGCAAGGCGGAACAGTACCGAGACTATCGAGAAGAGTTCAAGGCCATCGAAGTGGGTCTGGCCGCAGAACGCTATCGAGATCTGGACGCTCAGCAGGTGGCAGAGGACGCAGTCTTGAGCGAACGGAGTCGCAGGCGGGACGCGCTGGACATGAGTCTGCAAAAAGACGAGTTGGAGTTCGAAAAACTGCGCTTATTGCAGACTGAGGCAGAAAAAGAGCTGGCCCAGAAGCAGGAGCAGTTTTTCCATTTGACGGCCTCGATTCAACAGGTCGAATCACGTATCGATTTTGATCAAAAGGCGATGGCCGGCCTGCAGCGCCAGCAGGAACGCCTGTCTTCCGAGCTCGAAAGCCTCGGCCGGCAGTTGGCCGAGACCGAACAAGAAGAAACGCTTCTGCGTTCCAGCGAGTCGAGTTTTGAAGCCGATTTAGCTCGAGAAACGGACCGGCTGGCAACGGGCGAGTTAACCCTGGAGGCTCTGGCCGCTGCTGACGAAGCGGCGCTTAAGGCCCTTGAAGAGGATCGCCAGGCCCTGTTTGCCCTTAGCGGCGAGCTGTCGCGTCTGGATAATCGCCGCGAAGAAGTGCAGCGTCGCCAGCAGGATTTGACGGAAAAACGGTCCCGCAACAACCAGGAACAGAAGACCATCGAGGGGCAGCACGGCCAGCTTCAGGAGCGGACCGTCGAACAGCAAGGGGCTCTGGACCAGTGGCGGCAGGGCCGTGCCGATCTTCAACAGAATCTGGCATCGGCACAAAAGCAGATTCAGCGCGTTCGCCAGCAGATGGAAGAGGGCGAAATGCTACTCTTGCATCGGCAAGAAACCCTGAGCCGCCGTCGCTCCCGTCTGGAGTCCCTGCGTGACCTGGAGAGCAATCTTGAGGGGTATCAGGAAGGGGTCCAGACCCTGCTGGCTGATGTAGGTTGGCGCGAATGCTGCGACGGCCTGGTCGCCGACCTGCTAGAGGTGCCGGCTGATTATGAAGTGGCTCTGGAGGCTGTTTTGGGAGACCAGCTGCAGGCCTTGCTGCCAAACTGCAGTGAGGATGTCTGGCCGGCTCTGGAGCTTTTGCGCAGCAAGGGCGGGCGTAGCGCCTTTCTGCTGCCAACGGCCGACTCTGTCCAGGGAACCGCGTTGGAAGTGGCGGGCGGGATCCCTCTCGATACCCTGATCAGTCCGAAAGCGGGAGCTGAACAGGCAGTTTCCACCTTACTGGAAGGGCTGTTCCTGGTGGAAGAGCTCGGCCCCTTTATGCAAGAGCCGCTGCCCTGGGGCGTAACCCTGGTGACTCCTGGCGGGGACTGCCTCTCTCATCGCGGTTTGCTGCAGGGCGGTGCCAATAGTGCTCTTAATGCCGGATTGCTGCATAAACGGCGGGAGATGAAGGAACTGGCCACGGAGGTGGCGAGCCTGGATCAGGAGCTAGCGGAGCTGCACCGACAGCGACAGCAGCAAAAAGATCTGCTGGCCGAGGCCGAGGGGGCTCTGCAAGAACTCGCTAGCTCCTTGCATGCCCAGGAGTTGTGCCTGGCCGACGGCGAAAAGGATCTGACCCGTTTGCTCGACGACGTTCGCCGACTTAAGGAGCGGGCCGGGTTGTTGACCTTTGAGGAAGAACAGCTGGTCGAGGAAGCGGACGCCCTGCAGCAGGAACTGGCCGCGGCGGAGAGCGGTCGTAGTGAACGGACAGGGCGAAAGACCGAATTGGAACGGTCGCTGGCCGCGCATCAGGATGAATTGCAGGAACGGCGTCAGGCCCTGGCCAGGGCGCGGGATGAAGTAACCGTTCTTAAGGTGGGGCTGGCCGGATTGCGGGAGCGGGACGAAGGCAACCGCCGCAATCTGCAGCGATTGGGCAAATTGCGTCAGGAAACGCAACAGCGCCTGCTCGGTTTGCGGCAACAGCAGCAAGAAGCGGTTCAGGAATTTGAGCAGCTGCAGCAGGCCGTGGAGCGCCACCGCATCGAATTGGATGTCCTGATACGGCGGCGCGATGAGGAGTTGAAGCGCCAGGATGCCGTCAAGGATCATTTCGAGGAAGACGCCCAGTGCTTGCGAGAGCGGGAAGTTGAACTCAAGGACCTGCGCAAGCAGCAGGCCATCCTGCAGGAAGAGTTGACACACAGTCAGGTCAAGTTGCGCGAAATAGAACTGGAAAAAGAGCATTTGCTGCAAACGGTGCTCGACCGCTATCGCGTCGACCTGTCGCAGGACCAAACGGCCGCTCAAGTCCTTGATGAACTTCAGGCCCAAAGGCGTTTAACGGAGCTGCGTCGCCTGTTGGATGATATGGGCGAGGTCAACCTGATGGCGATCGAGGAATTTCGCGATCTGGAAGAACGCTGGACCTTTTTGACTGAGCAGGAACAGGATTTACAGACCTCTATGGAGGGGTTGCAATCAGCCATCACCAAGATTAATCGGACCACGAGAAAGCGTTTTCGAGAGACCTTTGAACAGATCAACGAGCGTTTTCAGGAGGTCTTTCCGCGACTTTTTCTCGGCGGCAAGGCCGAGTTGAAGCTTACCGATGAACAGGACCTGTTGGAGACAGGCATCGATATTACGGTGCAGCCGCCGGGTAAGAATCTGCAGAGCGTTAATCTGCTCTCCGGCGGGGAAAAGGCCCTGACCGCGGTAGCGCTGATTTTCGCCATTTTTCTCATCAAGCCTTCGCCTTTTTGTATCCTTGATGAGGTCGATGCCCCTCTGGATGATGCCAATATCAGCCGTTTCAACGACATGGTGAAGGAAATGGCCAGCAAGTCCCAATTTATAATTATCACTCACAATAAAAGGACCATGGCGGTCGCCAATACTTTGTATGGCGTGACCATGGAGACGCCCGGGGTTTCGAAACTGGTCTCGGTGCGCATCAACGACTTTTGATGGCGTCGCAAAAACTCACCAACTGCTGCGTTGCTGCAATTGCTCTCGTCACTGCGGCGTACCTGAGTACGCCACATTCCTCGACAATTGCGCGCCTTGCATTTGGCGTTTTTTGCTTAGCCATTTATACTGTTTTGCTTTCTTGTGAAAGCATCACTTTTAGGAGCCGCGATGCCTTTCAAGCAATTATTGGATGAATTGATCGACAGTGTTCCCGGGGCTTCCGGGGCTATTATTGCTGACTGGGAAGGGGAGGCGGTAGACCATGTCGCCCGAATGGACGACTATGAACTGCGGGTGATCGGTGCTCATAAGGGCATCATCCTTGGCAATCTGCGCCAGGTGATGAAGCGCCTGCAGGAGGATCAGTTGCAGGAAGTGGTTATCGCCACCAGCAACGCCCAGATTTTGATCCTTCCGGTGACACAGGACTATTTTCTGCTGCTGGTCACCCATCGTGACGCGATACTCGGTCGCGCTCTCTATGCTTCACGCCGCTGCGTGGAGGAATTGAAAAAAGAAATTGCCTGAGACTTTGTTGACCTAATTATCCTTTAGAAGGAGATTGAGAATAAATGGAATGGTTTTCTCGTTGGAAATTGGTTGTTGTTGAATGGCTGGCTCAGGCCGGTGTGCCGGAAGAGCAGCGGGTAACCATAGCTTTGGCCTTGTTTGCTGCCCTGGTGGTTACCGGCCTGCTGCTGGCCGGTTGGCTGACGGTGCGTCTGCTGAGAAAACCTTCCTTGCCTGCGGCGGCAGAAGAAACGGCAGAACCACCTGCTGAGGAACAGGAACTTGTTGAGCAAGCGGTGACGGAACCCGCGTCGCTGGCTGAGTCGGATGCAGCTTTGCAAGAACCGCCTTCAGAGCCGGTTGTTGAGGCGAAGGAGTCATTTGTAGCTGAGGAGCCTGCACTCAAGGCGGAAGAGGTTGCCCCCTCTTCTGAGGATGTTGTTTTGGCGCCAGAAATCGAGGTGGTGCCGGCCGCGGAAGACGTCGTCCCTGCTCCGACAATAGAGGCTCCAACCGTTGACGAGGTTGTTGTTCCTGAGCCAGAGGAGCCGGTTAAAATCAGCCTCTTTGAGCGCATGCGGACCGGTCTGGCCAAGACACAGGCCTCACTGGTGGGGCGCATCGATGCTCTGTTAAGCAGTTCCCAGAGTATCGACGAAGATTTGCTCGAAGAGTTGGAAGAGGTGCTGGTGACTGCCGACTTTGGTATGCCGACCACCATGGACTTGATGCAATCCCTGCAAAAGCGCATCGCCGCCGGCGAAGCCGCCGACCCCCAGGCTCTACGCGGCTTGTTGAAAGAGGAAATCCGTCAGCGGTTGCGTCTGGAAGCGGCTCCTTTGGACCTGGAAGGATCGTCGCCCTTTGTTATCATGGTGGTCGGAGTCAACGGTGTAGGCAAAACCACCACCATCGGCAAGTTGGCTCATCAGTTCGTTAGCCAGGGAAAGACGGTACTGCTCGGGGCCGGCGATACCTTTCGGGCAGCTGCAGCCGAGCAGTTGACCGTCTGGGGGGAGCGGGCCGGGGTCGAGGTGATTCGTCAGGAGTCCGGTTCAGATCCGGCCGCCGTGGCCTTTGACGCGGCCAAGGCCGCGGTGGCGCGCAAGGTCGACGTCCTGATCCTCGATACCGCCGGTCGTCTGCATACCAAAGTCAACCTGATGGAGGAATTAAAGAAGATTCGGCGGGTGCTCGATCGCGAAATACCCGGAGCGCCTCACGAAACTCTGTTGGTGGTCGATGCCACCACCGGTCAGAATGCCCTGGTTCAGGCGCGGCTCTTTCAGGAGACTGTGGCGGTATCGGGCCTGGCTTTGACCAAACTTGACGGAACCGCACGGGGCGGTATGCTGGTGGCTATCGGCAACGAGCTCGGTTTGCCGGTGCGCTACGTCGGTATGGGCGAAGGCCTGGAGGATCTGCGGCCCTTTGATCCGGACCTTTTTGTCGAGGCCCTGTTTGAACAACAGGGATAACACCTTGACTTTTGGTTGTTGTTTACATAAGATTTTTCAATTCAACAGAGAAGGAATATCGTGGACTTAAGTATCGTTCTTCGACTGGAAGAAAAGATCGATCAGCTTCTGGCTCGCAAGCAGGGTCTGGAGGAGCAGTGTCGACAGCTGGCCGCTGAAAAGGCAGCTCTGCTGCAGGAAAAGCAACAGTTCGGCATTGAACTGGACAGGATTCTCGCCAAGCTGGACGGTCTGGATCAGGAAATGCCTTGAAGCATGCCGTTCAAGTCACCATCCTCGGCCAGCAATATACGGTAAAGAGTGCCGCGTCGCCGGAAGAGGTTCAGCGCGTGGCGGATTTTGTCAATTGCCAGGTTGCGGAGGTGACGGCCAGTAAGTCAGTCGATACCCTGGACTCTGCTATTCTGACTCTGATGAATATTGGTGGCGCTTATTTGCGCCTTCAGGATAGCGTCGCGGAGCGACAACAGGTCGAAGGGCGTCTGCAGGAATTGCTGCAGCGTCTCGAACAAGCCTGCCCTGACGAAGGGTGTTCTTGAAGCCGCCGCGCTCTGAGTTCATTCTGGTGCGTAGGCTAATCGGCTGATGTCTCAGGCTTTATCGGTCTCTGCGGAAAGAATTCAAGATAGATCGTCAGATGGGTAGTCCGAATGCGTCGTAACTATATCAGACGCTTTTGTTAGTCCGGTTGAACAGCCTTGATTCAGTATAAAGTTTTCGCGTCTGCTTGTAAGGGCGTTGGCCGTTATAGATTGCATAGATGTTTTAGGATTTGCTGTCGACGGCAATATTTTGAATCGACCGTTATCGGTCGCTGTGAGCTGCTGGCGCAAGCGCTCTTTGCAATTGGCCTTGCTGGCTTTTGACCCAACCCGGATTAGACCCACCTGCGTTCCTGTCTTAATGCTTTCCTGCAGAGATCTCCGAATACCAACGGAGATCTTCACCCATGCCCAAGAGATCGATCAGAACCGACCTGCTGGCCCGACGCAAGCATCTAGCGGCTGAAACCTGCCTGAGCCACAGCCTGCAGATTCAGCAACGCTTGTTGCAGACCGTGGAGTTCCAGTCGGCGGCGATTATAGCGCTCTACAGCCCGGTCTTGAACGAGGTCTTTACCGAACAACTGTTTCGTGCGGCGTACGCTGCCGGCAAGTTGATCGCCTACCCCCGGGTGCGGGGTGCTGACCTGGAGTTTGTACGTGTCGCAGAGGCGGCCGACTTGGTTCCCGGCTCTTTCGGCGTGTTGGAGCCGACCGGTGATCAGCTGCTTTCCCCGGCGGCTCTTGATCTGGTGGTGGTCCCCGGAGTGGGATTCGATCGTCAGGGGGGGCGCCTGGGTTACGGTAAAGGCTTTTACGATCGGGGCCTGCATGGTTCGCAGCGCCCGGGGTGTCTGGTCGGTTTGTGTTTTGAGCTGCAGTTGCTTGAGCGATTGCCGGCAGAGAGTCACGATGTTCACATGGATATCATTATCACCGAAAGGGGACGTTACGATTTCGAGTCCTGTCCCCCATCGGTTTCGCAGTTTTCATTAATCTGAGGAGGCAATGCTTTGAGTATAGAGATTGTATGGTTGTTGATCGGTGTCGTCCTGGTAGCGGGAGCCGTGATAGGGACAGTGCTGCGCAGCAAGATTTCCGGTTCTCAGGTCGCTGCGGCTAAGCAGTCTGCAAGCCAGATTCTGGCCGAGGCTGGGAAAGAGGCCGATATCATCCGCAAGGAAGCGGCCATTCAGGCCAAGGATGCCCTCCTTGGGGCCAAAGCTGAGTGGGAAAGTGAAGCCAAGGAGATGCGGCGCGAGCTGCAGGCTCAGGAGAAAAGGCTGCTGCAGCGTGAAGAGAACCTTGATCGGAAATTGATCCAGCTGGAAGAACGAGAAGATGATCTGGGCCGGCGGGAGAAGCACTTTGGTGGCCTTGAAGATCGGCTCAAGCAACGGGAGTCGGAAATCGACAAACTGATCGCCGAACAGCGGGCGCTACTAGAGAGCATCTCCGGTCTCAGCGCCGAGGAGGCCAGACAGCAACTCATTGCCAATATGGAGAGTCAGGCCCGTCACGATTGTGCCAAGGGCATCAAGCAAATCGAAGACGAAGCCCGCGAGACCGCTGATAAGAAAGCCAAGGAAATCCTGGCGCTGGCCATACAGCGTTACGCCGGTGACTACGTGGCTGAAAGGGCGGTCAGTGTGGTGCCGCTGCCATCGGACGAGATGAAGGGTCGCATCATTGGCCGCGAAGGCCGCAACATCCGCGCTATTGAAGCAGCAACGGGCATCGATCTGATCATTGACGATACCCCCGAGGCGGTAATCATCTCCGGGTTCAATCCGGTGCGGCGCGAGGTGGC
>LGVF01025193.1_pt1 | contig 13586 bp, 15 predicted proteins | sample 469901 | NCBI WGS metagenome assembly LGVF01 (sample SAMN03893561, study PRJNA290197) | marine sediment metagenome | material: sediment; isolation source: combined push core samples #3730, #5133, and #5579 collected at Hydrate Ridge | place: Pacific Ocean: Hydrate Ridge | reverse complement strand
GCGGAGCAAAGTGGAAACTTCGATATTGTTCAACTATTTCAAGGTGTTGCGTTGATTTAGGGGTTTTGCGAAACCATCATAATTGACGCTGGTTGGGATAAGGAAACAGGAAGTAGGCGAGCCAGACGCGGCCGAGGTGGATCAGGGGAAATAATCCCGCCACCATCAGGGCGAAGATGGTCATCGCTTCGGCGGCCCGATTGAAGCTGGTACGAAAGCGGGCGCGGAAGATATAGAGCACCGCCGAGATCAGGGTGCCGGAGTGAGCGATGCCGACCCAGAAGACAAAGTCGGTGATGTAACCCCCCCAGCCGACAGGGTGGCTGATGCCAGCCACGCCCATGCCAAGGGCAATCTGCCGACTCCATAGGGCCATGCCGCCGAGAAACAGCAGGCCGGCAAAAAAGATACAGGCCAGGTAACAACGACTCGGCCAACTCATGGCCGCGAGAACATCCTGTTCGATCTGCTCGGCGGAAGAAGTGTTCTGCATAGTTCTCTCAATCGTATGAATATCGGTTGTTAGCGACTGTTCCCGGTTACTCGGGATGCAGGTAATGCACCGACGGTTCCGTACCCAGTTCGGCGAGGACCCGGTAAGCACGCTGGCTGTGGGTCAGCCGATAAATTTGCGAATCTTTATCGAGCAGGTTGCCAAAGACGATAGCGCCGGTCGGGCAACTCTGGGCACAGGCCGTGGTCACTTCACCATCCTGTACCAGGCGTTTTTCATCCTTGGCGTGGTCCTTGGCGATACGAATACGCTGTAAGCAAAAGGTGCATTTTTCCATCATTCCCTTGCTGCGCACAGGCACGTCCGGGTTACGCAACTGGTCGAGGGGCGGGGTGCGTTTGTGCTGCCACCAGTTGAATCGTCGCACTTTGTACGGACAGTTGTTGCTGCAGTAGCGGGTGCCGACACAGCGGTTGTAGACCTGCACGTTGAGCCCCTCGGGATTGTGATAGGCGGCATAGACCGGGCAGACCGCTTCGCAGGGAGCGTAGTTGCAGTGCTGGCAGTGCATGGGTAGAAAATCGACCCGGCCTTGTTCATCGTAAAAAGGTTCGATGCGCAGCCAGGACATTTCCCGTCCGGCCAGATGGTCGAATGCTCCCACCACCGGTACATTGTTTTCGATATAGCATGCGGCGACACAGGCGCTGCAGCCGACGCAGCGCTGCAGGTCGACGGCCATGGCCCAGCGATAGTTTTCGTATTGCGGTTCGGGATAGAAGGAGGCTCGAGGGCCGTGCTTTTCTTGGTCGTGCTTTTGCTGGCGATGCACCGGTTTAGGATTCAGGCCGCGCCCCTGTTGTGAGGGGGATCCCGACAGGATAGGAAGGCGGTGCAGTTTGCCAGTGGATTTTAACTGCAGGGCTTCGCAATAGCGCAGCGCCTCTCCCGTAAGGGGATCGATTCCTATCGCCGGGGACGACAGGCTGTCCATGGGCAGGGTCAGGATGCCGACTGCCTGGCCGGGCTGGATGCGCACCGGCTGTTTACTCTGCCAGTCAGAGGTTTTAATTTGCAATTCGTCGCCGTCCTGCAAGCGGAGTCGAGCTGCGGTTTGGGGAGCCACTGCAATCCAACTGCCGTAGGAGATGGTGGTAAGGGGGTCGGGAATTTCCGAGAGCAGCTCCAGGCTACGGCTGCGGCCGTCAAAGGAGCGGATTGACGGTGCGATGACCGCCGCTGGCAGGGTCAGGGAATCTTTCAGCAGCAGGTTTTGTGGCGCCTTCGCTGCGCGGGCCTGGTTGAGACGAATGGAGGGTTGTGACTGCGGTTCGATCAGGTAACCCTCTTCCATCAGTTGGCTGAGTTGAGTGCGATTAAAGCGTTTCTGCCAGTTGCTTTGCAGGTAAGTCTCCCAGTCGGCAGCCGGACTCTTGACGGTGGCCTGCTGCAGCAGCTTAAGCAGCAGGTCGCCCTCGCTGAGAGCCCGATGCTACGGGGAGGCTAATGGTTGCAGCAGGCCGATGACGCCCCGACGAGGTTCGGTGTCTCCCCAGGTTTCGAGACTGTGGGCGAGAGGCAGGATCAGATCCATCTGGTCAGTGGTGTCATCGGCCAAATCCGCCAGGCCGACCTTCAGCTGTGCTTTGGCCAGAGCTGAGTTTAGATCCAGAGACTTGGGGCTGTGGCGAACCGGATTGCAGCGGCTGACGAACAGCACACCGATGCTGTCGGTGGCGAGGCGCTGACTCAATTCATCCAAGTCCAACAGGTCACCGACCCTCGAATAATTTTCTGCCGCAGAAAAATCCAGCCCGTCCCAAGGCAGGGCGGTCAACCACTGCAACAGGGCACCGAGTAGTGCGACTGATTGGCCGTTGCGATGACCGGTGGCGACCCCGCCGACAATCAGCAGAGGCTTTTTTGCTTGCACAAAGCGGGACGCCAATTCCTGCAGCTGTTGGGGTTGTAAGCCAGTTGTCGTAGCCGTTGAGGCAAGATCGTTGGTGGGAAGCAAGTCTTGCAGCCCTTGTGGCCAGCGACCTCGGTAGCTTTTGTGGGTCTTCAGGGACTGCAGCAGCCAGAGCAACAGAGCCCCTTCACTGCCGGGTGTCAGGACCAATCGATCGTCAGCGTTGGCGGCGGTGAGGGAATAGTGGGGTTCCAGGTGCATCCAGTGGCGTTTTTGATCCGCTGCCAAGTCGCTGGCCTGGGCCGTATAATCGACAGGGCTGATAAAGGTTTCGAGCAAGTCGGTACCGATAGTGATCAGCAAATCGGCTTGGTCAATGCGATAGCGGGGCAGGTCGGCCTAGTCAAAGAGCAGGCCATAGCTTTGTCTCAGGGCGGCATGGGAAAAGGGTTCAAATTCTGCCAGCCGTTCAATATCCAGAGAATTACAGAATTCTTCGATGAGGGTGTCCAGGGTGCCGCTGGTACGCCCGGCCAGCCAGGCATTTTTTTGGCCATTACGACTGCTCTGCTGCAGGGTCTCGGCAATTTCAGTTAAAGCTTGAGACCAGGAGATAGCTTGCAAGCGACCGTCGGCTTGGCGTTTGAGAGGGGTCTGCAATCTTTGCGGATGATACAGCCGCCAGAGCGAGGCCTGACCGCGCAGGCACAGGCCGCCGCGATTGACAGGGTGCCGAGGGTTGCCTTCTAGTTTGACCGGGCGGTTTTCCCGGATGCGGGTCAACTGCCCGCAGTGGGCCGGGCATTCACAGCAGGTCGACGGCTGCCAGGTTTCGGTTCCCGGAACAATGCCATCTTCGGCGGGCACCAGGAGCGAAACGAGTTCCTTCTGGCCCTTATCGGAGCCGCAGGATGAGAGTGCCGCGGCTCCGGAAACCAGGCCAAGGATCTGTAGAAACTGCCGTCGATCCATGCTCGATTCTCTCCCTTATTTGTGGCAGGTAGCGCAGTCGAAGGAAGCGCCACGGCTACGATGGCAGCTCAGGCACCAGCCCATCTGCAGGGAGCGGACTCGACGCACTTCCTTCATCTCTACGAGGGCACCGTGGCAGGCAGAACAATCCAGGCCGCTGCGGACATGGCGTTTATGAGAAAAGTAGATGAAGTCGGGCACCTGGTGGATTCGTTGCCAGCGGATTGGTTTGCTCTGTTGTTGATAGCTCAGCAGTTTCTGAATCTCTGGCCGCTCAGTGGCGATCGCCTGATGGCAGGAGATGCATTTGGCTACGTCCGGCATGCCGGCCTGCGGTCCCTGTGCCACGGATTCGTGACAGAAGTTGCAGGCTAATCCTAGGCGGCCGGCATGCACCGTATGGGGAAAGGCGATGGGCTGGCTGTTGGCCCGATGCGTTGCAGGCCTGAACCAGGCAAGTACTGCAATGAGCAGTAAAAAGCCGCCAAAATAGGCGCATAACAGGATATGGGGCAACCACTTGGGCATTGCAAAGCCTCTTGTGGCCGAGTGGCGGGATGAAGAAGCGTACCGGAGATCCGACAGCCAAAGCGTTTGACCGGTCCCTGAAGCCCTGCAACCAGCTAGCGCGGCATTGGTTGATCAGTCTCGCGATCGAGCAGATAGCCGGCTACCGCGCCGGCTACCGCGCCGGCTTCCTGCTCCGTCAAGTTGAGGTTGGGCATCGCCGGATAGCTCGGGTCGATCTTTTGCGGATTGCGCAGAAAGCCCGCCAGTCTGTTTTTGTCCGGCCGATATTTTTCGAGTACGCCGTTCAGCGGTGGCCCCACCAGGCGTTGGTCGAAACGATGACAGACGCTGCACTTTTGCTGGAACAATTGACCGCCGTCGATGATCTGTGTCCCTTGCGGCTTTGCTGCAGGTTGGGGCGCGGACGGGATTACGGGTGCTTGGCCTACCGCCGGGGGGAGTTGCAGGCCGGCCAGAGCGATGCCCGTAAGGGTGTTCTCTCGCGCGATTTGAGCTCCTAGCACCCAGAGCATGGTCAGTATGATGATGCTGGCCAGGGGAGGAGTTAGAGGCAACGGCCGTTTTTGCAGCAGCGATTTGGTAGTCATCAGGGCCAGGGCGGCACTTGTGATCAGAGCCAGGGCTGCCGCCAGATAGAGCCAAGAGGAGTGGGCCAATTCCGGGAGCAGCAGCAACTCTAGAATCTGTGCAAGGGGCCAGAGTAGTACTGCAGCGAAGATCAGCGCCTGGCGGTTGCGTTTTTGATCGAGTCCGGCCAGCATCAGGGCCAGCAGGGTGAATTGCACGAAACGGACGCTGCCGTGCCAGGATAGCAGTAACGGTGGCCGGTTGCTGAGAAACGGCCAGTACTCAGGGGTCAGTAGCAGACTTTCGGCGTTGAGCAAAAAATAGCAGATCGACAATAGCAAGAGGTCGCCGATCACTGCCGAGGCGAAGGAAAAGTGCCCGGCCGGGCGAGCTCCCTTAAGGTGCTGCCGGGCCGCAAGAATGAGAGCCAGACCGATAATGAACAGGACCGTCAGCCCCCCCCAGAAGGGGCCGCTGAGGAGTGCGGCGCGATAGGCGATTTTCATCAGCAGCAGGTTGCAGGCCATGATCAGGGCGATCAACAGGCCGGCACGTCTACCGGTAAGTACTTTGGGCCCAGGTGCGGCTTTGAACTCGGGAAGGGGTGGAGCGCTGGGCGCAAAGAGTGTTTTGCCGGGCAGGGAGAGCAGAACTTCGCTCACCAGGTAGCCGAGGGACAGGCAAAGCAGGGTCTGGCAGGCGCCCTGCATCGCTTTGATAAGCAATAGCTGTTCCTGGATGACCGGCAGCATTCGGGGCCTTGGGATGTGGGAGGAAATGGATTGCACGACCATGGGCGACCATGCATTGCAATTACCAATTTAGCTCAGGAAAGTTACTTGGTCATTAAAGCATAAATCCTCTGTTTTGCAACGCTTTTGCACCTTGCAGCTAGGCTGGATAGCTCGGCTACTTTCCCGTGGACAGAACTGCAGTCACAGGAATTCGTAGCGTAGGCGTTCGAGGGCTGCTGGTGCGCAGAGTCACATAGCCGGCAAATCGGTTCTTGTCGGCGTTAGGAGCCAAGCGAATAGCGATCTGTACGCTTTCTCCGGGAGTAAGTTGAGAGGAGGAAAGATCAGCCTGCAATTCTTCGCTGGTGGTTTTAAGGTCGGAAAGGAAAAGCTGCATGGAGCCATCGTTGCGCAGGTTGATGGTTGCTGCGAAGGGGGCTTTGTCTTTCCCTGCGCTGAATTGCAAACGTCGGGGTGTCACCATAAGCTCTTTTTGCACTTTTCCCTGTAGGCGAAATTTGGTCTGCGGTTGATCTGGATCGTTGGAATAGACATGAACCGTCTTGGTAACCGACCCCTGAAATCCCTTGGAGTTAAAGGTGGTCTTTAATTCACCCCATTCGCCGGGTGCCAGTTTCTTCGCGGACAATAAAGCTGCCGTGCAGCCGCAGGAACTGCGAACCTTACTGATGATCAGCGGAGCATCGCCAGTATTTTGAAAACGGAAAGTGTGGCTGGTTTTGCTGCCTTCGGCAACCCGGCCAAAGTTGAACAAAGGCGCTTCCGCTTGCAGTCGAGGAGCTGCCAGGACTGTTGTCGGTAAAACCAGAAAGATCAATAACAGAAGGAGGTGTCTTGTCATTGTGGATGCCCTGTCGTTAGATGGATAGGTTTGCTAATCTATCTTAACTATATAGCACAGAATCAGGATTCACCGCTAGAGACCCTGTGTTTAGTGAATAAATTGACACCCTCTTTTGATCTGTTATAGGTTATGATCGTTTTTGTTTGACCTTTATATTGGAGAATTATGTCCTCGCAGGGATTGGAAAAATTATACAGTCGGGAGCATATTGCTCGGCATGTTCAGCGACTCGGTGAAGAAATCAGCCGCGACTATGCCGGTCAGGAAATATTGGTCGTCGGTGTCTTGAAGGGGGCCTTCCTTTTTTTTGCCGATCTGGTACGAGCTATTTCTCTGCCGGTGAATGTTGATTTTGTGCGGGTGGCCAGCTACGGTCCCCATACCCAGACTACGGGATTGGTGGAGTTTCGAAAAGATCTTGAAATGTCTGTAGCCGATCGCCATGTTCTAATTGTTGATGATATTCTAGATAGCGGTTTTACCTTGGAAGCTCTCTACCAGCGCCTCGCCGGTCGCCAGCCGGCAAGTCTCAAAACCTGCGTGTTGCTCGATAAACGACATGCACGGCAAACGGCCTTTGAGGCCAATTATGTGGGTATCCGTTTCGATAGCGGGTTCGTTGTCGGTTATGGTCTCGATTATCAGGAAACCTATCGAAATCTGGCCGATATCTATCTGTTCGATCCAACTCAATCAGTTTAGGGGGAAGTTTTCATGGTAATTCAATGCCCCCATTGCCAGGCCCGTTTTAAGTTGCCGCAGAACAAAATGAAGCCGGGTGGGACCAAGGTACGATGTACCAAATGCAAAATTATATTTATGGTCACTCCGCCTCAGGGCGGCACTCTGCCAGAGGACACAAGCTCTGCTGGCACAGTAAGGGAGCCTGGCGGAGAGACCGATTCCGGCTTTGCGGAGGGGGGCGGCAAAGATCTCGATAATGCCGACTTTTTTTCCGATGGCGATGAAGGGGATGAGTTCCTCTTCGGCGAGACGACCTTTGAAGACGATGACGACGATTTTTTTGCGGTGGATGATGCAGATTCCGAGGATCAGAGTGATTTAAGCTGGTCCGATGATTCGACTCCATCCTTTCTGAACCCCGATCTGGAACCTGCAGGTGAATTATCTTTAGTGGATGAGGTTCTTGAAGGGGGGCGTGAGGTCCCTGAGACGGCAGAACGCGGGGCGCAAGAGGAACCGCTGGAGTTTGCTCTGACTCTTGCGGAGGAGGAAGCCCCGGAGATTGGCGAATCGGTTTCTGGGCTGCCTGAAGAAGAGTTCTTTTTTGATGAAACTTCGTCTCGCTCATCTTTGCCGGCTCCACGTCCACCGGCAGCGCGCCGTAAAAAATCTCGCGGGGGATGGGTGTGGGTGCTGTTGCTGGTGGGGATAATGGCTGGCGGTGGTTATGTTTACCATGCTCGTCAGTCGTTGACGGCTTCCTGGCAGAAACTATTGCTCGATTGGCAATTGATTCCGGCCCCACCTGCCAAAGGCATAGGGCTGAAGCCGGTAAAATTGACGGGGTATTTTATAAATAACCAGCGGGAAGGTCGGTTGTTTATTGTTCAGGGACAGGTGCTGAATGAAGGAACCGAACCGCGGGCGGCCATCCTGGTGCGGGGTAGCGTCTATGATTCTGGCGGCGCACGTTTAGCTCAGCAGAGAGCCTTTTGCGGCAATTCTATGGGCAAAGAACAACTTCGTGCCTGGCCGTTGATGCGCATGAATGAGCGGATGCAGAATCAGTTTGGAGAAATGCTGGCCAATCTTAACCTGGAACCGCAACGGGCGATTCCTTTTACCCTGGTGTTTAAGGATCTGCCCGGTGAGGTGGCGGAATTCGATGTGGTCGTGGAAGCTAGCGAGCCGGTCATCAAATAGTTTCCGTCCGGAAACGGCTCTTTTCCGCCGTGGCGGCGTCAATCTTCGAACTTGCTTGTGACTCTGGGCCATCCCTGGCCCTTCGCCCATGGGGCAGCCAGAGGCTGTCAAACCTTTCAATCCTGAAAAGTTTTGTGGCGTACCGGTGTACGCCTCCGCGCAAGCCCCTGATTTTCTTGCCACGACGAAAAATCCCTCGTTTTCGACTCGGAAACCTGCTCGGTGTTTATCCGGAAGCTCTGGATGAACACTAAATAGCGGTAGGCTTGCCAACCTGAAAATGAAAAAGCCGCTTTGCAGGGCGGCTTTTTTCATGTTTAATAAACCACTGGTTTGGGCGGCCGGTCAGAGCTTGGACTCATCGTCATTTTTATCCTTCGGGGTGACGTCGATTTCGTCCTTCCCTTGGACGCTTTTGCGAAAATTATTTATGCCTTTGCCGAGGGCGGCACCGATTTCGGGTAGTTTGCGTCCACCGAAAATCAGCACGATAACGGCCAGGATCAGGATTAATTCAAAGGTGCCGGGTATCCCCATGAGTTCCTCTTTGGAGCGAGGTAAAAGAAAAGAGGAGCGCCTTTAGGGGCGCTCCTCTTTTCTTTGTTGTCAGGGAGCTTTGATGCAGTCTACGGGACAGCAGTCAACGCAAGCGCCGCAATCGGTGCAAGCATCGGCGTCAATTACGCGGACATCACCCTTCTCAGAGATAGCGCCGAGAGGACAGGAGTCGTCGCAGGCGCCACAGTTGATGCATTCATCAGTAATAGTATAGGCCAAGGGATTCACCTCCTTTTCTTTAAGATAGGATCCATGGCTTAGAGCCATTCTGATATATATACAACAGCTCCAGTTTCCTTGTCCACCCTAAAGCGGTCCATTATAAAGCTCTCTATAAAAGCCCTTGCAATTCGTAGGGCACTGCTTTAGTATTTCAAGGTTTGTATCGGATGCGGAAGGCGCTGGTTTTATAAAAAAGCGTTTTATTGTTCAAGAGTTAGGCAGCCTGCTGGCAGTCTGCTAAACCAAAAAGCGAGGGAGAAGGCACATGGATATTCTTGCACTAAATTGTGGCAGCTCATCGGTAAAATACCAGCTTTATAACTGGGACAAAAAGGAAGTCATTGCCAAAGGCGTAGTTGAAAGGGTCGGTATCGGCGAATCCTTTATCGCCCATGAAGTACCCGGCCGTGACGACTATAAATTTGCTCAGGATTGCTCTGATCATACCGTTGCCATCGGTCTGATCATCGAGACCCTGCTCAGCAAGGAAGTCGGCGTCGTCAAGGCCATGGACGAAATCTCCGCGGTTGGCCATCGCGTGGTGCATGGCGGAGAAAAATTCGCCACTTCGGTGATGATCGACGAGACCGTACTCGACGCGATCAAGGAGGTTGCGCACCTGGCCCCTCTGCATAACCCGCCGAACATCATGGGTATTGAAGCCGCTCAGAAGGTTCTGCCTAACGTTCCCCATGTAGCGATCTTCGATACCGCTTTCCACCAGACCATGCCCGAAGAAGCTTTCATTTACCCCTTGCCTTACGAGTGGTATGAAAAGCACAGTGTGCGGCGCTACGGCTTCCACGGCACCTCCCATCTCTACGTCTCCAAGCGGGCTGCTGTGCTCCTCGACAAGGATCCTACGGAGTGCAACGTCATCACCTTGCATATCGGCAACGGCGCCTCCCATGCGGCCATTCGCGGCGGTGTCTGCGTTGATACCAGCATGGGCATGACTCCTTTGGAAGGGGCGGTTATGGGGACTCGTTGCGGCGATATTGACCCTTCGATTCCTACCTTCATGATGGAGGTTGAGGGCTACTCCGCTAAGGAGATGGACAGCATCCTGAACAAGAAGTCCGGTCTGCTCGGCATTACCGGCAAGTATACCGACCGTCGCGATATCGGTAACGGGATCGAAGCCGGCGACAAGCGCTGCAAGCTGGCCCATGACATCGAATGCTATCGCATCAGGAAATATATCGGTTCCTACATGGCGGTGCTGGGCACGGTCGACGCCATCGTCTTTACTGCCGGAGTTGGTGAAATGGGTTCCGAAATTCGCCAGCAGGCCCTCGAAGGACTCGAGGCTCTGGGGATCAAGATCGACAAGGAAAAGAACCTCAAGACTCGCACCAAAAAAGCCGAAGTGGAAATCTCCACCCCCGACTCACCGGTTAAGGTGTTTGTTATCCCCACCGACGAAGAATTGGTCTTTACCGAAGACGTGGTCGGCATTCTGGAAAACACCTACTGCGATCACATGGACTTCAACTATAGCTTCAAATCGAAGGACTACGAACGCTAGTAAATCGCTTCAAGGTGTTGCATAAAAAAAGGCCGGTGGAATTTCTCCACCGGCCTTTTTGTTTGCTGTTTGTTTCAGGTCTGTGCTCAGCCCTGAGCCTGCACAGCGGTGATGGCGGTGACACTGATGATATCATCTACCGAGCAACCGCGGGACAGGTCGTTAACCGGCTTGCCCAAGCCCTGAATGATCGGGCCGACGGCTTCGGCACCGGCCAGGCGCTGGACCAGTTTGTAGCCGATGTTGCCGGCATCCAGGGTGGGGAAAACCAGGGTGTTGGCTTTGCCCGCTACCGTCGAACCGGGGGCTTTGCTGGCGCCGACTTTGGGTATCAGGGCGGCATCGGCCTGCAGCTCGCCGTCGATCTGCAGCTCGGGTGCCATCTCCTTGGCGATGGCCAGGGCCTCGATGACCTTGTCCGAGTCTGCGTGCTTGGCGCTACCTTTGGTGGAGAAGGAGAGCATGGCCACCCGCGCATCGACACCGAGGAAGCTTTTGCAGCTGCGGGCGGTCGAAATGGCGATTTCTGCCAGAGCGCGGGCATCGGGATTGGGATTGACGGCGCAGTCGGCAAACAGCATGGAACCATTTTCACCGTATTCGGGGGTGTTGGTTACCATGATAAAGCAGGACGAGACGGTTTTCATGCCGGGCGCAGGCCCAATTACCTGAAACGCGGCGCGCAGCACATTGCCGGTGGTGTTATGGGCACCGGCGACACAGCCGCCTGCATCACCCTTGCGTACCATCATGGCACCGAAGAACAAATTGTCGTTGGCAGTCAGCAGTTTCAGGGCGTCTTCACGGGACAGACCCTTTTTCTTACGGACTTCAACTAGCTCGTCTGCGTAGGCGTCGAGCTGAGGTGCGTTTTTGGGGTCAAGCAGGGTGACACCCTCAAGGGAAACACCGAGCTCGGCAGCTTTGGCCTGCAGGGCAGCGGGCTCACCAAGCAGTACGACATTGGCGAGATTGTCTTTTGCGATCGGGCCGGCGGCCTGAATCATGCGGTCGTCGTAGCCTTCGGGCAGTACGACAGTCTGCAGGCTCTGACGGGCTTTTGCCTTGATCTGATCTACTAAATGCATTGCTTCCTCCTTCGTGGCAGCAGGGAATGGATATACGTTAGCGGTCCCTTTTATACGTTATGGAATACCGAGGGTCAACCTATTTTGTCCCCTCTAGCCCCCTGTTGACAGGGGTCGGCTGAATCATTGCTGGCATCCTGTTTCGAGCTTATTGTATAATGCGTGCGATGACTAAACTATAGCTGGAGCCTGCTACCCCCAATGAATATTCATGGCCGGCATGATGCCGTTCTCGCAGGATTCATTCTCTGTTCTCTATTGCTGCATTTTCTGTTGCTGCACTTTCTTCCCGCCCGTCCATTGAGCGATCTAAGGCAGAAGGATCCGGTAAGCGTCGAGGTGCGTCCGCCGCAGGCCCGCGAACGAGAACTCGATTTGCCGCCTCAACCGGAGCAGCCAGAGCCCCGTAAAACCCCGGCCAAGCGTCTTGGTCCGCAGGATCGTACGGTGCCGAAAGAGGTTGCTCCCAAGGGCGATGCGCCCGAGGACCGGTTGCCGGTTCCGCCCCCCCAGCCGCAGCCCCGCCAGCCTTCGCCGACCAGCAAAGCGCCAGGCTCGGCCCCTTTGCCTGATCCCGCGGCTATCGATCTTAACCTGGCGCAGAACACCCGGTCCCGCTATCAAGATGAATGGCGGCGTAAATATCGCAAGGATGTCGAGGAAGGGGATGCGGTCTGGCTCGACACGGAAAAGGATGTGCTATTGTCTTTTTTCGAACGTTTTCGGAGCAATATCTACAATGTTTGGAATTACCCTCCGCCGGCGGCGAAGCGCAGGGAGCAGGGGGTCTGCCTGCTGGAGATCATCATTAATCGCGACGGCAGTGTTGATTCGGTTAACTTAAAGGAATCAAGCGGCTTCCCGACTCTCGACCGGGAAGCCCTGGCAGCGGTCTATCGCGGCGCGTCCTACGGGAAGTTGCCCAGCGCTTATGAGGACGATCAACTTAAAATTATGGCCTTCTTCCAGTATCGCTTGACCCTCAGCGGTCAACGCGGCGGTGACATCTTCGGTGCCCGCTAGGCCCTGTCCCTTTTAAAATTCGTCGACAAAGTCCTGGTAATCGTCGCTTTCGAGTAGATCCTCTGTTTCCGCCGGAACCGCGATTTTGATTCGCAGCAGCCAGCCGTCTTCATAGGGCGAATGATGCAGCCAGTCCGGTGAGTCCGCCAAGTCGTCGTTGGTCTCGAGAACCTCCCCGGTCAGCGGGGCGTAAAGGTCAATCAGTGTGTTCACCGACTCGGCTGTTGCCATGGGGCCGCCCAGTTCCAGCAGATCGCCCGGCTCGGGAAGCTCGACAGAGGCCAGTTCTTCCAAATCTTCCTGTAGATATTCTGTCACGCCGATGGTGGCGGTATCCCCTTCCACCAGCAGCCAGAGGTGTTCCTCCGTATAAAGCAACTCTTCAGGTATTTCCATTCTTTCCTCCCAAACCTAATTTCAAGTGAGCTTTGTCCGGCGCTGCGCAAGGCTGCCTGCGTCCGGTTCACCGCTGGTCCGAGAAAAACTATACGAGAAGCTTCAGGTTCTGTAAAGCCAGAAAAACAGGTTTTTAGAGGGGGGGATTATGGTCGGTCTGTTCAAGGTATTGTAGCCGAATGATGCGTTCATTTGGCGGAAGCTCGCTGATCTCATGGGCGGCTTTGTAAAACCGCCCAAAATCATTGCCCTGTTGGGCAAACAGGGCACGAAAACTTGCGACCATACGGTGATAGGTGTTAACGGAAGCCAGCTTGGCATTGTTAAGCTGGTCTGTTACCCAGCCATCGTATCCGCAATCGTTGTCCCGGTCTTTTTTCCATCAATCATAATCGGCGATAAAGGATGCGAGCAATCTGGCTTTCTTCTGCCGCTTGCAATCGGAACACAGGGGTTGACGATAGAGGGCCGCAAGTTGTTGGCGAAGGTTGCCCAGCAACTTAGAGAAGTCCTCTTCCCGCTGTAACTGCTTTTGATAACCATCTGCGGCCACAGAAGAGCCTTTGTGAGCCAGCCATTGTTCGATCCCCAGTTGTTCAACGGCCATGGCAAAACCTTCGCTGAAATCCGGGTCATTTGGGAGGAAGAGCTGCTGATGGGCTAATTCATGAAATATTATCCCTGCCCGGTCGGCAGGTGATCTGCTCAGAAATGTGTTCAGCACCGGATCATCGAACCAGCCAAGGGTAGAGTAGCCTGACACCCCGTAAAGATAGGTGTCATATCCGAATGGCGCTAGTTTAAGGCCTCTCTGCAAGGAAAACTCGGTGAGAATATAGAGCAAAAATG
>LGVF01081388.1_pt2 | contig 13614 bp, 15 predicted proteins | sample 469901 | NCBI WGS metagenome assembly LGVF01 (sample SAMN03893561, study PRJNA290197) | marine sediment metagenome | material: sediment; isolation source: combined push core samples #3730, #5133, and #5579 collected at Hydrate Ridge | place: Pacific Ocean: Hydrate Ridge | reverse complement strand
ACTGCTACTTTAACAGGAGCAATGGTTGCAGCACTTGGACATGAGTTTACTGGAGCGTTTACTAATGATACAGATTATTATAAAAAGTTCTATAAAGCTAGTAAAAAAGCAAAAGAACAAGTATGGCAAATGCCAATTTCTAAAGGATATAAGAAACTTATAGAAAGTAAAGTTGCGGACATTAAAAATACTGGTGGACGTCTTGCTGGAGCAAGTACAGCTGCACAGTTTATCGCAGAGTTTATTGAAAAAGATACTAAATGGATTCATTTAGATATCGCAGGAACTGCTTCTAATGAAAAGAAAGAAGCGACCGGAGTAATGGTTAAAACATTTACTGAATTATTCTGTTAATAGTAAAAAGGATTCCAAATGGAATCCTTTTTTTATAAGTTTTCTTTAATATCTTTAACAAGAGTCATAAAGTATTCTTCACTAAATTTACCATAATTATTAATTGTAGATAATTCCATACCATCATTTTCATATCGTGGAACTAAGTGAATATGGAAGTGGAAAACGCTTTGTAGAGGCTTTTCATTATTACTTATGATATTTATTCCTATTGGATTAAACGCAGTTTTTAAAGCTCTAGCAATTTTTGGGACTACCTTAAAAATATTTTCTGCCGTTTCTTCTGTTAAATCATATACGTTCTTTATATGTTCTTTAGGAATAATTAAAGTATGCCCTTTAGTTCCTTGTGTAATATCCAGAAAAGCAAAAACATTTTCATCTTCATAAACTTTATAAGAAGGGATTTCTCCTTCTATTATCTTACAAAAAATACAATCCATTAGCTATTCCTCCTCTATTCTTTTTATCACTCTAAATACATCATTCATATCTGCTAACATAAAATCAGGGTTAACTTCCATTAAATGAGCGCTACCTTTTAAACTCCAAGCAACTCCACCACTATATATTCCAGCGTTTTTACCTGCTAAAATATCACCTTGATTATCACCTATCATTATTGCTTCATTTACACTAGGGAAACGGCTTAGTGCCGTGTCTATAGGTTCTCTATTCGGTTTTGGGTTTTTGACATCATCAAGAGCAATAAATACACTAAAATAGTCGTCTAAATTATAGTGGGTAAAACTTGGCCATGCTGCTTCTTTAAATTTTGAAGTAACAATACCTAAGTTATATCCATTTTTATGTAGTTTTTTAATTGTGTCTATTACACCAGGGTATATTTCAAAATTACCAAACTCATATTCTACATAATATTCCCTATACGATTCAATCATAGCTTGAATAGTAAAAGGATCATTAGTATATTCACTAAAAGTATCATGTAAGGTTGGACCTATAAATGTCATTATTTTTTCTCGAGTTAAAGGTAGTCCTGGAAAATGGGTTTCAAATGTTGATTGGAAACTATCAATAATAATTTCATTTGTATTTATTAATGTACCATCTAAATCAAATAATATTGTATCTATCTTTTTCATAAAATCACCTAAAACTATTTTACCATATTTTGAAAAAATTCAATAACAATGTAAAAAGAATTGAATTATTTATAAAATGATGTAGAATATATATCGGTTAGGAGTGATGTAATGTCTAATATTATAAACGATTTAATAGCAAAAATAACTGGTAAAGCGCTAAAAATAGTATTTCCGGAGTCTAATGACATTAGAATTTTAGAAGCTGCAGAAAAACTTTCAAAAGAAGGTTTAGTTAAACCAATATTAATTGGGGACCCAAATAAAATATCAAAAGAATATGATCTTACTGGATGTACAATCATCAATCCATATGATTGTGAAGTATATGATGAAATGGTTGAATCATTTGTTACTAGAAGAAAAGGTAAAGCAACTATCGAAATGGCAAAAGAATTAATGCATGATATGAATTATTTCGGTACTATGCTTGTATATATGGGACTTGCAGACGGTTTAGTTAGTGGTGCTACTCGCTCTACAGGAGAAACGGTAAGACCTGCATTACAAATTATTAAGACAAAACCAGGAATTTCAAGAACATTTGGATATTTCTTAATGGTTAGAGATGAGTATAAATTCATTTTTGGAGATTGTGCAATCAATGGAAACCCTACAGCTGAGATGTTAGCAGAGTTTGCAGTAGAATCAGCAAAAGCTGCAGAAATGTTTGGGATAGATCCTAAAGTAGCGTTATTATCATTCTCAACAAATGGTAGCGCGGATACAAAAGAATCAAGAAAAGTTAAATTAGCTACTAAATTAGCTAAAGAAAAAAATTCAGGATACATAATTGATGGAGAAATGCAATTTGATGCGGCATTTGTTGAAAGTGTTGGATTAAAAAAATATCCAGGAAGTAACGTAGCTGGGCAAGCAAACACATTTATTTTCCCAGATTTAAACTCTGGGAATATTGGATATAAAATTGCACAAAGATTAGGTAATTTTGATGCAATGGGTCCTATTCTTGCAGGTTTAAATAGTCCTGTTAATGATTTATCAAGAGGATGTAGTTCAGAAGATGTATATAAAACAGCTATAATAACTGCTTCTCAAGTACTATTAAACTAAAAAAGCTGATTTCCAGCTTTTTTTTATTGCCTAAAATATATATTAAATATATGTTATAATGTTTATCTAGTGAAAAGAGGGGTATTATGAAAAGATGTTTAGTAATTTATAACCCAGTAAGTGGAAAAAAGAACTTTGTTAATCATCTTGATTACGTAGTTAAAAGACTTGAAGACTCGGGATATAATACTTCTGTTATAGCAACAGAGAGACCAAGACATGCAATTTCAATAGCAAAAGAAGCATGTTTAAGTAAAGTTGATCTTTTAGTTGTTTCAGGTGGAGACGGAACAATACACGAGTGTATTAATGGAATTGCAGTTTGTGACTATAACCCGGTAATAGGTTATATTCCATCAGGAACTGCTTGCGATTTTGCGAGCACGCTAAGAATTCCTAAAAAAGTAGACAAAGCTATGGATATTATATTAAGTGGTGAACCTGTAAAAATGGATATAGCTAAAAGTAATAATGGTTATTTTTTATATGTTAATGCAATTGGTACGTATGTAGATATTTCTTATGTTACAGATTCTAAATTAAAAAAACATTTAGGGTACTTTGCATATTTAATCACAGGATTAAAAGAATTCTTTACAATTCCGATGATGAAAACGAAAATAGAGCATGATAACGGGATTTTAAGAGGATATTTTTCTTTAATTATGGTAATTAATTCAAGAAAAGTAGCTGGATTTAATATAATTAATAAACCAGTATTAGATGATGGTTTAGTTGATTTAGTTGTCTATAGATATATACCATTATTTAATAACCTAATATATTTTATATCATTCATATTAGGACCTAAACTGTTACCTGCAGTTTATAGGATACAAACATCAAAACTTAAAATTTATACAGATCATCACCATAAATGGAATACAGATGGTGAAGAATCAAATTCTGGTAATTTAAATATAGAAGTTCAGAAACAAGCTATTCAAGTTATTGTTAAACCAAACGTTAAGAATAGGTATTTTAAGGAGCAGTAATTATGGAAAATGGAATATTATCTAAATATCAAATAAAAGAGGTTGTGGTGGTTGAAGGCTATCATGACCTTGCTAAATTAAAAGCAATATATGAAACGATAGATGTATATATAACAAACGGGAGCGAAATATCAATTGAGACACTTAAAGAATTAAAGCTATTAAATGAAAAAAGAGGATTGATTTTATTCTTAGATCCTGACTATCAAGGAGAGAGAATAAGAAGAATAATTAACGACTATGTTGGAGAGACAAAACATGCGTTTCTAAAGAAGAAAGATTGTATAAGTAAAAACAAGAAAAAGGTAGGAATTGAACATGCTAAAAGAGATGTAATTATCAAAGGGTTAACATCATTTTATATGTCATCAAATTCTACTACAACTAACATAGAATTCGAAGATCTATATAGGTTAAATTTGATAGGAAATAGCAACTCAAAAGCACTTAGAAAACAACTAGGTGAAGATTTAGGAATAGGTCTAAACAATGGGAAAACCCTGTTAAAAAAACTTAATATGTTTAATATAAGTATAGAGCAAATTAGAGATATTTTAGGAAGTGATTAAATGAAAAAAATAGGCACAATAAATAAGACAAAAGAAGCTATTGAAAAGAACAAATTTCATATAAAAAAGAAGTTTGGACAAAATTTTTTAGTGGATCAAAACATCTTACAAAAAATAGTTGAAATACCTACTATAAATAAGGACACTTTAGTAATAGAAATTGGTCCTGGATTAGGAAGTTTAACAGAACACCTTTTAGAAAAATCACTACATGTTTTAGCTTATGAAATAGATACCGAGTTAGTTAGAATATTATCAGAAAATTTCCAAGAAGATAACTTATCAATTATAGGTGAAGACTTCCTAAAAAGAGATGTTGATAACGATATAAATGCATTAAATATTAAGTATGAAAACGTAGTGGTTGTAGCTAACTTACCTTACTATATAACTACACCAATTATCCTTAAAATTATTGAAGAATCTAAACTAATTAAAGAGTTAGTTGTAATGACTCAATTAGAGGTTGCTAGAAGATTAACTTCTAAACCTAGTACTAAGGATTATAACTCTTTAAGTGTAGCTATTCAGTACAAAACAAAAGCTGAAATTGCAATGAAAGTACCAAAGAATGTATTTATCCCAGCACCAAATGTGGATAGTGCCATCGTAAAATTAGAAATATTAGATGATGTGTTATTAAAACCAAAATCTGAAAAACATTTTTATAACTTAGTAAGATCTTCATTTAAACAGCGTAGAAAAACATTAGTTAATAATTTACACGTGAGATATGGTGAAGAAAAAGTAAATTTAATATCTTATTTAGAGGATCTTGATTTAAATGGACAGATAAGAGCTGAAAACTTAAGTGTAAGAGATTTTATAAGATTAAGTGACTATTTATATTCAAAAAATATAAAGTAAAATAAACAAGGATATTCCTTGTTTTTTTATTTTTATAAATATGGTAAAATACATATGTGAGGTGAGTAACGTGATTAAAGAAAAAGCCTATGCAAAAATAAATTTATTCTTAAATGTTGTAAATAAGCGGTTTGATGGTTATCATGACTTAGAAATGGTTATGGCTTCTATCGAACTCCATGATTTGCTTTCTTTTAGTAAGAATCCATCAGGAAATATTACCATAACATCAGATACGGAAATAACAGCAAAATACGAGGATAATATTGTGTATAAGATAGCGTTATTCCTTCAAGAAGAGTTCCAAGTTAACGAAGGTGCTGAAATTCATATTATTAAAAATATTCCAATAGCTGCGGGACTTGCAGGGGGTAGTGCTGATGCTGCTGCTACTTTTAGAGGATTAAATAGATTGTGGAAATTAAATCTTAGTTTAGACGATATGGCTAAGCTAGGAATAAATTTTGGAGCAGATATTCCGTTTTGTATATATAATAAATTATGTATCGCAAGAGGAAAAGGAGAAGAAATACTTTTTCTTAAAAAGAAACTTAAAATCCCTATATTGTTAGTAAATCCAAATATAAGAATAAGTACTAAAGAAGTATTTAGCAAAGTTGTCGAAGAAGAACTTAAAGAAATAAAAATAAGCAATATGTCATCTGCTATTTATAATAAAAATTATGAATTGATGGCAAGAGAACTTCATAATTCATTAGAGAAAATAGCTTTTGAAATGGAGCCAAAAATAAAAGAAATTAAACACCAAATGATAGATTTAGGATTAGATGGAGCGTTGATGAGTGGCTCTGGAGCTACTGTTTTCGGGATTTCTAAAAATAAGGAAAAACTTAAATATGTATTGGAAATAATGAAGAAAGACTATTTCAAATTACTTACTAAAATTAGATAATAGTTCGATTTTAGAAATTTATTTGTAACAGTTAAATACATATGTTATAATTAGCCTAGTAGGAAAACGATAAAAAATGCGAGGTGGTAAAATGAATATTACAGACGTTAGAGTTAAGAAATTCAATGGACAAAATCGATTAAAAGCTATTGCCGCAATAACTATTGACGAATGTTTTGTTGTTCACGAATTACGCATTATCGATGGAAAAGAGGGACTATTTGTTGCTATGCCAAGCAGAAAAATGCCTAATGGAGAGTTTAAGGATGTAGCTCATCCTATTAATCAAGAAACTCGAAATAAAATCGAGAGTGTAGTAATTGAGGCCTATAATCTATTGGGAGAAGAATAAAAACATAATAAATGTAACTTTTTTAGTGAAAGTTGCATTTTATTTTTGCATTTTATATTATATAATGGTAATGTAGTATCGGTTTTAATAAATATATCTTGGAGGTACATTTAAAAATGGCTGTATTAGATGGACACAAAGTTAAATTATTTAGCTTGAGCGCAAATAAGAGACTTGCTGAAGAAATATCGGAATATAGCGGTATTCCACTTAGTAAAATAGATTTAAGTAGATTTGCTGACGGTGAAATTGGAATTAATCTAGCAGAAACTGTTAGAGGGCATCACATATTCTTAGTTCAACCAACCCATGAACCTGTTAATGAGAACATTATGGAATTATTAATTACAATTGATGCAATGAAAAGAGCATCAGCAAAAACAATTAATATTATAATGCCTTATTATGGTTACTCTAGACAAGATCGTAAATCTAAATCAAGACAACCTATTTCCGCTAAATTAGTAGCTAACTTAATTGAAGTTGCAGGAGCAACCAGAGTATTTGCTATGGATCTACATGCTGCTCAAATTCAAGGATTTTTCGATATTCCTATCGATAATTTTAGAGCTATGCCTATTTTAGTTGAATATTTTAAAGAAAAAAACATAGACGAAGAAGAATTAGTAATAGTTTCTCCAGACCATGGTGGAGCTGTTAGAGCAAGAAATATGGGTGAAAGTATGAATGCACCTATAGCTATTATTGATAAAAGAAGACCTAAACCAAATGTATCTGAAGTAATGGGTATAGTTGGAGATGTAAAAGGGAAAACAGCTATAATCATAGATGATATGATTGATACAGCTGGTACAATAACAGCTGCTGCACAAGCACTTATGGATGCTGGAGCTAAAGAAGTATATGCTTGTTGTACACATCCACTACTTTCCAAACCAGCAATTGATAGAATAAACAACTCACCATTAAAAGAAGTTGTGTGTACAAATACTATTCAACTTCCACTACATAAAAAATCACCAAAAATAGTACAACTAAGCGTTGCTAAGTTGTTTGCTAAAGGGTTATTAAACGTTGTTTATGACAGACCTCTTAGTAGTCTATTTATATACAGAGGTAAAGATTTAAAATAAGTTAAATATAAAGTAGATTCTTCCTAAAGAATCTACTTTTTTTATTGAAAAAATGGTATAATAAAAAATAGAGGTGATAACATGGAAACTTATCAAATAGTACTACTAATAATGGCTGTAATCCTTCTTTTTATAATATTAATTATCTTACTTTTACCGAGAAAAAAAGAGGAAAACAACTTATTGGGAGAATTAACTGGGAAAATTAAAGAAGAAAACTTTAATCTCTCAAAAACAATTATTAAAGAAAATAGTGATCTTAAACTAGAATTAGCTAATTCTATTGGTAAAAGTAGTAAAGAAAATATTAAAGATTTAAATGAGTTTAAAGAAGGATTAAACAAAGAAATCCTTGAAAACTTTGAATCGTTAAATAATAAAATAGAACAACAGATGGATCGTATTAATAAAAAAGTGGAATTCCGCTTAAGTGAGGGATTTGAAAAAACTAACAAAACATTTACAAACATAGTAGAAAGACTTACAAAAATAGATGAAGCTCAGAAGAATATTGAAAAATTATCTACTGACGTTGTGTCTTTACAAAACGTATTAACTGACAAAAAATCAAGAGGTACTTTTGGCGAAGTTCAATTAAATCATATTTTAACTTCAATATTTGGTGAAAAAAATGATATGGTATTTGAAATCCAAGCCACGTTATCAAATGGAAAAATAGCTGACGCTCTTATTCATATTCCTGATCCAATGGGAGATTTAGCTGTGGATTCTAAGTTTCCACTCGAAAACTATCAAAGAATGATTGATAAAGAAGCTACAGATAGAGAAATAGTTGAGGCTACAAGAAAATTTAAATCAGATCTTAAAAAACATATTGATGATATAGCTTCAAAATACATAATTCCAACTGAAACAAGCGACCAAGCAATAATGTTTATACCTGCTGAAGCGATATTTGCTGAATTAAATGCATATCACCAAGATATAATTGATTATGCACAAAGAAAAAGAGTGTGGATTGCTTCACCAACAACATTAATGAGCTTATTAACGACAGTTCAAGTTTTACTTAGAAATGTAAAAAGAGATAAACATATTAAAGTAATTCAACGTGAACTTGTTAAACTAGGGGATGATTTTACAAAATATCAAACTCGTTGGGATAAATTATCAAGAAGTATTGACACAGTTAATAAAAGCGTTAAAGATATCCATATTACAACTAATAAAATTGGAAAAAGATTTAATGAAATTTCTCAGGTTCAACTTGAAGAAAAAGAAGAATCATCCGAAAGTACATCTGAAAGTACTGATTTAGTTGACAATTAAGAGTTATTTGTTATTATATTTGTATAAACGATGATTGGAAAAGTAATACTTAAAACTGTATTAAGCGATTCTAGGGTGGTGCGAGCTAGATTATAAGATAAGTATGAATAACACCATGAGTGATGGAAGAATTTAGTAGACCCATCCGTATTCCTGCGTTAAAGGATCGAGTGCTAGTTAATCTAGAACTAAGGTGGTACCACGGAATATTTTCGTCCTTAAACGTTTGTTTAAGGACGTTTTTTTATAGAAAAAGGAGTGATTTAATGAAAACAACAGTAAAAGAATTATATGAAAGATTTGAAGAGTTAAATGATCAAGAAGTAACGTTATTTGGGTGGGTTAGAAATAACCGAGCTCAAAAAGAGTTTGGATTTATTAATTTAAATGATGGTACTTTCTTTGAAACTATTCAAGTTGTTTATGAAAATGGGATATTAAATAATTTTAAAGAAACTCAAAAATTTAGAGTAGGAAGTTCATTAAGAGTTAAGGGAATTTTAGTAGTAACTCCTTCAATGAAACAACCATTTGAAATTAAAGCAAGGGAAGTTGAAATGTTAGGTGATTCTTTAGAAGATTATCCTATTCAACCAAAAAGACATTCACGTGAGTTTTTAAGAGAAAACGCACATCTAAGACCTAGAACTAATTTATTTAGTGCTGTATTTAGAGTGAGAAGTATCTTGAATCATGCTATACACACTTTCTTCCAAGATAGAAACTTTGTACATTTAGCTGCTCCACTTATTACTGCAAGTGATGCTGAAGGTGCTGGTGAAACTTTTAAAGTTACAACTTTAGATTTAGAAAACATTCCTAGAACTGAAGATGGAGAACTTGATTATCATGAAGATTTCTTCCAAAAGAAAGCGAATCTTACTGTATCAGGGCAACTTCAAGCTGAAGCATTCGCGTTAGCTTTTAAAGATGTATATACGTTTGGGCCTACATTTAGAGCTGAAAACTCTAATACTACAACTCATGCTTCTGAATTTTGGATGATTGAACCAGAGATTGCATTCGCAGATATTCATGACGATATGCAGTTAGCTGAAGATATGGTTAAATTTATTATTGATTATGTTTTAAAAAGAGCTCCAAAAGAAATGGAATTCTTTAATAAATTTGTTCAAAAAGGGTTGTTAGAAAAATTGGATAAAGTTGTATCTAGTGATTTTATTAGAATAACGCATAAAGAAGCTATTGAAGTGCTTTTAAAAAGTGGACAAAAATTTGAAAACTTACCAAAACATGGAGAAGATTTAGCGACTGAACACGAGAAATTCTTAGTTAAACATTTTGATGGTCCTGTATTTGTAATAGACTGGCCAAAAGGTATTAAAGCATTTTATATGAGAATGAATGATGATAATGAAACAGTAGCTGCCATGGACTTACTAGTTCCTGGTAGTGGTGAATTAATTGGCGGTAGCCAAAGAGAAGAACGTTTAGAGTATTTAGAAAAAAGAATGGAAGAAATGAATGTTCCTAAAGAAGAGCTATGGTGGTATTTAGATCTTCGTAAATATGGTGGATGTAAACATGCAGGGTTTGGACTTGGTTTTGATAGAATGTTAATGTATTTAACAGGTGTTGAAAATATCAGAGATGTAATACCTTTCCCAAGAACTCCTAGAAACTGTGAATTCTAGATAAATAGCAAAAGGAAGCCAAATTGGCTTCCTTTTTTTATAACGAGAAGATCTTGGATTTACTTTTTAACTGCTTCAAGTAATGTAGACGCCATTCCTACGACACCTTGCATATCTGAAGGGATAATTAATTTAGTAGCTTGTCCATTAGCAACTTCAATCATTGCTTTATAAGATTCTAATCTTAATACTGCTTCAGTTGGTCCAGCTTTTTTAATTAATTCAATACCTTTTGCAGTTGCAGTTTGAACTTCGACAATAGCTTCTGCTTTACCTTGTGCTTCTTGAATTCTAACTTCTTTTTCAGCTTCAGCTCTAAGTATTGCAGCTGCTTTTTCACCTTGTGCGTTAAGAATTTGTGATTGTTTGTTACCTTCAGCTAGTAAGATAGCTTGACGTTTTTCACGTTCTGCACGCATTTGTTTTTCCATTGCTTCACGAATATCTTTAGGTGGAATAATATTTTTAACTTCTACACGGTTAATTTTTATTCCCCATGGATCTGTTGCTTCATCTAAGATTATTCTCATTTTAGTGTTAATTAAATCTCTTGATGTTAACGATTGATCTAATTCTAAATCCCCAATAATATTACGTAACGTTGTAGCTGTAAGATTTTCTATAGCTTTCATAGGTCTATCTACACCATAAGTATATAATTTAGGGTCTGTTACTTGATAGAATACTACTGTATCTATTTGCATAGTAACATTATCTTTTGTAATAACTGGTTGTGGTGGGAAATCTACCACTTGTTCTTTAATTGATACTTTCTTTGCGATTCTTTCTACAAACGGAATAACGAAGTGAATTCCTACACCTTTTGTTTCAGTGTATGCACCAAATCTTTCGATAACATATCTGTTTGCCTGTTGAACTATTGTTAATGCTGCTCCAAAAAATATTACAACGATTACTGCTAATGCTATTATAAGCATAATTCCTAAATTCATTTTTAAATCCTCCTTTTTTTCTTCCTATAATTTTTATTAAAATGGATAACTTGTCCCTTGATGTATTATATGTGTGTCTGAGAAGATATCACGAAGTGTTCTTTTTTTATTGGTAAATATAATCATTGCTAAGTCTATCCATAAACCTATACTGAATGTAAAAAGCCAATAAACTTCTCTCCAGAATACTTCTCTTAGTAGTAGGGAGAACCAAGTGATTCTTCCTGCCAGTTGTAACTGCATCATTTTTAATCCTAATGTTTGCCCCTTCATAAGTAAAACATAAAAGTACTTAATAACTAGGAAACTTATTAGGAAATACATTGATACTGCCGTATAGTACGAAAATATTATTGTTTCTGTATCCCCATTTATAACTGTGAAATCTTCTCTTAAATCTGCGCTTAAAGAGTTATATGTATCTTCTGTTATAACTTCGTCAGTTAAATCTTGGTAATAACCATCTAAAATAGCGTAATAATCATCTACATTTTCTTGATAGATAGCTAATTCTTGATCGTAATCCGGATACGGATTTTTTAGAATATCCCCTACAAATAAACTAAGTAAAATACTTAAAACAAATAAAATTGGGATTACATCTAATAAATATGCAAGACTTCTTTTGAAAAAACTTACTTTCATTAGATCTTATCTACAATCAATTTAACGCCTTCGATAGCAATAACTTCTACTTTTTCGTCAACATCAACGTCTTCTTCCCCTGATATAACTGCTAGCCAGAATTTACCATCAATTTTTACTTCCCCGCGTTCACCTTGTTTTATTTCTTTAGTACAAATAGCTACTTTACCAACTAATCTATCTGAGTTGGTGCTAATAACATTTGTTTTTAAATACTTTTTTACTACAGGACGTACTAATATTAGTAGTGAAACTGATACTACTAAGAATATTATTACTTGTACTATCCATCCAGCATCTAATAATGAAAATATAAATGCGAATAATGCACCAGCACTAAACCAAATACTAGATAAATCCATAGTATTCATTTCAATAACTGCAGCTAATATTATAACTACAAACCATATTACAATCATATATTCTTCCATACATTTACACCTCCGGTTGATTTAAATCAATTATTAGAGCGTCATCTTCACTACTCCAATTTGTTTTGAATTTGAATGACTTATTATCAGACAAATCAATACTTGCTAATTCAGCAATTTCTCTCATGAACTTCTTGTTGCACACTCTAGCATAACTAGGTTTAACTGTTATTTTATGTCTTTTTTCAGAAGGAATAGTACCAATTTGGCTTGCATCCTTACTAATAGGCTTAACAGCAACCTTTTTACTATCAATATCTAGACCTAGTAAAACGCTGTATGCGTGATCAAAATGAGAACTTGCCGATTTGTTTAATGTTATGTTTGATTCATAGAGCGTTGCTACGCCCTCTTTTGGTTTCTTTGATGCCCAAACAAATGACATATGTTCACCTCCAAATATATTTTTTAATCTTTTATAACTAAATTATATCTTAAAATAACAAAAAATACAAGAAAATTATTTAAAATTATTTTTATTTACCGCGAGTATTATTGTATAATGATTTTAATGACTAATATAAGGATGTGTTATTAATGAATAAAACTTATCATACCTCTTTTGAAAAAGATATAATAAAGAAATTTAGGCCTGGTATATGGAGCCAGTTTATCAAAGGAATTAAAAAGTATAATATGGTTCAAGAAGGGGATAAAATAGCTATCGCAATGAGTGGTGGTAAGGATAGTTTATTATTAGCTAAGTTGTTTCAAGAACTTAAAAGACATCCTTTAGTGAATTTTGAACTTGAATTTATATCAATGGATCCCGGATTTAGTGAAGAAAATCTAGAAATGCATTTTGGTAATGCTAAAAAGTTAGATGTTCCTTTAAATATTGAAAGGTCAAACATCTTTAAAATACTTGAGAAGATGGGGAAAGATAATCCTTGTTATATGTGTGCAAGATTAAGAAGAGGAGCCTTGTATAAAATGGCTCAAGATAGAGGATGTAACAAGTTAGCTCTTGGACATCATTTTGATGATGTTATTGAGACAACTATGATGAATATGCTCTATGCAGGTACATTTAAAACGATGTTACCTAAGATAAAAAGTAAGAATTTTGAAGGACTTGAATTAATAAGACCAATGTACTTAATAAAAGAAAAAGATATTATTAAATTAATGGATACCAATAACGTAGTAACAATGGATTGTGGTTGTGAACTTCAAGCTTGTCGTGTTTCAAGTAAAAGACGAGAAATGAAGTTATTAATTAAGAGTTTGAAGAAGACGTTTAGTGGAAGTGATCAAAATATATTTCATTCAGCTGAAAATGTGAATCTAGATAGTATAGCTAGATGGACAAAAGA
>LGVF01016667.1_pt1 | contig 13640 bp, 12 predicted proteins | sample 469901 | NCBI WGS metagenome assembly LGVF01 (sample SAMN03893561, study PRJNA290197) | marine sediment metagenome | material: sediment; isolation source: combined push core samples #3730, #5133, and #5579 collected at Hydrate Ridge | place: Pacific Ocean: Hydrate Ridge | reverse complement strand
CTACCGCAGCTTATCCTTCAAACCAAATGTTTAGAGTTGCACTTACAACTTGAATCCGGGCCAGGAAGAATGTAGGCGAAATAGTATTTATGCATTTCTTGCCCACATGACAGCAGGCTGTGTCAACAGAGCGAGACCCTTGACATGAGTTGATCTGCCGTTAAAGTTTTAGAGAATTATACTTTTTCATGGAAGGTCGTGATGTCTCACCGTGTGGTTGAAAAATTTCATTTAAAATGACCGAAATTCACCAGGTAAGAAGTGGAGATAACACGTTTAGTTATTAATTTTGACAACCCACCAAACCGAAAGGAAGAAGCTGATGAGACTTATTCAAATTTTTCTACTGCCTATTGTTGCATTTGCACTGGTAGGTTGCACTAGCTCTCAAGACAAGGCTTACCAAGCACAGGAAAAAGTCCATAATGAAAGACTCCAACTCGTAGAAAAGTACCAGAAATGCGTAAAGGACGCTGGTGACGATAATGTAAAAGCCGAAGCGTGCGAACAATATCTGAGTGCATCTGAAGCCCTGAAGTAATTTTACTCATATGCATGCGATGAGTCCCTTTCGGAGGGGGGGGGAGGATTGATCGCAAGAATATCGATGCTACGGTTACTCTGTCGAGATCGGAACTCTTAAACAATGTGATAATCTTTGACGGACCTAGCGAGACAATCTAAACCGGCTCCCCTCAGAAGCAGCATGAGCGAGATTTTTGAGAAACGCAGAAAAGTAGCCAACGGTCAGCAAGAAATATTTCTGAGACAGAAAACAAGACGGCCCTGCCAGCATTCCTGGCGGGCCGTTTTTTATGGCTGCTACTGTCTTGGAGTTGAGGCCCTATGTGCCAGGATAGTTGTCACCTCAAATTAACATGAGAGGAGACGATATTCATGCCCTTGAGATATTCCCCAGCCTTTCGAGCCCTGATGATTCAGAAGATGACCGACCCTGATGGGCCGAGCCCGGTATCCTTAGCGAACGAAATTGGCGTTTCACGTAGCTCCCTCTACCGATGGGTGAGTGAAGCTGATACGTTTGATATTGCGATTAATTCTGAGCCACCCTCATTTACTGAATCGATGCAGAGGTTGTCCAATATGAAACGACCACAAGATTGGAATGCGGAAGAGAAATTGGCTGCCGTTCTGGAAGCAGCATCGCTGTCCGAAGAAGAGCTTGGTGCTTTTTTGCGCAGTCGGGGATTGCATGAAGCCCAGCTTCAACAGTGGCGGGACCAGATGCTGGTTGGCCTTGAACCCAAGCCCGCAAAGCGCGTTGAGACAAAACGGATCAAAGATCTGGAGAAGGAACTCAGGCGCAAAGATAAAGCTTTGGCAGAAACCGCTGCCCTGCTGGTTCTGAAAAAAAAAGCCCAGGCAATCTGGGGGGACGAGGACGACGACACGGATCAGTAGAGCGGCAGCAGGCTCTCGACCTTACGGCTGAAGCCACCGCCTCAGGAGCCAGATTGAAACCGGCCGCTGAAATCTTGGGACTGGCTGCTCGCACCATTTTGCGCTGGCGGCGTCAGGGGTGTGGAGAGGATCGGCGCCATGGGCCATGGGCCATGGGCCATTGACCGCACCAGCGAACAAGCTGACAATTGCTGAGCGACAGGAGGTTCTGTCCGTTGCCAATTCGCAAAGGTATCGAGAACTATCGCCGAAGCAGATCGTTCCCCGCTTGGCCGATGACGGCAGATATCTTGCGTCAGAATCAACCTTCTACCGCCTCTTGCGCGAGGCGAATCAACTGACCCACCGGGAGCGTTGTCGACCGGCGACGCATCAACGTCCCCGTGAAAAAGTAGCAACCGGCCCATGCCAGGTGTGGTCTTGGGATATTACCTATCTCAGGTCTACGGTGAATGGACGATTCTTTTATCTGTATATGATCCTGGATGTCTGGAGTCGCAAGATCATAGCAGCGACAGTCTTCTCTAAGGAGTGTGGTCAGAACAGCGCCTTGCTATTTGTCGAAGCGTTTCATCGCCACGGTGTCGACCCCAAGGGGCTGGTCCTACACTCTGATAATGGCGGACCGATGAAAGGCTCCACCATGTTGTCGACACTGCAGCGCTTGGGAGTTGTGCCTTCTTTCAGCCGCCCCGGCGTCAGCAACGACAATCCGTTTTCAGAGTCACTGTTTCGGACCTTGAAATATCGACCGGAATATCCTGCCCGACCATTTGCCACTGAGTATGAGGCCCAGCGGTGGGTTGATGCGTTCGTCCATTGGTACAACACTGAGCATCTGCACAGCGAAATTCGTTTCGTGACACCGGATGATCGACATTATGGACGGGAAACTGCCAGGCTGAATAAACGCAAAGAGGTTTACGAGCAGGCCAGACAGAAGACTCCCGAACGTTGGGCCCGGCAAACACGCAACTGGAAGCCAGTCGAAATAGTTCGACTAAACCCTGAACGAAAAAGGCCCTCTGAAGAGGGCCTCTGTTCCGAAGCCGCATGATGAGACAGAGGTGACAACTATCTTGACACCCACCGTGGGCCGTCTTGTATTTTGTCCCAATTGGCTTCTCGAATTATCTAGGATTTATCGGTTGCCAGGAAAATCCCCAGGCGGATTTATTTGGGCAATAATAAGCAAAACTACAAAATTTAGAGTCAGTGACTTGCACACAGAAAAAGAGCCGCCCTTGTGTTTTTAGGGGAGGCTCTTTAGTACATTGTCTTTTCATCGCGCTAAGTGAAACTCTTGTCCTTTGGACGGGGGCTTCGTATCATATCAATACCAGAAAACATCTCTGAACTCACTCCAAACTGGCGATCAGTTCCTCGGCCTTTGCCACGTCCTCACGACAACCGCAGAAAAACGGCTGACAATCGTCGATGGCCTGAGGCTGCAATTCAAGGATCCTTTGCCGACCGTTTGAAGCGGCCCCTCCTGCTTGCTCAATCAGAAATGCCATCGGATTTAATTCGTAAAGAAGCCGCAACTTGCCCTGTGGCGCCCCTTGCAAATGGGGATAAAAGAACATTCCATTTCCCTTTATCAGCAGTTGGTTGACATCCGGGACCAACCCGCCACTGTAACGCAGCTTTGCCCCGTTCTCCTCAAGATAAGAAACAAAATTCTCGACGCCGGGAGAATAACGATTACGCAACCCACCGGGGGAATAGATGGAAGCTTTGGGTGCCAAGCGGATATTTCGCCGCAGCAGAGTATATTCCATAAGCTGGTTCATGCCGAATTCGTGGGCACCGTTGCCTGTGGTATAGACCAGCGTGGTTCGCGGCCCATAAAGGATGTACAATGCGGCGACCTGTCTTTCCCCCGGTTGCATAAGGTCACTGCCAGCATAGATGGACACAATGGTACCAACAGCCAGATTGACATCGACCAAAGAAGAACCGTCCAGGGGATCAAAAGCAACCGAAAAATTGCCTGCGCAATGGGGTGCCAGAGCGATTACATCCCGAGTCTCTTCCGATGCGACATTGCTGACCACTCCGCTTTTTGCCAAGCGCTTGCGCATGATGCGGTCGGAGAGAACGTCCAACGCCAGCTGTTCCTCCCCATAGAGATTGGAGGTACCGGCAACCCCCAGATCACCTGTGCGGATTGAATTAACAATATACTTTGACGCTTCAGCAATTTCGCAGATAAGATGAGTCAATTTATAACCAACACCGTCTTCACGAAGATAACGGCGTAAATCGATCTGAAATTTTGTTTTTCCCGCTTCGAGCATTTGCCTTCCCCTTCCCAGCCACATGCTGACACGTAAATATACTTTTGCCTTTTCCCGAATGCATCTACCAGCGTAAAGGCCAACAGATGTGTCTTGACGAGTACCACAAATATGTTAATATTTTAACAGGTTTTTATAATTAATCTTTCTGGAGGATACTATGGAAGAAAAAGAAACCACCAACGAAAAAATTAAAACAACCAGTGAAAAGCTATGGGACTCTACCCGAAAGACCCTGCACGCCGCCGGATTTCAAGCCAACAAATATAAGCGCATTGTGCAGAAGAAAATTGATCTTGCTTCGTTACATAAGAAAGTCGCTACCTGCCATGGTGATTTGGGTAAACTAGTTGACGACATTCGTGAAAGCGGCGCCCCCGACATTCTAGCTAAAAATGAAGTGCAGGAGCTATTTAACACCCTGGACAATTTGAAAGCGGAAGCAGCCGCGCTGGAACAGGAAATAGAGAATCTGAAGGCTGAAGAATCGCCAGAAGAAGAGCCTGTCGAAGATCAGGAGTCGTAGCAGGCGCTTCGCGTACATTTCAGCTGTTACTTCTTAGATAAACAAAGAGCCCCGCTAAACGCGGGGCTCTTTGTTTATCTAGTTTTTAAAAAGCCTACGGTTGATGTTTCGTCCCCCGCGGTACACTGTGAAAGTGGGCATCCTTATATTCACGATCCCACTTACGCATAGATGACTGGATGCCGGATTCCACCATCGCCAAATCCTCTGCGTGGCGCTCCATGATATTGAGGTCTTCGTCGGCCCTCTGCAATCCCTTTTTCAGTTCCGTTTCCAGCCTGGTACGTTCGATTTCCCGATTGTTCAGCTTGGCCATACAACCTCCTCATGACTGCTGAAGCCCGCCCCGGAAAAGGCACCCTGCCCTAACCGGTCTCAGCGGACCGATCACGTACTGACAACATGGTATCACCGTAAAAGCATTATATCACAAGACCTTCCCTAAGCAGCTCGCGCCCTGGTTAAAAAACTCCTCAGGCACAATCGTCAAAGGGGCTTTATACCTATCTAAAATAGTCAGGGGATGAGGGGATAACCGACCTTTTCCTCACACCATAACAAAGTGGCGCCGGCTACCGCGACCGGGATACAAATCAATTGTAAAAAAGGGATGGCCAGCATCAATAACACTCCAGAGGCAAACCCCAACACCAACTGCTTACGTTGCATAAGGTACTGACGCTGATAACGAAAATCTCGTTTTTTTCGCTCGTGAACAAAGGCGAAGTACTCCAGACCTAGAAAAAACAGGATCAACAAAATCGATAACACCCCATAGAGCAGACTACCGACCACCGGCAGTAAATTGAGCAACAACAGCACCAGCATGGCAACAACAAACAGGCTCATTTTTTTCAACTCAACCAGCCAGACCCGCAGCATATCGTGCCCAAAGGCCCTCAGGGAAAAAGGTTCCGCCTCGCCCTCGGGCAGCAATAAATTTTCGATCCGCTCCGAGAGCAATTCATTGAAAGGCGAAGCGACCAGATTGCCGACCACAGTAAAACAGAAAAAAACCAGCACCAGGGTCAACAGGCCGGCCATCACCCAAAGAGAATAATAAATCACCAGCCAGTACCAGGCATCCCCCTGGGGCAGCAGATTTACAACAAAGTCGTGAAAAAGTTGCATACCGAAATAGATGGCTAGAGAGAATGTAACCACGTTGATCAGCAGCGGAATCAGCACCAGCTTCAACAACCGCGGGTAACGTATAAAAAGACGGCCACCACGAAGTAACGAATAAAAACCGCGAGGGAAATCGAGCATGGCTAACTCCGGATCAAAAAGAGAACATAGGGAGAAATAGGAAGCAGCGACCTGAACTCGCCGGCTAGAAACCTGACATCAAACAAAGAAAGCCGCCGCCATCCAATTCTAGTGGATGACGGCGGCTTTGTCGACAAACATAAAGTTCTACGTTACTGGCTTAGAAGGTGAACGTCAAGTTAACCCCAGCCAGCATTTCGCTGTCGATGGCGTCCTTGGCGGCACTGCTGATGCCGGATGAGTAGACAAAGGAAGGACTTACGGAAAGCTGATCGGTAAGAACGTAGTCAAGGCCGACGCTGAGTTCATAGTTGTGGAAGCCGGCATAGTCACCAACAGCGTAATCACTGTGATCGTTGTAGGTCACAAGTACGCCAAGGCTCAGGGACAATTCTTCGGACAGGTCGAAGGAATGGCTGATGTCGGCAGCAAAGAGCAAACCGTCTTCTTCGCAGGCATCCCAATCATAGTACACGCTGAAGGTCGGCGCAAGCAGGGTGTTGACGGTGGCAGAAAGGTACAACTCATTGGTGTCTTCCAGGCCGTCCAGGGCATACCAGATGTTACCGACAGAAATGGAAACCATGTCACCCAGGTCGCGGGAATAATCGATAATGATATCGGTTTCGTTGGCTTCGCCAGAAGGAATATCATTAGAGCTCTTCAGCTGCCAGTTAGTCCAGTAGCTCAGGGTAAAGTTGCCGGAGGTCAGATCGGCGCCTGCCTGCACAACCGGCCGGCCGTCGCTGAGATCAAAACCGCGCCACAGGTACTTGTCGAACACACCGGCATAGACGTCGCCTTCCACGGTGATGGCGGCAAAGCTAGTGGTGACCATTCCTGCCCCGAGAACGATCAGAGCTGCCAACAAAATACTCCACTTTTTCATTTTGTGATTCCTCCGGATTGCAATATATGCGGCCCTTAAAGAGACCATCCCCGGCCAGGCCGCATTATTTAAATAGTTGAATTATTCTTCACCTGGGGTAAATACGGATCCCAAGTGATGGGTCTGGAAGTCTGGATAAGCGGTAGCACCGTGCTCACAGAAGTCCAGGCCGGCCATTTCCTCTTCCTTGGTCACGCGCATGCCCATCACCATGTCGATCAGTTTGAACAGGATCAGACCGGTGATAAAGGCCCAGGCAAAGCAGGCGCCGATGCCGATCAGCTGCACGCCGACCACCTTCATGGAGAAACCAGCTGTATCGAAGAGACCGGCGGCCAGGGTACCCCAGGCACCACAGACACCATGTACGGAGACGGCGCCGACCGGATCGTCGACCTTGATTTTGTCAAAGAACAGAACCGAGTAGAGAACCAGCACACCGGCGATGCCACCGATGATGACCGAGGAAACAGGGGTGACGTTAGCGCAACCGGCGGTGATGCCGACCAGACCAGCCAAAGCGCCGTTGAGGGTCATACCGATATCGCTCTTGCCGTATTTGATCCAGGTGGCGAGCATGGCGGTAATAGCACCGGCGGCAGCGGCCAGAGTGGTGGTTACGGCGATAATGGCAATGGAGCTATCACCGGTGGTGGTGGAACCGGGGTTGAAGCCGTACCAGCCGAACCACAGCAGGAAGACACCCAAACCTGCCAGGGGAATGCTGTGACCTGGAATCGGCTTGACCTTGCCTTTTTTGTCGTACTTGCCGAGCCGGGGACCGACGACAATAGCGCCGGCCAAAGCGAGCCAGCCGCCGACGGAGTGAACTACGGTGGAACCGGCGAAGTCGATGAAGCCGAGACCTTCCAGCCAGCCATTACCGTTGAACAGGCTGCCCCAGGCCCAGCCGCCGAAGATGGGGTAGATCAGGGCCGAAACAAAAATCGAGTAGACCATGTAAGCGCTGAACTTGGTGCGCTCGGCCACGGCACCGGAGATAATCGTCGCGGCGGTGGCGGCGAACACGGTCTGGAACATCCAGAAAGCATAGTTCCAGGCTTCACCGTCGCCGGTGGCGCCGCTGAAGAAGAAATCGGTAGTGCCGAAGAAACCGTTGGTGGTACCGAACATCAGACCGAAACCGATGGCCCAGAAGGCGATGGCGCCGACAGAGAAGTCCATCATGTTTTTCATCAGGATGTTACAGGCGTTTTTAGCGCGGGTGAAGCCAGACTCGACCATGGCGAAACCGGCCTGCATGATGAAAACCATGAATGCCGCGACCATGGTCCAGACAAAGTTGAGGTTGTTCTGCACATCGGCAGCACTAATAGCTGCCTCTTCGGCAAAGCCGAGAGCGGGAATCGCCAGCAGCAAGCCGGCTATGACCAACATACCGAATCGTTTCACGTTTCTTCCTCCTCGTTTGGTTCCAGGAATCAATTAGAGAGCTTCTGGGCCAGTCTCGCCGGTACGGATACGCACCGCCTGTTCGACCTCATAAACGAAAATTTTGCCATCACCGATGGTGCCAGTGGCTGCCTCTTGACGGATCGCTTCGACCACTTCGGCAACACGGGCAGCAGGAATCACCAGCTCGATTTTGATCTTGGGAATAAAATCGATCTGATACTCGGCACCGCGATAAAGTTCAGCATGGCCTTTTTGCCTGCCGAAGCCACGAACTTCACTGACCGTCATTCCGTTGATGCCAAGGTCAGACAAAACTTCCTTGACTTCATCCAGTTTGAACGGCTTGATAATGCATTCGATTTTTTTCATTCTTGCTACCTTTCATGGGTTATGGCCTCCGGCAGTCACCGCTCAGTTGAGCTCTCCCCTTGACTCCCGCAGTCAAACACTCTGTATGGTCAGAGAAACTGTAATCGGAGGCAGACCAATATTTTGAATCTTGTCGAAGTAAGATTGCATCGCACATGCCAATATATTTTAACAAGTAATTTCAGTAACTTATGAGATTAATGAACAATAAATGCCCAAAATGGGTGCACAAAGCACCTGTCTTTAGGCACCCAGTCGCCTGAATAATAATCACCTGCCCGATTAAAACCGCAGTGCCGCTCAAAAAAAAAGGCCGCTTCATTTCGAAGCGACCCTTAACCCGATTTTATCCGATATTTGCTCAGCTGTTGGAATCTTTGTTTTCCTGGCGGCCAAACTTGAAAATGCCTTCGGCCATCTCCCGCAAGCGTTTGTCCACCAGGTAATTCACCGTCCCTTCGGGCCAGGCTCCATCCTCCTGCGGTTCACCTGCAGGGACTCCGGTAAGGAGTTCGATGCCTTGGTCGATATCCGACACGGCCCACACATGGAACTGATCTGCGGCCACCGCATCGACCACTTCCTGTTTGAGCATCAGATTCTTGACATTGGAGGCCGGGATGATAACTCCCTGCTTACCGGTGAGACCTTTGGCCTTGCACACCACATAGAAACCTTCGATTTTTTCGTTAACACCACCGATGGCCTGCACCTGACCGCGCTGATTGACCGATCCGGTTACAGCGATAGCCTGATTAAGGGGCAGCCCCGACAAGGAGGAGAGCAGTCCGTAGATTTCCGCCGAAGAAGCGCTGTCCCCCTCTACGCCTCCATAGGACTGCTCAAAACAGATAGAGGCAGAAAGGGCCAGTGGTTTATCCTGCGCGAAGCGATCGCCGATAAATCCGGCAAGTATCAGCACCCCCTTGTCGTAGATGGGACCGGACAATTTGGCTTCACGTTCGATGTTAACCACCCCGCCCTTGCCCATAAAGGTGCGCACTGTTATCCGTGTCGGCCGGCCAAAGGCATAATCGCCGAGCATATAGACCGATAGTCCGTTGAGCTGGCCGGCCACCTCTCCCTCGGTATCGATTAACAGGGTACCGTCATCAATGAGCTCCTGGACTCGTTCTTCAACTCGGTTGGAGCGATAGATTTTTGACTCAATAGCCAACTCGACATGCTCCCGTTCCACTTTTTCCACATTATGGCGTTTGGCAAAGAATGCCGCCTCACGAATCAGGTCGGCAACATCGATGAATCGTGAAGACAAGCGACTTTTATCATCGATAAGCCGCGCTGCATGCTCCACGACGCGAGCCACGCCACCCGGCGAAAATGCCAGCAACTTTTCCTCTTTGCATTTGGTCGCCACAAACAAGGCGTATTGCTGGACATTTTCCCAGGTGTTGTCCATCATCCGGTCGAAATCGGCCTTGACCTTAAAATATTTACGGAAATCGGGGTCAAGCTGATAGAGAAGATAGTAGAGCCATGGGACCCCGATCAAAACGACCTTGCAGCGCAGAGGAACAGCCTCCGGCTTAAGAGAAACAGTGGCTATTAGACGATACTGCTCAGCCATATCTTCGATTTTAATCTCGCCGTTACGCAGGCTGCGCTTCAAGGCCTCGTAGGAGAAGAGGTTCATCAATATCTCGCGGCAATCAAGAATCAGGTAGCCGCCATTGGCGCGGTGTAGCGCACCAGACTTGACCATGGTGAAGTTGGTGGTCGCCGTGCCGGACTGGATAATGTGCTCGATGCGACCAAAGAGATTGAAATAGGTGGGATTCGCTTCGTAAACAACCGGCGCCCCCTTAGTTTCGCCGTTATCGACGAACAGGTTGATGCGGTACCGGTCAAAGGAAGGCTCCTGCCGGCCCATTTTTCCACCCGGCAGGATCTGCGCCCCTTGCGACGGACGAAATTCGTCGATGCGGTTTATAATATCCTTCATGCAATTCTCAAAATGCGCCAGAACTTTTGGATATTTCTGATATTTTTCAGCTAAATCTTCGTAAAGATGGCATAAAGTGCGACTGACCAGGTCCTTTTCCATTTTCAGGGTGGCGGTACGCATCTCTTTTTCCAACTCAACTACCTTACGTAATACTTCGTTGAGCTGATCCTGCAACACAGCACCCTTTTTTTCAATAGCGTCACGTTCATCTTCCTCAAGCTCGGCAAAATCTTTTTGAGAAATGGGCTCGTCCTTCTTAGTTGGAACCAGCACCAGCCCACCCACTGTACGTTGCAGCAGAAACCCTTCATTGTTTACCTGTTTCTCAAGCTCCTGCACCAATTTCTTGTTCTGTTCCTGAGACTCACTGACAATCTGGTTTTTGGCCTGTTCGTACTCCTTGCTTTCAAAAAGCTTGGGTATGGCCGCAGACATCTGCACCACCAGAGCATCGACATCCCGGTGAAAATCCTTTCCTTCACCTGCAGGCAGGCGAATGTAGGTGGGTTTGGAACCGTCATTAAAATCCTGGACATAACACCAGTCATCCGGTATCGGTTCCTGCAGAGAACGCTTTTCAAGAAGTTTTCTAATGGTCGATGAACGCCCGGTTCCTGCCTCGCCGAGGATAAATACATTGAAACCATCGGCTTCGATACCTAAACCGAATTCGATGGCGGCAAGAGCTCGGTTCTGTCCAATGGTTTCTTCAAGGCAACAAAGCTTCTCGGTTGTTTCAAATTCGAATTGAGCCGGATCGCAACGCCAGGTCAGTTCTTCTGGACTGAGCCGATACTGTTTCACAAGTTGCCCCCTTCATTGCGGTTATGTGGCAATGGTCTGTTACTGACTGCACATGCCACCTCTAACGAATCAGTTGAGCAGTCAGACAAATATCTAATATAATAGTAACAATCCGGCTCTTGTTGGCAAGCCGATCTATTCTGACCGACAGCAACGAATGCCTTCACCTTTCAAGCTCTTTAACAGAGATTTGAAAGGGTCTTATGAACCAGGAATACTTACGCTTAAGGGTGGGTACGGAATTTTCTATGCAATCTTTTTTGGAAAATGTTGTCTCTCTGCTGCCAGGGGGGGGGACTCTACTATCTTCTTATTGGCGCCATTGCCTTGCTCGAATCGATCGTACTGGTAGGCCTTTTGGTGCCGGGAAGCACCCTGGTTATCTTGGTCGGCTTTCTGGCGGCTCATGGCAAGGGGGAAGTGACCACGATCGCAATAGCCGCCTTTACCGGGGCTTTCATTGGCGATATGAGCAGCTATATACTGGGCAGTCGTTTCGGTACCCGACTGCTGCATAGCAACCTCTTTGGAAAACGGCTCAGTCTTATCAGAAAAGCAGAACTATTTTTTGACAGTCACGGTGGCAAAAGCCTTTTTTTAGGTCGTTTCGCTGGACCATTGCGAGGCAGTATTCCATTTGTCGCAGGCTGCTCAGGCATGCGCCCAGGCACTTTTTCTCGCAACACGCTGCTAAGTTGCATCCTTTGGAGCATTGTCTATCCAGGTCTGGGTTATCTCGGTGCGGCCAGCTGGCAAAAAGTACAGCAGTTGACCGGTCAATTCAGCCTGTTACTTGCGACTCTGGTGGTGTTATTTATCCTCAACACTCTGTTCTGGAAAAAGCTCTTCCCCCGGATAGTCAAACGGTCCCAATATCTGTGGATACGCCTGACCATTGCCTGGCAGTCTTTCCTCTACCGTCCAGAAATCTCCGCTCTATCGGAACGGTTCCCGGGCCTATGGACCTTTGCCGCCGACCGCTTCAGTTTAAAAAAAGGCTCGGGTCTTTACCTGACCTGCGGTTTTGCCTTCAGTACCCTGTTTGCCGGACTGTTTTTTGGGCTGCTGAACTCCTTTGCGCTGGTAGCCCGCATCGACCAGAAACTCTATACGCTCTTTGAGCAATTGCACCATCCTCTAGCCGACCGCCTCATGCTGCTGACCTCCTCTCTGGTTAATCTTCCAGCCCTGCTCATTTTTTGCGGTTTGTTACTCCTCTGGCTGGTGCTCAATAATCGGGACTTTTCAGCTGCCATCCTGCTGGTCGGCATGGGCGGTGGTGAACTGCTGGTACTAGTGGGCAAAGTACTCTTCCATCGCCTGCGACCATTGCCTTTCTTCGATCAAATCCAACCAACCAGCGCCAGCTTTCCCAGCGGGCATGCATTTTCCGCTCTGCTGTTTGTCGGCCTGTTGGCCTACTACCTTTTCGGAGCTCTGCGCTACTGGCATTCACGCCTGTTGATGATCATTCTCTTGAGTTTCATCACCCTGATGGTTGGGCTCAGTCGCTGCTACCTGGGCCTGCACTGGTTCAGTGATATCGTGGCCGGCTATCTGCTGGCTGCCACTTGGCTGACCTTTCTACTCACCACGTTGGAAGTTCGACGACGTTTTACCGGGGAATTTCCCTGGCGCTCTGGTTGGCAACCCTTGAACCTGTCAGCCCGACAACGACACACCACTATGGCCCTGGCAGGCTGTGTCGCCCTCTACGCCTTGACTCATTATCTGCTGCTTCAGCTCGGCCTCCTGTAATGGTTCGGACTCTGCATCGATCAGTTGCAAATTAAGATTGGATTCTTTAGGATGAGCAGTCTTTACAGTAGCTTGAGATTGGCATCACCCCCCCAAGAGGTAACACCAGAATGACTGTCAGACTACCCGCCGAATGGGAACCTCAGGATGGAATCCTGCTGGCCTGGCCTCACGAAAAAACCGACTGGGCTTCTGTGCTGCCACAGGTGGAACCGGTTTTTCTACACCTGGCCGCTACCATAAGTCGTTATGAACAGGTTTTGATTGCTACGGCCGATCATGACTCCCTGGCAGCCAAACTGGAGAACTTTGGCGCGACGATGGCCTCCACCACTTTGGTTCAGGTTCCTTTTGACGACACCTGGTGCCGAGATTTCGGACCGGTCACCGTACTCGACGATGGCTTACCTCGCCTGCTGAACTTTGTGTTCAATGGCTGGGGCAATAAATTTCTTGCGGAACAGGACAACGCCGTTACCGGACATCTACAGCAACAGAGTCTTTTCGCTGCACCTGTCCATGGCCGGTCCCTGGTCCTTGAAGGGGGCAGCATCGAAAGCGACGGTTGCGGCACCCTGCTGACCACCAGTCACTGTCTGCTCAATCCCAACCGCAACCCTGATCTCAACAAAGAGCAGATCGAAGGGAACCTAAGGGAGTCTCTGGGCTGTCGGCGGATTCTCTGGTTAGACCACGGCCATTTACTCGGTGACGACACCGACGCCCATATCGACACCCTGGCCCGTTTCGCGCCCGACGACACCATTGTCTACGTCGCTTGCGATGACCCCAAGGACGAGCACTACCCAGCCCTTAAACGCATGGCTGAGGAACTATCAGCCTTTCGAACCGAAGCCGGACTCCCCTATCGTCTACTCCCCTTGCCCTGGCCCGCAGCGCAGTATGATGCGGACGGCCAGC
>LGVF01120786.1_pt1 | contig 13647 bp, 17 predicted proteins | sample 469901 | NCBI WGS metagenome assembly LGVF01 (sample SAMN03893561, study PRJNA290197) | marine sediment metagenome | material: sediment; isolation source: combined push core samples #3730, #5133, and #5579 collected at Hydrate Ridge | place: Pacific Ocean: Hydrate Ridge | reverse complement strand
CCCTACAATGCTTTGCTTTGGCAGGAGCTGGCCCGGATACGCCTTGACTTAGGGCTTTACCGGCAGGCGGAAAGCCTGGCCGCCAAATCGAACGGCTTTGCTGCTGGGAACCGTACTCTGCAGGGTGAAAACTGGCGCATCATCGGTCAAGCGCGCAGTGGCCTGGGGGACTATCCCGGGGCTCAGGCCGCTTTTCTTCGGGCTGAGCAGGAATAACGTTTTTTGCTGAAAAATACTTACTTCACATGCTGCAATTCAGTTAAACAGAAACAAGCCCCGCATTACCAATGCGGGGCTTGTTTCTGTTTTGGAGCGGACTTTTCGTGGGCGGGCTAGTTCAGACTGGAGGCATCTCTTGCCAGGCATGCAGATGACCAATCGGAATCTCCCGTCCTTCAATACGGTCAAGTACATGAACTGCCGCCTTGAATTTGCGGAAGCACATATCCATATCGTCGTGATAGCCGGGGTAATGATAGGGGCCGGACAGGCGCCGTTCAATGGCACGGGACACCTCCTCCAAATGCTCCAAGGCCGCCAGGCGTTCCTGGCTGATCATTTTAGTCGTCATCGCAGAAGTTCCTTTTTGTTGAGGCTCTTCTCCATTATAGAGAACAGGCGGTCATCGGCACAAGGGGCAACCAACTGGCCAGGCAAGATTTGTAAGAAGGAGTTCCTGTCGGTGGCCTGTTTAGCTTGATAAGCACCTGAAATATAGGTGAAAATTAATTCTAGAGACTTGCTGAAAACACTCCGCAGTGACATGGTTATGTTGTATACGCAATAAGTAGAAAGGGGGACTCAAACCATGCGAGTCAATGTCAGATGTTTCGGAACCTTTGAGAAATTTCAAAAAGGGACCAAGCCTCGGGAAATGCCTGTCGGGGCGACGGTCAATGAGATTACCCAGATCATGGGAGTCAAGTCCAACGAAGTGAAGCTCATTTTTGTAAACCATAAAGAAGTGCCGATGAACACCTTGCTTCGAGAAGGGGATGAGGTGGGCCTCTCACCCAAGACCGGCGGTATGTAACGCTCTGCTGCAGTTGCTGCTGGGCAGTCGGTCCACCGAATATCCGATGACACCGCTCGGATAGCCGGGTTGATCAATAAGGACATCCTGTAAAGGATGTCCTTATTGCGTTTTGGGGGCAAAGGAGTGAGGTGAGGTGATAGGTCAGCTGGCTTGCGGTGCTCTTCCTCCCCGCGGCAGCGCCAGCGACAACAGCCCTGCGGTAAAAACCAGAGCCATGGATACCCACAGACAGCTGGGTAAGCCTCCGAGTTGAAAGAGCAGGCCGGAAAGCAGGGTGCCGAGCAACCGTCCAGCGGCGTTGGCCATGTAATAGAAGCCGACGTCGAGGGCTACCTGGTCCCTTTCAGTGTAAGCCAGAATCAGGTAGCTGTGGACCGATGAGTTGATGGCGAACACCAGGCCAAACAGGGCCAGCCCCCCGACCACCGTCAGCCAGGGGGAGAGCGAGGCTTGTACACCCCAGGCGATGAGGGCTGTCAGGGCCGCCAGGGCAAAAGCTCCGGCTGCCGCTGTTCCCCCCTGAGGGGTGCCACCGGCCAGGGCGCGACGGAGTAGATTGGGTGCCAGGGCCTGAACTCCGCCGTAGCCGATTACCCATAAGGCAAGGAAGCCGCCGACTCGAGTGTGGCTCCAGCCGAGGCTGGCGGCAAGAAAGATCGGCAGTCCGACCACAAACCAGACATCCCGTGAACCGAACAGAAACAGCCGGGCCGCTGAAAGCAGGTTGATGTTGCGGTCTTTAGCCAAAAGACTGGAAAATTTTACCGTGGATCTGGTCCGGCCCATGCCTCGTGGCAGAGCCAGGACCGCAGCGAACAACACCAGTGCCAGAGCGGCGGCCATGGCCAGCAAGGCGGCGCGAAAGCCGAGCCAACTAAGCAGCACCCCGCCGAGGAAAAAGCCGGCTCCCTTGAGGGCGTTCTTGGAGCCGGTCAAAATGGAGACCCATTTGAATAAGGCTCCTTCTTCGCCTTTCGGTAGCAGGATCTTGATGGCGCTCTTGGAACTCATCTTGGTCAGGTCCTTGGCGATGCCCGACAGGGCTTGGGCGCCCATCACGTAGGCCACCGACAGGGACAACGGCCAGTCCGGCTGCAGGCCTGCCAAAGCGGTCAGGGCCACGACCTGCAGGGCCAGGCCGGCAAAGAGGGTGATCTTCAGGCCGAACTGGCTGCCAATCCAGCCGCCGACCAGGTTGGTCACCACGCCGCAAAACTCGTAAAGTACGAACAGCAGGGCGATCTGCAGTGCGGAATAGCCCAGCGCATGGAAATGCAGTAGCACCAACATGCGCAAGGCGCCATCGGTGAGGGTAAACCCCCAATAGGCGCCGGTCACCAGGCTGTAGTTGCGTAGACCGCTCATGGCAGTGTGGTGGCCACCTTGCGGCACAGTTCCATCATCCGGTGGGCATAACCCATTTCGTTATCGTACCAGATGTAGAGTTTGAGCTGAGTGCCGTTAACCACCATGGTGCTGAGAGCGTCGACAATGGCCGAGCGGGGGTCGCTTTTGAAGTCGATGGAGACCAGGGGGCGATATTCGATGCCGAGAATTCCTTTAAGGTAGCTGTCCGCTGCTTTCTGAAACAGGTCGTTAACCTCTTCGGTGGAGACTGAGCGCTGCATTTCAAAAACGGCGTCGGTGATCGATCCGGTGAGCAGTGGTACCCGCACCGCATGGCCGTTCAGTTTGCCTTTTAGCTCCGGGTAGATGTAGGTGATGGCAGTGGCCGACCCGGTGCTGGTGGGAATGAGCGACATGCTCGCTGCCCGCGCCCGGCGCAGGTCCTTGTGCGGGGCATCGACGACGATCTGGGTGTTGGTCATGTCGTGAATGGTGGTGATCACGCCGTGGCTGATACCGATCTGCTCATGCAGCACTTTGACTACCGGTGCCAGACAGTTGGTAGTGCAGGAGGCCGCGGTAAGCAGGTGGTGTTGTTGCGGGTCGTAAAGATGATCGTTGACGCCCATGACGATATTCAGCGCCCCTTCTTTAACCGGTGCGGCAACGATGACCTTCTGCACGCCCTTGTCGAAGTAGGGTTGCAGCAGTTGCGGAGTCCGGAACTGACCCGACGATTCAATGACCACATCGACGCCGTAGTCTCCCCAGGGGACCTCGCCGGGAGTCGGCTTGTCGCTGAAACTCACGGGTCGACCGTCGATGCGTAATCCGTTGTCGGTAATGCCAAATTCCCGCGGCCAGCGGCCATGCACCGAATCAAACTCCAGCAGATGGGCGGCCGCTTCGGCGCCGCCGGCGATTTCGTTGATATGGATGATCTCATACTCGGGCCAGTCCCAGGCAGCGCGTAGGGCCAACCGACCTATGCGGCCAAAGCCGTTGATGCCGATGCGAATGCTCATTAGGTTGTTCTCCTGCATATGAAGATTGCGTAGATAGAGACCCTTTGGGAGTTTCAGGTCCGGTTAGGAAGTCGAATGTATCCGCATAAGCGGATGTTGTCAAACGAGATTCTCAGCCTGAGAAAGATTGCGGCCAGGGTGATTTTGCAAGATGTCGTGGAACGGATGTTGGGCGAATAACGGAATATAATTTTGCAAACAACTTTTACTTAGTTTGAGGGGTGCTATAATCTGCCGCCAAAAGTTTTGTTTTTGTGAACGGAGTTGTTTTAATAATGATTTTTTCTTCATTCCCATTTTCCGTTGGTAGCAGATTCCTGCGGCAAGGAGTCGTTGCTTTTGCTGTTTTAGCGGTACTGGCTGGGGGGCTCGTTTTGTTTCGCCCGAGCCAGGCCCTGGGGCTGGATGAGTCTGAAAGCGGACCGCGTGTTTTACTGCTGAATTCCTATCACCCGCAGTACCCCTGGACAGACCATGTCATGCAGGGGATTAAAAAGGGCCTTAGTGGAGTAGTGGCTGAGGAACGTCTGCACATTGAATTTATGGACCTTCGGCGGCATACGGACGATCCCGGCTACCAGGAGTTGCTCTACGATGTATATGCCCGCAAATTCCGCAGCACTCGCTTCAATCTGATTTTTTGCGCGGACGACTACGCCCTGCATTTTTTAGAGAAGTACCGCGCCAACCTTTTTCCCGGAACGCCGCTGGTCTTTTGTGGGGTGAATGCCTACGATCCCGGGTTGCAGCAGCGTCTTGGTAACGCGACCGGCATTTTTGAAGCGATGGAAGTCGATAAGAACCTGGACCTTATCTTTCGCCTGCAACCGAATGTCAAACGGGTGGTATTTCTGCTAGACCAGACGTCCCTGGGCGCCCTGATGCGCCGAGACGTGGAGCAGGCTATCGCTACTTATTCCGGGCAGGGGGTTCAGTTCGAGATTTGGGACGATTTCACCCTGCCGGAGCTTTACCTGCGCCTCGAAAAATTAGGGCCGGGTGCTGTGGTGCAGTTGGTACATCTCATCGCCGATCGTGCCGGCAACGTTTTTTCCTTTTCCCGTCATACTCCAATCCTTGCCCGATACAGCAGGGTGCCCATCTACGGTATGTGGGGGATGGCATTGGGGCGCGGCATTGTCGGTGGGATGCTCACTAACGGCGAGAGGCACGGCCTGCGAACGGCCTAGATGGCCCTGCGGGTTCTGGGAGGGGAGCCGGCGGCGTCCATTCCGCCGATCGACAAGGCCGCTTACGAGCCGGGTTTCGACTATGCCCAGTTGCAGCACTTTGGAATACCGTTAGCGGATCTACCGGCGGGGAGCAGGGTGATAGGCCGTCCCGAGACCTTTTATCACATCAATAAGGCCTATATCTGGACCGGTGTTGCCGTCATTTTGGCGCTGTTGCTGATCCTTGCGGCCCTGGCTGTCAATATCCTGTCGCGCATCAAGGCAGAGAAAGAACTGGCCTACCGGGAGGCCTTCGAGGGGCTGATCGCCCGAATATCGACCCGCTTTGTCGAACAACCGGTTCAGCAGGTCGATGCCGGGGTCGATTATGCCCTGGAAAACCTGGGCCGTTTTGCCGGCGTGGACCGCTGCCTTCTCTTCCTCTTCGGGCCGGACGGTCGAACCATGACCTGCGCCCACGAGTGGTGCGCGGCGGGGATCGCCCCGGTGCAGGATGGTCTTCAGGGGCTGCCGGTGGCGCAGTTGCCTTGGTTTATGGACCAAATCAGTCAGTGCCAGATGGTCTATGTGCCGCGCGTCAGTGCCTTGCCGCCGGCGGCCGTGGCGGAAAAGGCGCTCTGGAGCACCCAGGCGATTCAATCGCTGCTCTGCATGCCCATCCAGAGTGGTGGCGAACTGATCGGCTTTTTCGGCTTCTATGCGGTGCACCGGGAACAGGCATGGGCGAAGCAGGATATCGACCTGCTGCAGACCGCGGGGGAGATTTTGGGCGGAGCCATCGAGCGGCAGCGGGCGGCTTTAAAGTTGCGTGATAGCGAGGAGCGAAGCCGTGCTTTGCTGGAGAATGCTGCCGATGCTATCTTCATGCACGATGTCACGGGGCGGTTTCACTATGTCAACCCTCGGGCCTGCGAATATCTCGGTTATTCCCAGCAGGAACTGCTGCGGATGAACGTGGTCGATATTCAGCTGCGATTCAATGCAAGGGAACTCACCCGGATCTGGCGGCGCATGATGCCCGGGCATTCTGAAGTTTTGCGCGGTATCCACCGGCGTAAAGACGGCACCACCTTGCCGGTGGAAATTACGGTCTCGGTATTCAACGCCGGCATGGAGCAGAACTTTCTGGCTGTGGTGCGGGATATCACCGAACGCTTGAAGAATGAAGCGCAGATAAATACCGCATTGGCCGAAGCCGAGGCGGCTCGGGACCAGACCGATCTTATTCTTAAATCGGTGGCTGATGGACTTGTGGTGGTAGACTTGCAGGGGCGGGTGACTATGATGAATCGAGCCGCTGAGAAGATTGCAGGCCTGCCTTTGATGGATGCTGTTTCTCGACCAGTTTCCTCCATTTTTAGCGAAAAAAGCTTCACCGGTCAGATATGTGCCATCCTGGCCGGAGTACGGCAGGAGCAGGTCATGGAATGGGCTGTTTCTCTGCCCGGTTCGGAGCAGGATCAAACGATTCAGGCTCATAGCGCCCCGGTGTTGAGCCGCGAGGGGGAGCTGAGAGGCGTCATAGTTATTCTGCGGGATGTTAGCCGGGAGCGGGAACTCGATCGAATGAAGAATGAGTTTATTTCCACGGCCGCCCATGAATTACGCACGCCTTTGACGGCTGTGATGGGCTTTACTGAGTTGCTGCTCAATCAGGCGCGCTTCGGTCTGGATGATCCGGTCCGGCAGCAGGAGCTGTTGACCATTGTTTTTGAAAAAGCTCTACGACTGGAGGAAATTGTATCGGAACTTCTCGATCTCAGTCGCATGCGCTACGGTAAACTGATTTCCTTGGAAAAAGGTTGCTGCGACATCCCCGCATTGCTGCAGCGCGTGGTGGCCGAATATCGGTATGCGAGCGACCAGCACTGTTTCGAGGTGACGCTTCCGGAAGGGCCGCTGGAGATACTGGCCGATCGCAACAAGCTGGAACAGGTTTTGGAAAACCTGCTCAGCAATGCCGTCAAGTTCTCGCCGCAGAAAACCCCGGTTCGTGTGGGAGCTCTGGTGCTGGGGAGTCGTTTGCTGATTACAGTTAAAGATCAGGGGGTCGGTATGGGCCCAGAGCAGCTCGCACGGGTTTTCGATAAGTTTTATCGTGCCGATGGTTCCAATGCCGCGGTGCCGGGATTGGGCCTGGGAATGTCTATCGTCAAAAACATTATCGAATCCCACGGTGGCGAGATATGGGTGGAGAGCGAGTTGGGTCTGGGTACACAGGTTTCTTTTGCCCTGCCGATGGAATATCCAGAAACATTCTCCGGTTGAAAACTTCCCGAAAAAATTCGGTGGTCGATTTACATTAAAAGTCTTGCGTTTTGCTGGCCGCCCATGATAGAAGAGCGTTACTTAAGAGAAGGTTGTGTAGTTTTTCGTTGCCGAACAGATTGATCGTCAGTCAGTTTTTGGAGCCGCGCAGACCTCAAGGAATGAGTGGCTCTTTTTGGTGCAAACGAAAATAACGCACAACAATCAACATGTTCCCAGTTGGGAACCAAAAGAAAGAAGAACAAAAATGGTACAAGGTACTGTAAAATGGTTCAATGACGCCAAGGGATTCGGTTTTATCGAGCAGGACAACGGCCCCGATGTTTTCGTACACTTCTCCGCCATTGCAGGCGACGGCTTCAAGTCCCTCGCTGAAGGTGACCGGGTCGAGTTTGAAGTGACTGAAGGCCAGAAAGGCCCCCAGTCGGCCAACGTCCGTAAGATCTAATAGCAGCCGAATCCGGCTTTTTATTTAGATCTAAACCCCGCCTACTCCTTACGGGTTAGGTAGGGCACAGTTAGTGAGTCTAGCGCATAGTCGTTGAACTCAAAAAACAAAAACCCCGCTTCCTTGGAAGCGGGGTTTTTGTTTTTTGAGAAACTTATTTATCTCGGTGGCACCATGCAAGACATGGCATGCCGCAGTTTGAGGGCCGGTATTTACCCTCGGCCAACCAAGACCGTCAAGGCAATCATCAGTTTCTCTATGTGTTGTTCATTGTTAAACCATCCGGGGCTGATCCGTACAGTGCCCCGCGGAAAGGTGCCGATGCTGCGATGGGCATCGGGGGCGCAGTGCAGTCCGGCGCGGGTTTGGATAGCGTGGTCTCGGTCGAGAAGAAACGCGATGGCGGCTGGGTCGTGGCCGGCGATGGTGAAGGAGAGGGCGCTGCCCTGGCGATCCATGGCGTTGCCGCCGTGAAGACGTAGCCCGGGAATTTTGGGTAGTTCCTGGCGCAGGCGCCGGACCAGATTCAGTTCGTGGTGGCGAATGGTGTCGATACCGGTGGCGAGCAGGAATTCAATGCCGGCCTTCAGGCCGGCCAGGCCGGGGGCGTTGGCGGTGCCGCTTTCAAGGCCTTCGGGGAGTTGTGGTGGTGGCAGTACAGAGGTCGAGTCAGTTCCTGTGCCGCCGACTAGCAGCGGCCGAATTTGTAGATCTTCCCGCACATAGAGCAGGCCGGTTCCAGACGGCCCGAACAAGCCTTTATGGCCGGGTACGGCGAGCAGGTCAATGGCCATTTCCTCGACGTCAATATTGAACAGGCCAGCACTCTGCGCCGCATCGACCAGTAGCAGAATGCCCTGTTTGCGACACCAGGGGCCAATCTCTTCGACGGCCTGACGTGTACCGCTGACGTTGGAACAGTGGCTGAGAACCAGAAGTCTCGTTCGGTGAGTACAGGCGTTCTTGAGTTCGGTCGGCGCGACGAAGCCGTCCGTGTTGGCGGGAACCTTGACTACCTTAACGCCTCTGCGGCGCAGTAGTTCGAGGGGGCGCAACACAGCGTTGTGTTCCATGCTGGTGGTGACTACCCGGTCGCCGGGGTTAAGCAGGCCAAATAGGGCCAGGTTTAGGGCCTCGGTGGCGCTGGCGGTAAATACGATTTGCGCTGTCTCGGTAACGCCAAACAAGCTTGCGGCCGCTAGTCGGGTTTCAAATAACAGCCGACTTGCATCAATGGCGGCTTGGTAGCTGCCTCGTCCCGGGCTGGCGCCCAGTTCCCGTAGGGTCCGGTCTGCGGCCCGATAGACCCCTTCGGGTTTTGGATGAGAGGTGGCAGCGTTGTCGAGATAGATGGCCATGGCAGCAGCGCCTACAGTTTGCGGAACCCCGACCCTTCGCGGACGAACAGGTCGGCGGGCCACAGGTCAGCGTCTGACAAGAGACTTCCAATTTCAAGGGCCAGTTCGGGGGCAAAGCAAATGGCCAGGCCACAGGCAGATGTCAGCTCCCGGGGGGTGGGGATAAGCAGAAAATCGACAGCCTGCTCCTTGAGATTTTTTTCGGCTGCCAAGACCCGGTGTGTGGAGTGAAATATGGCGATGTAGTCCTGTTCCTTAATCATCGTTTTTTTCAGTCTCGGGGCACGGCCAGCATGCGGTCCAGAGAAATCTTGGCCCGAGTGCGGACTTCCTCCGGCACGGTGATTACTGGTGTGAGGGTTTTAAGGCTGGCGTGCAGGTCCTCCAGGGAGATCAGCTTCATGTTAGGACAGATCAACGCCTCGCTGGCGAGAATGAATTCCTTCTCCGGGTTTTCTTTGCGCATGCGGTAGAGAATGCCCATCTCTGTGCCGATGATGAACTTTTTGGATGGGAAGGTATGTACATATTCGTACATGCCACTGGTGGAGCAGATGTGGTCGGCCAGCTCCAGTACCTCGGGATTGCACTCCGGGTGGGCGATAAAGGGGGCCCCGGGGTGCTCGGCCTTGATCCGTTTAACATCTTCGGCCAGCAGATTTTCGTGGCTTGGGCAGAAACCTTGCCAGAGATGGAAGGTTTTTTCCGGCACGAAGGAAGCCACATAGCGCCCGAGATTGCGGTCCGGTGCAAAGATGATTTCCTTGGCGTCGAGGGACCGTACCACCTTGACCGCATTGGCGCTGGTACAGCAGATATCTGTTTCGGCCTTGGTTGCCGCGGTGCTATTGACGTAGGTCACTACGGTAGCGTCGGGAAACTTTTGCTTCATCTTGTTCAGCCCTTCGGCGGTGATCATGTCCGCCATAGGACAGCCAGCGTCGGCTCTCGGTAGCAGCACCGTTTTGTCGGGGGCAAGGATCGCGGCACTTTCAGCCATGAAGTGGACTCCGCAGAAGACAATCACATCCTTGTCGGTGCGGGCGGCTTCCATGGACAGTCCCAGGGAGTCACCGGCAACATCGGCGATTTCCTGAATTTCGTCCCGTTGGTAGTTGTGGGCTAGGATCAGGGCGTTACGTTCGGCAGCCAGTTGACGGATCTGTTGTTTAAGGGTTTCCTGGTTCATCGCGTACAATTTCCCCTGTTGTGGTTGGCTTGGTTAGGTGCCTGGTTGACATTGGACAGCATGCCGCTGCCATATGGTTGTACCTGATTTTTCTATTTCCGACAAAATTTGTCAAGAATTAAATGGCGGCGGGGGATTCCATCCCATCGAAGGTTCATGGTGATTGTTTGCTGCGGCAAAGGTCTGTATACTTTCGACGAAGCCCTGGGATGGGCAATTCAATGCAGTCACAGCTAGCGAAGAAGGGAAAGAGGCATGAATATATCGGATCGTTACCGAGAATTGACCGACGATGTGCGATTAATTTTGGACGCACCAGTGGATGACTCTGCAGGCGAGGCGCTGAAGGCCCAACAGATCATCGACCAGGCCGCACAGGATATGGAGGAGCTGGAAGAACTGGTCGGGGATATCCCCCAAATGCACTTGGAGTCCAAGTTAACTCCGGTGCTGCTGAAAAGTCACAGTCAGCTCGACCGGGCTCGACTGTTGCTGGTAGAGCTGGGCGCCGAGGATCGTGCGGCGGCGGTTTGGGAGCTGGAGCAGAAGATCTATCGTTTACTTAATGCCCTATAGCGTCCAGATTCCACAGGCTGTGGTACTGGTCCTAAATTTATGAGTACCGGGCCATTCAACGGACAAGTTCCTTTGGCAGCCTTGCAACAGCGACGATCTTGTCTAGAGTAGTAATAGGGGGCGGTGCAGTCGGGCTAACAAAGTCGCCCTGGTCTCGAAAGGAGGCGTAGACATGTCGCTGGGAAAAACCTGGTTCACCCCGAAGGATGCGGCGTCCATGTTCGGCATCGAAGAAAGCTTGGTTTTGGAATGGGTCGAGGAAGGGCTGGTGCGCTGCGAAAGGCTGGATGGCGAGGTTGCGCAGGTCAATCTTGATGACCTTAAGCTGGAGGTCGAGGCTTTCCTCAAAAATAACTGAGGGGGAGGCGCGACTGTTTTGGTAGTAACATGGCAACCTCAAGGCGCCCGGCATTAAGCCGGGCGCCTTGAGGTTTTAGTCTATGGAGCGACCGCCCAGCTTTTTCAGGCTGGCATGGGCCTGGCGCAGCAGTCGCTCAGTGGTCGGCCAGTCGATGCACTTGTCGGTGATAGACATTCCGTACTGCAATGCGTCGATATCGTCACTTAAGGGCTGGCTGCCCGCTTCGATATAGCTCTCGACCATCAGGGAGTTGATAGAGCGATTGCCTTGGGCGAGTTGCTCTAGGACGTTGTTCAGCACATCTTCCTGGCGAGCATGATCTTTATAGGAATTGGCGTGGCTGCAGTCGACCATGATGGAGGGCTGCAAGCCAGCTTTAGCCAATAGCGCCTCGGCATGGGTAATATTTTCGGCATCGTAGTTCGGTTTTCCGCCTCCTCCGCGCAGGACCATGTGTCCGTCAGGATTGCCGTTGGTTTCGACAATGGCGGTACGCCCATCGCGGTCAATCCCGAGGAAGTTATGCGAATGGGTAGCCGCGTCTATAGCATGTACGGCGATCTGCAGGTTGCCGTCAGTACCATTTTTGAAACCGATGGGAAAGGACAGGCCGCTGGCCATCTCCCTGTGAGGTTGGGACTCGGTGGTGCGGGCGCCGATTGCGCCCCAGCTGACCATGTCGGACAGGTACTGGACGGTGATCGGGTCGAGCATTTCACAGGCGATGGGCAGGCCGAGGTTGGTTACAGTGCAGAGAAGATTGCGGGCGACACCGAGTCCTTTGGATATCTGATGCGAGCCGTTGAGGTCTGGGTCGTTGATCAGGCCCTTCCAGCCGATGGTGGTGCGGGGCTTTTCAAAATAAACGCGCATGACCAGCAGTAGTTGATCCGCCAGTTCATGATTTAGTTTGGCCAGGCGCCGTGCGTAATCAATGGCGGCCTGGGGGTCGTGAATCGAGCAGGGGCCGACTACAACCATCAAACGGCGATCGCGATTATGGATGATGTCTTTGACCTGCTGCCGCGACTGGGTAACAAATTCAGCGGCTCGCTCCGACAGGGGAAAAACCTGTTTCAGGTCAGCGGGCGCGATGATCGGTGTCATGGACCGGACATTAAGGTTGGTTGTGCGCTTCATTGAAGGCCTCTCTGCTGCGGTTGTTGGTTTGGTGCCAGCTGCGGATGGCAGATGAACGAGCTACTTTAGCGATTTTTCAAATGAAAGTCAAAGTGTTGCAGTCTTCTAAGAAGATCGAAAGGGTTTGACACTGCGTCGTCCGATTCGGTATAAGATGAAGGCTAATTATCGAATATGACAAACTAATCTTGATGGCGTCGCAAAAAGTTCGCCCTACGGCGTTACGGCGTTTTTTTCAGGACCTCGACATACTTGATGTATGCCTTCACCCCTGAAAAAGCACCAATCCTTGTAGGACGAAACTTTTGCTTAGCCATCCTGTAAGTTTTTGCGATTATATTAATCTTGCTGGGAAAGGGTAAAGCGTCGTGGCTATTCTTAATGATTTGTTGATTGTGTTCGGTCAAATGGTTCTGATGCTCCTGCAGGTCTATATTTTTATTGTTGTTGCCCGGGCGGTTATCTCCTGGGTCGGGCCCGATCCCCATAATCCCATTGTACGCTTTCTCTACACTGCCACCGATCCGGTTTTGCAGCGTATCCGGCGAGTGTTGCCCCTGCAATTCAGCGGTTTCGATCTTTCGCCTATGGCTCTGTTGTTCGCCCTCTTCTTTGTTCAGCGCCTGATCCAGCGCCTGCTAATGCACCTCGGCTAAGGAGTCCACCATGGCCATTAGTCCTATCGACATTCAACAGCACCAGTTCAAAACCCGCCCCATCGGCTACGAAAAGGGTGGCGTCGATCACTATCTGGAGCAGATCGCCGAGGAATTGGAGAATTACCACCGCCAGGTTCAGGAACTGAAAGAGGAACTTGTTCGCACCAAGGCGTCGCTGCAGGAAATGCGGCAAAGGGAATCTGCTGTTAAGGAGACCCTGTTGACCGCTCAGCAAGTCACCGAAGAGATCAAAGCCAACTCCCACAAAGAGGCGGAGATCTCTATGGCGGAGGCGGAGCTGGAAGCGGAGCGGATCGTTTATCACGCAGAATGCCGACGAAAGCAACTGCTCGATGAAATCCGGGATATCAAGTGTCAGAAGGTTTCTTTCGAATCCGCCCTGCGCGGGCTGGTCGAAGGCCATCTGCGAATGCTGGATATCGATCGCTTGGAGGAGGAAGAACCCGCCAAGGTAGAACAAATAGTCACCGACATCGAGCCGTCCGCTCCTGAAGCTCTGCCTGACTTGAATGAAGGCCACCGGCAGGATCGATGAGTCCCTACCTTCAAGGCAGCAAAGATGGCGTGACCATCAACGTCTATGTGCAGCCGCGGGCTAGCAAAAACGAAGTGGTCGGGTTGCAGGGCGATGAGCTGAAACTACGCCTGACCTCGCCGCCAGTAGAAGGGGCGGCTAACAAGCTGTGTCGCGAATTTTTGGCTAAGTTGCTCGGCGTAGCCAAGGGTCAGGTCAGTCTGGTAGCCGGCGACAAATCCCGTCACAAGCGGCTCTTGGCCCGGGGGGTGACCCTGGAGCAGGCTCGCCGTGTTCTAAACGGTTGATGCCCCCCCTCTCTCCCTCTTCTCTTTCTTCCCAGACGAGTGTCTTGCCTATCCCTGTTCCTAAAGGGTTCTTTTCGCTGCGGGGCGGTAGTTTGCCCAATCCGGGTAATTCAGATAGTATTTAAAGAAAGAGCTTCAAAAGCAGGGCACGTATTCCGCCCGAGGCGGTGTCATGAAAAACAAGGTCATCCCTGTCGCTCGTTA
>LGVF01018616.1_pt1 | contig 13658 bp, 12 predicted proteins | sample 469901 | NCBI WGS metagenome assembly LGVF01 (sample SAMN03893561, study PRJNA290197) | marine sediment metagenome | material: sediment; isolation source: combined push core samples #3730, #5133, and #5579 collected at Hydrate Ridge | place: Pacific Ocean: Hydrate Ridge | reverse complement strand
CTGGATGCTGACAGCCAAGCTCTACACTGCCGGGGACGTTGGCATCGCAACCGCCCTAATCTCCTCGGTGGCTCTACTCGTGCTTCTCTCCAGATTCGGGCTAGACTTCTCGATCATCAGGTTCTTCCCAACAAATGACAGGAGCAGGGTCTTCAGTACATCTATAATCATAACAACCTCTTTCGCGGTAATCTTCGGTGCAATATTTATCGCAGGTGTGGACATCTTCTCGCCAGAACTCCACTTCCTGAAATCGCCGCAGAACGCAATGTTCTTCCTACTCTTCCTTGCAGCAAGTTCTGTGACTGCACTGACAGCCATCTCGTTTGTCGCAATTCGAAGAGCAGGATTTGAGTTCCTTCAGAGCATCATTGTCGGTACAAGAATCCTGTTCCTCATCCCGCTCATGGCGCTTGGAGCGATTGGTATCTTCAGTGCAGTCGGGATATCGTACGTGCTTGCCCTTTTTGTTGCGCTTGCTCTTCTTGTACATTCAGGGATCAGACTCAGGATCGTGGTTGATCGCGGCTTTCTGAACAAAGCGTTTCATTTCTCTGCTGGAAACTATCTTGCTGGTCTCTTCATGAGTGCTCCAAACATGATCCTACCGATCATGCTTCTGAACACGCTTGGATCTGAGCAGGCAGCATATTACTACATTGCGTTTGCAATAGTCGCTTTACTGTTCATGATCCCGAGTGCGATCAGCATGTCGCTTTTTGTCGAGGGAAGTCATGGCGAGGCATTGAAGCGAACTGTTGTGAAGTCGCTGATTGTTATTTTCTCGCTGCTTATTCCGGTGGCAGCTGTGCTTTATATTTATAGTGGATGGGTGCTTGGGGTGATCGGCGAGGATTATGCTGCTGGCGGGGTGGAAGTGCTGCGGATGATGGTGGTGGCGAGTTTGTTTGTCGGGGTGAATTATATTTATTTTGCGATCAAGAGGGTGCAGAAGGATGTTAATGGGCTGGTTGTGTTGAGTGGTTTGATCTTCGTGACGCTGGTGGGTTTTGGGTATGTGTTCATGGTCATGTTCGGGGTTGTTGGGGTCGGGTATGCGTGGGTAGTGGCGAATGGGGTCGGGAGCGTGTGCGTGGGGGGGATGGTGTGGAGGGAGGGGTGGGTTTGAGTTATGTATTTGTAATTATATTTATGATTCGTGCCAGTAGTAATATGGTAACATGATATTCGAACACTGGATATACTCAAGTGCGATTGCTATAATCGTGGGCATGATATACTATAAACGCACTGGTAGGGATCATTCATGGAGGGTTGAAGAGAACTGTGATCAAGTCAGTGTCCCCCATCTTTTCGTTGCTGGTTCCTGTGGCTGAGTGCTCGGGGTGCTCAGTGCTGATTCCGCCGGCGTGCTGGTGGTGTTGCAGGTCGGGTTGGTTGTGGTTGGTGGGGGGAAGAAGGGGGGAAAAAAGATTTGTGTGGATAGAGTCGATGTGTGCAATGGAGGAAATAGTGGTTTATTTTGAAAAGCATGTTTACGGGTCTCAACTGCTTGTAATTGTGTATGTGTGACCATCTTGAACGTAAAAGCTAATCGATCCGTCAGTATTTTCAGTCCACTTAATTTCTCCAACACTTTGATCAACAACCTTTGTATGTGTTTGTGCGGGAAGATCTACATTCACATATGCTTTTTCTCCATTGGTATAGGCTGTGAATCTGCAGGAATCATCATCAGTATAAATATTATCAAAATGTGCGGTATAGGCATTATTATTTATTTCCCACCACTGATAAAATCCTACGACTTCGTAGTTTATACTCTTGTAGCTGTTCACCCACTCTATAAATTTACTAAAATCTATTGAATATGGTATGGCTAGTTCAATGTCTGTTCTATGCGTAAATGTTGGATGGATGATTCCAGATTTCAATGAATCATTCCACCATGACCAAGTAGCATTATCAAGATTACCAACATTTGGGAGGGCATCAACACCAGAATTCCCATTTCGCCATATCATCCCAAGATTCTCGTATGCCCAGATTGCATGAGTAATATTATCTGCATTTTGCAATGAACACCACGATGATGGAGCATAACCAAACTTTTCCTCAACATAGTCATATTCAGCCTGCATCAACGCAGTTGCTTTATATAGTGGAATATCATTGAGACGCTGCGAAAAGTGTATACCGACATCCCAGTCCTCGTTTTTTACCAGATCGCGCAATAAGGTACGAACCGTCTCATTTGTTCTCCATTCTCCATCCACATCAAGCCATAGTGTTCCACTAAAGCTGCAATTATTGAGATATTCAATTCCACTACGAACAGTATAAAGAGGGTGCGGCCCATCCAAACCAAATGGTTGGAGATTGGGTGGTGCAATTGGCGTTATAAACCATCTATTCGTCTGTTGAGTCACCTCATAAATAGCCAATGATGAATAGGTTGCATCTGGAGGTACCCAATGATAAATTCTAATGAAATTTGAAGGGGGTACTGGATATGTCAAGTTTCTAGCGTCCTTATCCCAGAAAGGTAGTTCCATGGAAGCAGTTTGATCACATTTAATCACTGCTGATTTATTCTTATCGTCAGTAATTATCTCAATTTCAAATATGTCACCAATTCCCGAATCTATTGTGAGTGTTTTATATTCCAACCCATTTATTCCATAGAAATAACCCACCATTACCAGATCTTCGTTACTTCTTCTTTGAATACCTAACCATACATTCCCAACTCTAATATTCGCTACCGAATCCGGATGATCAGTATTATACGCACACTTGATGTGATATGTACTGTTTGGTTGAGGATAAAGACCCGCGATATACACCTCCCCGTTTTCGCCTTTTTCAGTAGTTATGTCGATTGCATTTACTATTGCATCATAGTCAAGAGATACCGTGCTGATTTTTTCTCTGGTTAGTAAAGCGGTGAATATATTATTTGGTATTGTATCAACCTCCAAATAATTTTGGTGGAATAATACTATCATATTTTCTTCAGTTTGTATAGCTTCTTTTTCTTCATCAAGGGGTACCCTCGCTGGAGGAGGTATCTTCCCTGGATATACTAAATACGATTGAAACTCTCCATTCTCGTATATTTTATCAGTGTTTTTACAGCGATCGATCTTGGTAAAGTCCTCCTTCGTGAATCTATGTATATCTTTCCAAACTTCAGTATAAGCCTGGATATCGTATTCCGTGATTACCAAATATCTAGTTTCATCGATTGGAAAAATCTCGTGTTCTGAAAAACCAAAGTGATCTGGAAAAGACAAATCTCTGCGCCACTTCCCCTCGCCTTTCGCTCTGGAAAAATCATATCCATGTATGAGATCAGAATATCGAAATACCGGAGTCATTACATCCGCAGTTCTGAAATCTGGATTTTTTTGAGATATTAGCCAGTTCATGCCGATAACTTCACTAACCGTGGTTTGGTCATTTGGAAACACAGTTAGGGTAGATGGATAAAGAGAAAATAAAGAAGTAACTACTGAAACAAGAATTAAACTTATAAGAAAAATAGTTATAACCTTTTTTTCATTCAGTGAAAACCTGTAAAGTAGATATCCCACAAGTGGTAATGTCAGCACCATATTGATATTTAAATTTATTAATCTATCTGGGGTGTGAGCGCTAGAAAAGAAAAAAATCATCAAGATGAATAGGCTTCCCCCTATGAAACATAAAGCAATCGAAATAAATTTTCTCTCAAACAATTTTTTGCTTTTCATGAGAAGGTAGAAGATTGCAACCAATGCAATAATATTAAAGATTATTTCATCGGCTGTCATTAATAAAAACGATTTCAGTGCGGTAGCAGTCCCTAATTTTTGTAAGTAGTATTGAGCATGGGCTTCAGTGGTTGGGGCCTCCAGCGAACCTAAAACCTGCAAAATTATAGATTTCGCGCTATCGAGCAGGATGTATTGTGAAATAAACCAAGTTACGAATGATATAAAAAAAATTAAAATCAAAGTAGTTGAAATTTTCTTTTCGTATTTTTTGCAGGTTGGATAACATTGTTCAGACATAAATGTCAGCACCAAATAAAGAAGAATTATTACTGCCGTAATTGGATGAAAAAACGGATAGATTATACACATGATGATGCAAAAGAACCTGAAACGATAATCTGAATTCCTTTGCAAACAATAAAAGAAAAACGGGATTGTTAAGACTGATAGAAGCATGTGATATATACTGGTTGAAAACCATGCAAAGAAAATTGGCGTGGAAGCAATAATCGAAGTGAAAACAAATTTTTTATCTGGTATAAGCGATTTTGACCAGCAGTAGATAGAAAGAGTATAAAGAACAAAAAATAACGGTGTCAAATATTTAGATATACTGAGAATTGAGATGTTTGTCATTTGGCTGAGTTGAGCTATCAGTATGGATGTTATAGGATAAAAATTATAGTCCAGAAAACATCCATACTTATATACGTCTGCTGCCATTCCCACATAGGATGCCACATCCCCTCTCCCTGAGTACAAAACATAACCTCGCAAGGCATAAAGTGAGATTACTAAACTGTTGCAAAAGAGTATTTCAAACATCCCTATCACCCACATTTTTTCTGTCTTTCCAAAAACACCCAAAGTAATTAGAAAAATCCCATTGAATATACAAATTATGACAGCTATCCAAAATATTAATGGGGTGGAAGAATAAATGGATAGCTCATAGCCTTCTACTGGATATTTAGATAAAACTAAGAGGGCATAAGAAAGAATAAAGAAAGATAGGGTAGTAGATATTAATGTAGCTCTCTTCCACCTACCATCTTCGTCCATTACTTAACCCTCATGCATTCATATGAATCCATTTGCAGACTAATTCAACGTTTTAAGGCCAAATTTTATGAATTTTTTTAATATTTTATGATTTGAAATATGATACATATAATATTTAAAAAATTCTCCATTAAACCCGAGTTTAAATCTTGTAGGCCCATGTGCCCCTTCTAAAACCACCCCAACCATGTCATAATATCCAAATCCTTCTCCAATACCCCATTTTATTATTTCCCAGTGAAGCGCATCATTTGGTCTATATCTCTGGAATTTTAAATTGGTCCCACCTATCCACCAATAAATGTTATTACCCTCTTTGAGTATTAACGCCGCTGAAGCAATTTGTCCGTTAACTTTTGATGCAAAAAAATGAGAATTTTTAAATAAAAAAACTTCCTTTAATAATCCCTTAGGATTTTTGGAGAAATTTTTCCGCTTTACAGTACTTTCGTAAACCCCCCACCATTCTTCAAATTCCTCTTCGTCATCCGCTAATTCAACTTTAACTCCTCTTTTATGAGCTTGCCTTATTGCATTTCGTTTTTTCTTATTAAGCGAGTCCCATAATTCTTGTTCAGATTTGTTAAGATCGATGACTATAGTATGTCCAACTTTGGCAATCTCTAAATTTTTAATTCGCTTGGTAGAATAAAGTTCTGTAAATATGAGATTACAAGAATTCTCAATCGTATAAAGCACTTTAGAATCCTCAACACGTGGAAACATTATCTTTACAAAAGAATCTATATTAAGTATTTTCTTACTATACCCGATAAACTCTTGAAAGTCCAACAATGCGAACCTTTTGTGTTTACAATAGGCTTCTATAAATTTTTTATCTTGAAAGAATTCGTATCCTTCCCACTCAACTGTCATTCCTTACACCTTTAATTTTATAAATCAACTCATGAGGGTTAACAAATCTGACAGAAATATCATATTTTCTGCTATAACTAAGGAGATTCTGTATATTTTCTACAAAATAGTTCATAGAAAATAGTCTACTATTTTTAATTAAGTCCCCTGGATGGAAAAAAGAATTAAAAATTCCAAAGCCGGTTTTATGGACTTCTTTGACTACTTGTTTTACAGCATATTTCATCAACCTGGGAGTTTTTCCAATGTGTGGCGAACATACGTGCTTTTTTGTCGCCATATAATATGGAACATTCAAACACCATGGAAATCGAAATGTTGTTAGTGGAACTTCCAATATGGATAAGCTCGGTTTTCTATGAATCCGGCAATCTTTTACTGAAGGGTAGTATGGATATTGTGGAGTGATAACCCAGTCATAGTTACAGCAAATATCTGCGATGTTTTTGTCTCCAGCTACTGCAGACAAATCTATTTCAAGCCCTAGATCCGATATTAATTTCATGGTAAAGTTATTATGAAAATTCCATCCCATTCTCACCGCTTTTATATCAAATATTTCTGACAGTTCATTGTACCCCTCAGTAAGACAATTTCCAATCCATTCAACATCTTGGACCTCCTGATACCAATTTTTTCCTTCTTCGTTAAATCTCCATAAGTGAGGATGCCATCCAATGATGTCTCCTTCCTTTACAAGTTCTTTCCAAAGATCATAATATTCTTCTGCGAGATATGCCCGTTTTCCCCAAATACGATAAATTTGCTCATCCGATCTTAAATGCCATCCAATCTTAAGTTGATTTCCATAATCATCTTCAACTTTCTTGATTTCTTCCTTCAGTTTTAAAATTGCATTTATTGTAACATCCCAAACAGTTTCCTTATTAAATAATGACCTATCTATTGGTTCGATTGCAGGATCTGTATCAGAATTTATTATGACGTAAAGCTCCTTATCCATATCTTTACCACCTTTCAAGACTTTTTTCATAAATACTTAATATCTCTTGAATATTCTTTTCACACGTAAACTGCTCCGCGTATCCCCTTATTTTCCTATCATCCCATTCTTTATCTAACGCAAGTAAAATGTTTTCTGCAAATTCCTTTGAATTCGCTGGCTCACATAATATGCCATAATCTTCGGAAGTTATAATCTCTGGTATGCCGCCGACTTTTGTTCCGACAAATGGCTTTCCACAACCTAAACATTCAAACATCACTGTTGGATTGCCCTCTGACAAACTAGGCAATATAAATGTATCGCATGCGTTCATCCAAATAGGGATCTCATTGTGTGATCTTCCACCTATGAGTTTTACATAACTCTCCAATCTCACTTTCTTGATCTGTTTTTTCAGTTTGCTTTTTATTTTTCCATCGCCGATTATGATACAAAGTACATCTTTTCTGTGTTTTACTATTTCTTTCATCGCTTCAATGAGGTATTTATGCCCTTTCACTTCTACCAAATTACCTACCGTTAAAATTATCTTTTTGTCAGAAGGCAAATTCAGAGTTTTTCTACATTCGTTAGGATCTATTGGATAAAACAAATCATTTCTAAACCCATTTGGCAGAATCTTAACAGGTGTTTTTACACTCAATCTATTTATACATTCTAAATTTCTGTTGCTTACAGTGATTATATACTCAGCTGCGTTAAGCACATATTCCACTTTTTCTTTACATCTATCATCCCTGAATGGCAGGTCATAAATGTCATATCCATGTGCGGTAACAATAAGTGGCACATCATATTTTTCTTTAAGTTTAGCTCCGACATATCCGGCAGACCATATGAAATGTGCATGAATTAAATCAAATTCGATATTCTCTTTTATGACTAATTTTTCAACAACTCTAAGTCGATTATCAATTAGTATTTTGCTGAAATATAAGATTGGTACATATAATGACCTTGGAAAATATATTTTAATAGTATCATTATATCTATAATTTTTACATAGTTTGTCACTACTTAATATTTTACAACTGAACAATACTGGGGAAATTACGGTTATCTCTTTAAAATACTCTTTCAACGACTTTATTTGATTTTTAACAAAAATTCCTCTGATATATGTAGTATCCTCATTGGGAAAGCCACTTGAAAGTACTAATAGATTTTTATTGCTAAATTTCTTAAGTTTTGTTTGTTCAATCATCATGTGCACTTAAAATATCTCTAATCTCTTTACTTGCCTCAACACATCAATCGACGTGACAACATCTGGCACTTCAAGCTTTATTCCGCCTATATGATCACATCACATTATATCTTTATTCATAGTCTGTTGCTTTAGGTATCATATTCCTTATACTAAAGTTTTTGGGGTTCCCAAATGATTCGGAACCGAAATGCTTTGGTAAATAAGATTTGAAAAACCAAAATGAGGTTCCCTATTAAACTTGCACCAAACATCATTCCCATGCTTCTGATCAGGTCTTCTCCGAGGAACAAGTGAATCCGAGAGTAAATCCATTTCATCTTTTCACTATTGTCCCACAACCCATCCTCCAATTATCTCCACAATCTTCCTACTCGCATCTCCACTCCCATATCTATTCTTATATGTCTCCGATAAAGGCTCAAATTCAGTTATCATTTTGACGATCTTCTCTTCTTTCGCTCCAACCAGAACATTCCACCCATCCCATACAGTCTCAACCCATTCTGTATTTTCTCTCAACGTAATACATGGCACCTTCAAGATATACGCCTCCTTCTGAACACCGCCTGAATCAGTTAAAATCTTCCTGGCATTCTTCGCAAGCATCAGCATATCAAAGTATCCCACTGGTTTTGTAACTCTCACATGTTCAGTTAATTCATCCCACAAACCAAATTTCTTCAAATACTTTTTAGTTCTCGGATGGCAGGGAAATATTATTTTTTCAATTTCACAGAAAGCATCCGAAATATTTCCCAGCCTGCCGAAATCATCGGTATTTTCTGCTCTATGGATAGTTGCTAAATAATATTGTTTCGGTTCTAACCCAAACTCATCTAAAATTCTCGATTTTTGCTCTGCAATCCTGATGTGTTTTTTCAGGGCATCAACCATAACATCTCCTGTAAGGTAAGCTCCTTCTGTGATTCCTTCTCTCTTTAAATTCTCAATAGAAGTATCAGTAGGGCATAAAAGAATGTCAGAGCAGTGGTCAGTCAACACCCTGTTAATCTCTTCCGGCATTTTCCGGTCAAAACTTCTGAGTCCAGCCTCAACATGTGCCACTGGTATATGCAGTTTGGCAGCGGCTAATGCTCCAGCCAGTGTGGTGTTGGTGTCTCCAAAGACCATGACCAGATCCGGTTTTTCTTCCATCAAAACCTCCTCGATCATCTTCAGCATTCCTCCTGTTTGATAACCATTGGAACCGGAACCAATCTCCAAATGATAATCCGACTCTGGAATTTTTAATTCATCAAAAAATATCTTGTTCATTTTATAATCGTAATGTTGTCCGGTATGGATTATAATTTCATTAAAGTGTTTTCTTAGCTCCTTTGAAACAGGAGCCATCTTGATGAACTGTGGGCGAGCACCGATAATGGTTACGATTCTTTTCATCATTTCACCTGTTTGAACTTATATTAAATTCTTGAATTTGTTTCATTTCTTCAAAACTGTTGGGGCAGTTTTCGATGAACCAGACCATGAACTTTGTTAAATCAATCTTATCTGTCAGTAAATGATTCCGCTTCTCTGCCCACACTTCTTCCAAGTCTAGCTTCTGGATAAGTTCGACTGCTTTGTTTATGGCTTTGCCCGGGTCGTTGTAATTAAAAATTAGATTATATTTTTGTTCGAGTTCGATAAAATTCCCCATATCATTCTTACCGACAAACGAGTTGTATCTTATCGCAGGAGTTCCCAATATTCCAGCTTCGGTAATCATTGTTTGGGTGTCTGCAACAACCATTTTAGCATAATACAACACATCATGAATTCTATATTTTGGAATTTTTATTGTAAACTCCTCTAAATCATCCGGTAGTTCCGTTTCGGATGAGATGAAGACACGGGTGTACTTCTTTAGATCATTAACCAGCATTCTCTTCTCATCCAGCGAAAAACCTCCAACGCCAATATCATGAACCGCATCAAAAGCATTAAAACGTAGAAGGGTAAAATCCTCTTCTCTGGTTATTCCAAGCAAATTAAAGATGTTGTCGTCTGGCTTGAAATGATTAGGATGCAGATAAGCAAATTCTTTATAGCCATTTATCTTGATGTGTTTCTTACCCAACTCCTTATTGAAGCATGATGGGGTGATTATTACACTAACAAATGGCCTAAATAACATAAACTGCATGGGTATTAGTTCAGAGTCGTTAAATATGACACAGGGTTTTCTTAAAAGTTGGGATGTGTATGCAGAGTAAACACCTACTCCTATCAGTAAATCAGGATTAAACCCTCTAAGAAAGCTATATGCAGTCAATACATTAACAGGAAGACTTAAAAATTTTCCATATTTTGATTCTGGCACATCGGCATACATGAAATATCCAAAGCCCAACTCATCAAGCAGTTTGATAGTATCACCATAATTCCTTGCAAGAATTTTTATTTGATGTCCGTCTGCTTCCAGTCGTCTTATAGTGTTCTTGTGCAGGTGCACATGCGCCGGTGTGTTAATAAAAAATGCTAATTTCACTTTGTCCCACCTTCGTGGTGATATCTCTCTATAATCGCCTATCCCTCATCATTTCAAGTAAAGCTGCAACAGCAAATAAAAGCGTCCCAGCACTTATAATTATCCAGTTAGAAAAGAACAAAGCAAATACGCCAATAATCATAGAAATACCACCTACGATGTAAAATAAACCGATGGGGTGCAACCTAACCAGATATTTTTTCCACGCTCTCCACAAAAGTGCTCTTATAAAGTACAAACTCGTTTTTACTATAAATGAAGTATATTTAATGTCCGACGTTTCTCTCCCATATCTCGCCGGTATCGGAATATTAACCACTTTTGCATCATACACATTTAATTTTATCAGCATATCGTTTTCAAATGCATATCTCCGATATATACTATTTAAATTTAACATCTTTAACGCCTTACTTGATATTGCAGTGTAGCCGTTCTGGGCGTCAACGACATACCAGTATCCTGAGGCAATTTTTGTCAGAAAAGTTAACAAAGAGTTTCCGAATGATCGCCATATACTCATCCCCCTTCTGTACTCAGAGCTCAACAACCGATTTCCTTTTGTATAATCCTTTCTTCCTTCGACGATCGGATCCAGCAAACTTGGTAAATATTTCGGATCCATCTGGTTATCGCCCGCCATCACTGCAACGATATCGATGCCCTCCTCAAGCGCTCTTTTATAACCCGAAACGATCGCCGCCCCAACACCGCTGTTCTTTTCATGACGTATGAAAACGATTCGCAGATCATTGAAATTCCTGATGATATCAGGAGTATCATCGGCAGATGCATCATCAACAGCATAAATCCTGTCAACATAACTCGGGATTGATGCAAGTGTTTCCCCTATCAGTTCACTTTCATTATACGCAGGAACAGCAACCCCAATCGTGTGTTCTCGATACATTATCCCATCCACTCCCTACATTGAAGAGTCAATTCATAACTATCGAAGACGAGATGGGCGGCATCGGTCATCTGCACACCACCTCGGACTGTGTTGGGTGGGTGCGGGTGAAGGGGTGCTTAGTAAATATATTTTTCGTATTATTAAACCTACTAATACGTGTAAATCTATGTAAATCCGTGTTTGTAAGATATAAATAATCACGAAAAGCTGCAAAGGTAACGGTCATTTATTCACCTGCTAATAATTTCACTTAATTTTTCAAATGATATTCGTACTATAGATTTAAGGTAGAAAAAAATATATGAATTTCATTAATTATTCTATGTTTCACACACAAATTGCACATTATGCATTTATAGAAATATGCATGTTTGCTGTAACCCTGTCTATATTTTACTGGACATGGAATGACTTTATCGATCAACAGATCATTAACTATCATAATTATACCCCTTGTATTTTGTATTTACATTGTTAAGCCCTATCACCTCCACAATCTTCTCCCCTGTCTTTCCATCACTAAAAGGATTACGCTACTCGTTCCCCCTATCTGACATTATCCTGGCACATTCCTTCCCATCTTCGAAGCAGCCAGTACACCTGCCAGCACAGTGTTGGTATCACCCTGAACCAGCACTATACCGGGCCGCTCCTTTATGAGCACCTTCCCAATCTCGGTAAGCATTTTTCCTGTCTGCTCTGCATGCGGACCAGAGCCGATATCAAGATTATATTTAGCATCTGGTAATCCGAGCTGCTCAAATAATACGCTGTCCATCGCATAAGAATAATGCTGGCCTGTATGGAGGATGAAAAAGTCTAGGTTATTTTGCTCGTACTCACGTATGACCTGTGAGATCTTGATGATCTCGGGCCTGGTTCCGAGGATGAATGCAGTGCTCATTTTTATATCTCAATATGTTTTTATGCTTTGGTTTTTTTTATTATTGTACTGTCGTTTTGTGGGTCTGAATACTGGCAGCACAGTTGAAATTATTGAAGTGATGATTACAATATTATATAGGTTCACATGACCCTCTGAACTTCATACATAGCGATTTTAAACATTATTAAACTTATCCTTTTCATACAAAGTTATGATAATAATTTTTTGGTTGTGTACAATCTTTGGCTAAAATTCTTATTTGGGAAAGGTAGTAATGACTTCAATCTTCATAAAACTTGGGTTTCTTGACTTTACAATTTTATAAAAAAATCCTCATATTTTTTATCAGAATAATATCCCAACAAGAAAAACACATATATGTTTCTCTTTTTTGGTATAATTCATTTCTAACACAAACCTTATCCCTTTATTGAGGGGTCTGGGAAGTATCCCCAGTTTTAAATATCGGGGGTACATCCCCCCTAACCCCCTTTGCCTAAATTGGTAAGGCCCATAACATCATGTACACTTTTCTTGTTTAGAACTTCTCTTCGAATATTTTTGAATTTTCACCGATTTTATACCCATAAATCTTAATAACATGGGTTGTAAATGAAACTACAATATCAGGTATTTGAGTCCGGGTGTAAAATCCATCATTTATCAATACTTGAATCATCTTAGATTCCTTTAATATCTTCGATTTGATTGTTTTGGTGAATATTGCAGGTGTTTTAACTAAATAAAGCTCTATTTTTGTTTAAAATAGAAAAATATATATATGACTTTAAATTGAATTAGTTCATTCACAATCCTCAATTGATAATTTTTAAAAAATCAACAAATTCAGCACCCTGATGTCTACCATATACTCTATAATATATTATTCCAGTGAGTAAATCAATTCCGGTTAATAAGGAAAGTGTTCCATATCTTGTGTATTCATAATCACTTGAAATTGTAGTATATTTACCCTCTATAGGCATTAAATCTACATAATAAGGTTTTATTAGTTGTCTATGATTGTATTTTAATCCACTGGTTTCTTCTTAATTAAATACCCTATATACCCAAGCACGACTATAATAATTATTACTTCCAATAACGCTCCCACAATACCATATTCCTTATATATAACAACACCCAGCGAATCCCCGCCACCTATAACAGGCATAAATAAATACGGTAGCATCTCACTATAAAAATCATCGATCAATTGACTGGCATCATCTGGATCATCCACACTCATCTCCGCACGCACGATAGTGATAGAACCGGGTGAGCTTGCAAATAACAGTTCCTTAAGATAGAAGTACTTGATGAGTCTTTCTCTGCCATCTTTCTCAATAAGAAGTTCATTTACCGAAATGATAATATCCTCATTTCCTTTATGTGATGTATCAGTAGCCCATACAGAGCAGTTTAATGTTATTTCACATTGTTCCTCATTCACAACACTCCAGCCAGCACCACGGTAGCATACCTTTGGGTCATGAAATACCGATGTATTATGAGCACGTATAATCAACAACCA
>LGVF01422104.1_pt1 | contig 13659 bp, 9 predicted proteins | sample 469901 | NCBI WGS metagenome assembly LGVF01 (sample SAMN03893561, study PRJNA290197) | marine sediment metagenome | material: sediment; isolation source: combined push core samples #3730, #5133, and #5579 collected at Hydrate Ridge | place: Pacific Ocean: Hydrate Ridge | reverse complement strand
ACCTGAGCTATCCAGAATTATATCCCTGTCTCTACCTAAGAGTTTTTCAATCATAGGAAATTGACTGCCACATTCGCACCGTCTGTCTCCGGACGCGACAGCCATATCTCCGATATCATATCTGACCAAAGGCATTGCCTGATTGAAAAGATCTGTAAGCACTACTTTCCCTATTTCACCAGGCCCTGCAGGCTTACCGTCTTGTCGGATAATCTCCAAAAATACCCCCTCAGTGAAGACATGCATGCCTTTGTGGAGGTGACACTCGCATGCGAACACCCCTGACTCCCTGGTCCCGACCTTCTCGAAAACCTCTCCCCCAAAGACATCTTCAAACATCTCTCGCTGATGTTTATAAAGATTTTCACCGGTACAGGAAATCACACGCGCCGGCGGTAACTGAATGCCTTGACGCTTGATGTAATGAGCAAAGGTAGTCAAAGCGTTGGGAAAACATTTAATAAAAGGAGCATGAAATTTGACATATTGTGGTAAAAATTCATCAAGATACTGATCCGTAATGTCGTGCGGATCAAATCGTAACATACGTTCACAAGTGGCATTCCTGATCTTTGCTTTCAGCTTATCCACCCTCCCGTCAAAATGTGACGCAGCCACAAAGAGCGCTATCTTTTCGCCAACTTGGTACCCCATCCAGCGATCAAAATAATACTCCTGCCCTTTTCTCAGATAAATACTGTTTCGATCCCGAAGAAACTCCATCGGAACCCCTGTAGAACCACCTGTATTTGCTGGTAAACGATCCTGGGTGGGAATATTTTGGGCTGTCAGGTCATCAAAATAACCCCTGACTATCTCTTTGGTAAGAAGAGGCAATTTTCGTATTTCATCACTATCAACCATTTTTGACGGCTTGAACCCTGCTTCATCAAAAGTCTTACGGTAATAAGACGTGTTTTGATATGCATGCTTCAATAGCTCCTTAAGCCTTATGAATTGCCGTTCAAGAAGCTGCTCCCTGCTCAATTCATCAAGGGCATTAAAACGATTAAGGTGCTTGTATATCCCTGCATACCCATCCCTGTTCATCCAGAAAGGGAAAGAAAAATGCCTGACCAAAGGTGAAAAAATATCCATTTCTTTGTGGTTTCCAACCTCTACCTATTAAACTTCTTTATTGCCGGAGACAGCCTTTACCAAAGATTCAACAATTATCCGTTCCAGGTCCAATGAAATTTCTAACGGAGGTTCAATATTATAGTCATCCTTGTAGACAAAGGAGGGCTTCTCCTTATATGCATAATGATGCCATACCGGCGAGAATTCACTTACTAGAAATTTCCCATCACTCATCAACAAATCAATGTTGAGCCAGGAAACCCCAAGGGCCTTCGCCAAGCGAACCGACAAATCAATTGCCTCCTGAGGTACATGACTCCACTCGCCGACCCCTCCATCATCAATATTCATCTTCCACATGTCTTTATTAGCCTGAAGACGCCAATGGGCCTCAACAACCTTGAAATTACCAATAACTGTTTTCAAATCACGGTCAATATTAATATACTTTTGGGCTAAAACCGGGGAAGAAAAAAAAGGGAAGTTGACTTTCTTTGCCTTAATTAAAAAATAGTAAAATTCTCTCTTGGTCAACATTTTTAAAAAATGTTTTGCCGACTCAAAATTATAAAAATTCATAGTGGACAGGTTATAAAACTTTGTCAGCTCTTTTCTGTCGCGGGCCAAGTACACAGAACCACCGCCAGCTCCAAACCTGTTTTTCACAACTATCGGATAGCCAAGTCTTTTTTCTGCTAGATCTATTGCTTTATCCGACAAAAGCGGGATAGTTTCAGCAATAGGAAAGTTATTTCCCTGCAAAAACAAGAGTTGTCGATATTTATCATTGTAATATCTAATCCCTTTTGGGTCTGGAAACATCTTGAGATGAGGAAACTGATTACTGATATAAATCAAATTGTCATGCACAACTGACAGCGCCAAAGGGTGGTTTGACGAATAATCAAACGAAGGAAAGTAGATGACAAAATCCACTTGGCTGTAATCAAAGCTCATCCAGCTTTCATCTTGAAAATCTAATACCGTACAATCCACTCCATAAGAAGCCAATTTATCCTGAAATGCCTGGAACCTGCTCCTGGATCGAAACAAGACTGCTTTTAGCATATGAACCCCCTTTTTTCTTATTGACTGGAATACTTAGATGGAACAGCGTTTAATTACATACAGTACGTTAATGATCAGGTTGAGGTTGACATTTGCGAGGTCAAGACCTGCAAACTGAACGGTTTAAGTTTTTCAGGTGCCACCTGTTGAATGAGAGATCTCGCCAGAATCAAAGTGGTATCAATAACGGGTATGGTACCTGATTTTTCTTGAGTAAATGCTAGAGGCAGTTCAGTGCACCCTAATACGATCACATCGACACCCTGCTTTTTCACATGTTCAATTACCTGGTTGACCATGGTCTTTGCTTGGACAGTAACGGGTTTGGACTCTGCCTTGATACCGAATTGACGATCATAAATAGCGGAGTGCAGCAGTACCTGGTGACGATCATCAGGGTAAACGACTTGAAGCCCAAGCTTACCCAAGGTTTGACCATAAATGTCCGCATGGCGCGTTCCACTTGTGCATAGAACCCCTACCCGCTCAAACCCAAGTTGACAGCGAAGGATAACATCTGCCACAGCTTCAATCATGTGAACCAGTACAAGTGGAGAGTTGGAACTATAGAGATTTTCCTTTATTTTATTATAAATGGGTTCCGAATGACTTGTGTTGCATGGAATGCCGGCAACAGTCACACCAATTTCATCCATGGTTTGCAGAATTTCGAAAATAGTGTCTGCTGGATTGTCAGGACACTCTCCCATCAAGAACTCCGTACGATCTGGAATGTCAGAGGGGTAGGAAAACAAGACTACCTTAAAATGATCTTGATCCTGATCAGCAAGAGTTTGGTCAAAAATCTTTTCAGCGAGATCCAAACCGGCATAGGGGCCAACTCCACCGACAACACCTATGATTGTTTCGTTATCTTTTTTCATGAGAACCTCACAAGATGCAAGTGTCAACATCCCCTTTTTAGCGCCTCAACTTCCAGAGTTACGTTAACTTGCTGTTATATTGTTCAAAGTTGCGTTGCACGCCCTACTTGAATTGAGGGTATCAATAGCAGGACCTATGACTGAGTCAATCAATGACGATACTGCTTGTTTCGAGAATTCTCTTATGAATCGCAAGGTATCCATGACCAGAGTCATCTGGCGCCGTATAGCCTTAAGCACGCTGATATCTACCACCTCATCACAGCAGGCATGGTAGGAGCTGCCTAAAGTTCTCGGATTGTCATGGTTTCTTTGCTCAGATGCCAAGATATATACACCGCGCCATGATTATAGTTATGTGGGCCACTAGGCATCATGATCCCAAAGTAAAATCTCGTACTCCAGATTCAGGTGCTGCTTGGCCATCTTAAAAAAAACGCTATATCCAAGCGCTTGCCGTAGACCAAGATAATCTCATCAGCCAGTTCAAGGTCAGTACAAGCAGGGCCAAACATTTCCTGGTATTGCGGTGGCAGACAAAAATACCCTTGCCAGTAACTCCACTTTCTTGGAACGGTCCAGTTCATAAATGCTGTCATCGGCTATAAGCATCTTTATGTGAGCGTCACTTGTCGGTGCTTCGAAAAAACGACAAGCCAGTGTGGCCAACTTCATCCTTCAGCACGATCCCTCTCTAAAAGTTTTCACATGAAAAGGGCGCATGAAAATCGCTTGATAAATTGCCAATGGTGAGGCCTCGCTGAGCTTACGTATCCCGCTGGCATTCAGCAGGGTGCCTACCGTAGAGGTGTCAAAGAACAATGCAGTTCGAGATTGCAGTTATTTTTGTTGCTTATTGTACTTCGAAATACTTGGTAGTTTGTAAAAATGCTCTTCTTCTTTGAATCACCTCAGATGTTTGTTTACGTTTAATTAATGTGTGCCTATGCGGTGGAACATTCATTTGCGAAAAATTCTTTTATTTTTTTAACCACAAACGCCTTCAAGTCCTTATTTAATTCATAATAGAAAGGCAGCCTTAAAAGGCGACCACTCATGGTCTCTGTGACAGGAAACTGTCCTTCATGATATCCCATTTTCAACCCGACAGGAGAAAGATGCAGTGGCACATAATGAAAAACAGAGAGTATACCGCTTGCTTTTAAAAAATCGATCAGCGCATCTCGAGTGGTCTCATCTTTTAGAATAATATAAAAGAGGTGACAGTTACTCTTACAATCACTACTGACATATGGGAGTCGAATCTTTCCTTCATTAACAAGATCTATCAACTCCCGGTAATAAAAATTAAATATTTGCTCACGCCGTTCGTTAATTTGTTCCATGTTTTCCAGTTGAGCATAAAGGAATGCAGCCACAATATCTGATGGCAAGAAAGACGAGCCAATATCAACCCAGGTATATTTGTCCACCTCCCCACGGAAGAACTTGCTGCGGTTAGTACCTTTTTCTCTTATAATCTCCGCTCGTTCTATAAATTTCTCATTATTAAGAACCAGCGCACCGCCTTCCCCACATATAAAATTTTTCGTCTCATGAAAGCTGTAGGTGCCTATATCTCCGATAGTACCCAGAAATTTGCCCTTATACATTGCATTAACACCTTGGGCGGCATCCTCCACTACAAACAAATTATGTTGCCTGGCAACATCCATAATAGTGTCCATTTCACAGGCAACCCCTGCATAGTGCACCGGCACGATGACTTTGGTATTCTTGGTAATGGCACTTGCAAGTTGTGTCTCATCCATATTGAGTGTATCAGGACGAATATCGATAAAAACAAGTTTTGCCCCTCTCAAATAAAAGGCGTTTGCTGTGGAAACAAACGTAAAGGAGGGCAGAATGACTTCATCGCCTTCCTTGATTTCGCAAAGTAAAGCTGCCATTTCCAGAGCTGCGGTACAGGAGTGAGTCAGCAGTATTTTTCGTGCTCCAAATTTTTCTTCCATTAGGGCGTGACACTTTTTGGTAAAAAGACCATCACCGGCAATCTTGCCACTTAAAACAGACTGAGCAATATAATACAGCTCTTTGCCTACGATAAATGGTTTGTTAAATGGAATTCGAAATGCCATTTTTCCCTCATATTAAGTTAATAAGGTTGAAAACTGCGATCACCTGGAAACTATACCAACCTGTCTATGTTGTATTAAGTGGTAGATTTTTTCATTTGTTCATCTGCGTTGCAGAAAAAGATAACCAAACCACCTATTGCATTGTTAAGCAGCATTCCTGCCAGATTAAAAAAACTGACTATCAAAGCAATTTCAGCCGGAACACCAAAGAGACCATATAGCAATACGTAGAGACCTTCCCTTATCCCAACACTGCCAAATGATATAGGCAACAGGAAAATGAAATACAGGGTTGGAGTTAAAAATAAATTGACGATAAAAGGCAGGTCATATCCAAGAGAACAGAAAAAGACCTGGCTTTTAACTGCACTGACCAGCTGTATTCCAAAGGATAGCACCACAATTACCAAAATTTTGGGATTGATAAACGGTGCCAGCATTTCTTGAAAAGAAGCAGGCGCGAGACTATTCTTATTATTCAACCCTAATTTAGTACCAATTTTTTCTAGAGCTCGAGCCATGTACCGATCTATTTTTCCCAGGGCAAGTGATAAAAACCGATTACGCATTATGATGATTACAATGGCAATGCATACAATGGCTGCAAATAACAGCACACTAGCAAGAAAAAATATTTGTTGAATCTCAGGCGACGCAACGATGGTTAACTGTGGATAAAGAATAACGATAATGGACATGCAGGTAAGGAGTGCCATAATTTTTTCTATGACAATTATCGCCATATTGAGACTATACCCGCCAAAACGGCGGCCAGTGACATATACCCTGTAAGTATCCCAACCAAGAGACGCTGGAACAAAGAATCCGAGAGCCAGCCCTACCCAATAGTGTTTAAAGATAAACCCAAGTGAACCCTTTGCTTTCTGATAAAGGGAAAGAAGAAAATACCAACGAAAAGCCCCGATGATAACCAAGCCAGGTGCATGAAAAAGCCCAAGGAAAAAAAGCCAGGGATCTGTTAGTAACAAATTGTCCTTCAACCGAACAAAATCTACCTGCTTGAAAACGAAATAAAGAACGAATATCGGCAGAATCCAACGAATACTTTTTTGAATATTCTTCCACCAGGTTTTATTCGTTTTTTGTTTCAAGCTATTGGGGCGATTCATATATATTCGTGGCCGATTTTTGAGAGAAGAAACGGAGTTTTTCCACTTTTCGTCTTTTCGAGTTGGTCAACTACCTTGTAATCTATTTTAATTTCGAAACCCAGCCTAACTCTCAGTGCATCAGTGATGGAATCAGTAGACTTTTCCTCGAATGTTTCATCGACGATCACGTTGACGTAGAGGTGATCAACTGCATCCTGTACGCATTGAGAGAGTTTGACACCTTTGGCGTTATCTATTGTATGCTCAAGAACGTTGCCAAGGAATCGACCATCAGGGGTTTCAATATAGTCATTCTGCCTACCAATTATCTCTTTCACTACTCTAAATTTACTCCCGCATGCACAGGCACGTCCTTCTGTTTCAAACACCACGTTGTCGGCAACGTTGTACCTGATAAATGGCATTGCGTAATTATAAAAACCTGTTCCCACGAGGAGACCTGTTCCGGATTCTGCTGTATTACCCTCCTCGTCAACAACCTCGTTATACGCAAAATTCTCAAAGAGATGCATCTGCTGATGACGGCATTCGGATATAACCGCAACATTCTCGTGATGGGAGAAAAAATCATGTACTTTGCATCCGTATGCTTCCTCCAGTAATTCTCGCCGCTTCTTTGAAAGGGTTTCACCAGCTGTAATAATGGTTTGAAATGGATGGAGTTCAATTCCCTGCTCTTTTGCAATCTGACTTATCATAAAAATGGAAAAAGGGTAGCCAATGAAGACATGCGGCTTAATGGTGTTAATCATCTTGATGATTTCAAGGCCGGACTCTTTTTTCAACAGTTTTGAATTAAACCTCCACATATTCACCCAAGGGTAACGTTTTGAGACCTGTTGAGGATCTTCGAACGTATAACTTTGGATACTGAAAGTACGTTTCCCTGGAAAATAGCCAGCCAACTGATAGGCACGCACAACAGCAGCTAACTTATGCGCTTTGGTTGCGTTATCGGTGATTAGGTGAAGTGGTGTCCCTGTGGACCCGCTAGTCGACTCCCAATACACTCCAAACTGTTCGGCATTATCAGCTATAAAATCCTTTTGCCTGGTGCGTAAAACATCTTTTTCTAACAGCGGAATTTTACACATGTCCTCCCGCCCACGGAATTGCGCTGGGTCCAAGTTGATTTTTTCAAAAAGTTCTTTGTAATAAGGGACGTGCACTGCAGCATGTCTAATTATTTTTTTCAACTGATCGTCTTGATACGCTTCGTACTTTTCCTTGCTCCATTTTTCAGAGGAAAGATAAAAAAAGTAGCGTTTAAAAGTCCTGAGAGCCAATGAGAGTGTCGATTTTTTCATTATGCCACCTTTTTTCAGTTGATAGGATCCGATGAGGCTTATTTTTTAAAACTGCACAGCAGTTGAGATCAAAACCAGAAAAGAAAATTACATGAGTTTATGTGACGTAAAGTAGATTGATATTTTTTTCCGTATTGTTTACCAGACTATGTTTTTTATCCCGTCTGATGTTCTGACCTCAATGCGTAATGTGTCCTGAACCTCAGTCATAATCTTCTTAAGCGCCTCAAGGTTTTCCGCAGCTACCAGTATTGGACCAAGACGCATGGTTTTGTCTATCAACCTGGCCGTAGTTTGCCCAACTTGCAGGCCGTCAAAAAAAGCCTTATGGACCCCATCAATGGCCTCCACCTCTTCAAGGCCATGAATGCTGAGGATCTGACCTTCCGGGAGATAGAAGCAGAGGTAGGCAGATGCAAGCTGCCTTACCTGACTTGATTCAATCGGACTAATATTTTTTTCCCCGGTTGCATACTTGATAAACAATTCATTCGGATTGATTGACGATGCCAACGGAATTAAATCCGAAGAAATAAAAACCCCACCACCCCTGATTGCCGTCTCGACAAGCCTGATTTCTCCTGTTTCTTCGTTGACCAGAAACTCGCTATGGGTGATACCAAATTTGGGTGCAAAACCTGTAATCAGCTTGGTATTCAAAGCCAGCAGTTTCTGCTGGAACTCAGGATTAACCGTAGAAGGAAAAATAGTCTGTCCAGGAACGAAGATGCCAGGGAGGTCAAAGTATACACGGTCGCCAATCACCAAGTTAGTAAAACCTTCATTGGCCATAAATCCCTCAATCACCACCTCTCTGCCCTGAAAAAATTCTTCCAGTATCACCTGCTGTTCAGCAGAGTGAACTAATGCCTTACCAAATGCGTCTTCCAGTTCTTCCAAGTTATTTACTTTTATGACCCCCCGGCTTCCCTGGCTATCCACCGGCTTTAAAACAAGCGGAAATTGAAACTGTTGGACAAGTGCACATGCCTCTTGCAATGAAGATGCTTGACAATGTTTTGGCCCCGGGACACCGACACGTTCACAATACTGTCGCATGGTGTATTTATTGGTAAACCGCAAGGCACAGTCATACCCTATTCCAGGTAACCCCATATGCTCGGCCACATAGGCTACGGTTGTAACAGGAATATCGGTCTGATCAGTGAGTATCCCTGTTATCTGTTCATCCATTGCTATTTTCAGAATCTGCTTCTGATCGCGCACGTCAATTTCATAGAACCTGTCTGCAATGCCAAAGCCTGGGTACTTACCGGGAATGCTGACTACAACCACCTCAAAGCCCATCTCCTGGGCTTGGGAAATAATCGGAACCTGACACTCAGAGGCTCCAAGTATCATAATTTTTTTCTTTACCATGGTTCTAGTATTCCTACTGTGTAGATGACTAAAATAGCAAATCTTTCACTCAAGTGACTGCCGCTCACCAACCTCATCGCGGATCACGAACGGGGGCTTGCCCATCGTCCGAAAATGCAACCGGGCGACATATTCCCCGATGACACCGATGGCAAAAAGCTGCAACCCAGCGAACACGGCAATCTCTGCAGATATAAAGGTAAATCCTGGCACATAATTATCCTGGATCAAGCGGCGAATGACAACATATAAAAAGAGGCACAAGCCAAAAAGCGAAGTAACTACACCGACCCCGCTTGCAATCCGCAGCGGCAGGGTCGAGTAACCGGTGATCATGTTGAAGGCAAGCAAGAATAACTTTTTCAGGGTGTAGCCGGATTTCCCTTCCTGTCGAGCATGATGGTCGACCAGAATATGCGTTACATTGGCTGCACTCCAGGAAAGGAGCACATCAACTGAAAGCTGTGCATCAGTAAAGTTCTTAAAACCACGACGCAACTCTGACCGGAATGCCCTGAACGCACTACTATGGTTTCCCATTTCCGCACCAAGAACAATCTTGAGGGAGGACTTCAGCAGCTTTGAAGAAAAATTGCGCCAGGCACTATGACTTCTCTCCGCAGGTCGCCCATACACCACATCGTATCCATCACAAAGCTTTGTCAACAACTTTGGGATTTCTTCAGGAGGATGCTGCAGGTCATCATCCAGGCTCACGATTATTTCATATTGTGATTTGTAGATACCAGCCAATAAAGCATTGTGCTGACCAAAATTGGTCATCAGAGTGTAGCCACGGACAAAGTCTTTTTGACCGGCTAGCTGGACGACCTGATCCCAGCTATTATCACGACTGCAGTCATTGACAAAAATAATCTCAAATCCCTTTACAACAGGACGCAGCGCTGCCTCTATCCGATCGGCAAGCTCTACCAATGTATTTTCACTATTATAAACAGGAACTACAATTGAAACCGTAGCATCCTGGATATCAATTTTCTTTATTTTGTACATGGAAATCTCTACCAAGGATATAGTGTACCGCTAAACAAGAGCGGCTCGTCAATAATGATCAGATTTTATAACTCCTCGAACCTCAAACGACAACATATCAAGGAGATATTGACCGTACCCACTCTTAAGTTGACGTTCTGCCAGAACCTTGACCTGTTCACCATCAATATAGCCCATTCGGTAAGCGACTTCCTCAATGCAAGCAACTTTCAAGCCCTGTCGCTTCTCAATGGTCTCTACATAATTACAAGCCTCAAGGTACGATTCCGTTGTGCCTGTATCAAACCATGCAAACCCTCTGCCGAGCAGCTTTACTTTTAGTTCACCTCGATCTAGATAAACCTTATTCACATCGGTAATTTCCAACTCGCCACGAGGAGAAGGTTCCATCTGGCCTGCAATTTGTACAACTTCATTGTCATAAAAGTACAAGCCAGGAATAGCATAGTTAGATTTTGGATTATCCGGTTTTTCCTCAATGTCGAGCACGTTCATCTCCGAATCAAAGTCAACAACGCCATACCGTTTGGAATTTTTAACCCAGTAGCCAAAGATAAGCGCTCCTTTATTCAGCTGAGACGCTTGAAGTAATGCTGGCTGAAAGCCCTGCCCGAAAAAAATATTATCGCCAAGGATAAGGCAGACCTTTTCACTACCAATGAATTCACGACCGACAATAAACGCATGGGCCAACCCGCGCGGCTCATCTTGTACTGTATATGAAATGTTCAGGCCCAGCTGAGAGCCATCCCCGAACAATTGCTCAAAACGTGGTATATCCAAAGGAGTCGAAATAATAAGAATGTCCCTTATTCCTGCCAGCATCAGCACAGAAAGAGGATAATAGATCATCGGTTTATTATAGATCGGTAGCAGCTGTTTGCTTGTAACATAGGTAATAGGATAAAGTCGTGTTCCAGCCCCCCCTGCAAGAATGATCCCTTTCATATCCGGCTCCAAAAAACACTTGTGTAAAACTTGTCTTTAGATTGATGAGTTATACTTGTATGATAACGAATTTTTATCTATTACGCAAAAGAACAAAAAAAAAGCGGGCAAAATAACTTTGCCCGCTAAAGTGTTCAAGATAGATGAAGTTTTACCTCTTGGAAGGTGGTTTTTGAGTAAAATCGTAATACCCATAAAGCCCGAACGGCAGGGTCTCGTACCAAAACGTCTCGTATTGCAGGTTATTCAAGACAGTCAGAATCTGATCGTCTGTATTACCGAGCAGGTATAGCCTTACATAATCCGGCCACGGAACTGGATTCCTCGAATTGGCATGGGTGTAAAACATGATGCCTCGCTGGTAATGATCCATGTAATACCTACCAGTAAAACATGTAAGGTACGCCATCCGCTGATATTTGTACTCTTTAGGATCAATCCCTTTCTCCAGTTTAGCCTTGCGTGCATCCATCATCACCTTACCGACAATGCGACCACGGTAAGTTGAATAATAATGGGGTTTAAACAGATAGTCATTTTCAAGCTGCGCGGATCCTATCAGCATGTTGACATACGACTGTTTTTCCTCTGTACTCGTGCCATCAGGACCACTAACAGTCAAGGTAACCGTGTACGCTCCAGTTCCCTTATAAACATGCTGCGGGTTCTGTTCGTTACTCGTACTTCCGTCACCAAAATCCCAGTGCCAACTTGTTGCGTTACCGGTGCTCTGGTCATAAAAATATGCCAGAAATTGTTGCCATCCAATATTGGGCCCAGGAATAAACATATCAAGCATCGATGAGGGATAGACATCGTATTCTGCCGACAAACCTGCTCTAAATTGTGCAGTTAGCGGTAGAGCAAAGGTATCAACGACTACGAAGCTATCCTTCACTTCAGTTGATGACACACCACTACTGTCGGTTACAGTCAGAGTGACAGTGTATACACCCGGACTAGCATAAGTATGGGCCGGACTACGCTCAGTGTTGGTTTCATCATTTGTGCCGTCACCAAAATCCCAGAGGTAAGAACCCCTCATAGACGTTCCATAAAAAAGACTCCAGTCTTTAAACTGAACAGTCAAAGGACCACTGCCAACTCGGTTGGTCGCTGAAAACTCAGCTCTTATCAGCCCAGCTGGATCATCAGCAGATACTAAATCGACCCTGTCAACGCAAACAGTTCCGTTGGCATCATCTGTAAGGACAAGGGTGTTTCGTCCATAGTTGAAGTAATACAGGCCAAGATCATTGGAACCGGCTGATACTGTCTGATCAACCGTCACTGGAGTTGATCCGCTTGCGTGATTAATGGTAAATACCGCATTGGTCGCATGCTCCGGCCGCGGCTGCCATTGGGCATAGACCTGATACCAACCAGGGTGGCGAACCATCACGATCATGGTAGCGCTCTCTGCTCCTGTTCCGGCAGCATTTGTCTGGAAGTTGGTACCACTATAATATCTAGCTTCCTCTGCTTCTGCCTGAACAATTGGCCAGTTGCCGACAAACTCAATATGGTTAAATTCCGGATCAGGGTTGGTAATAAAATACTCGGGGTTCTGCACAGGATCCGGCTGATATGGTGACTCCCAAACCGGAGTTTGCGTATCACTGCCGAACCTTTGGAAGTAGCTACCATCAGGCCTTTCAATGAAGTACCGTGTTCCATCACCACCTGGTATCTCATAGGACAGGTTGTAATTATATGGCGGTAACCCTTCGCTAAATGTATAGGGCGCTATCGCGGGGGTACCGTCTCGATAGTAAGGTACCCAATTCACATAATCGTTGCCGTTGACCATACCACCGATATCCGGCGTAACTATGTCTGAAGTGCCGTTGTACCACTTCGGTGCATCAAATGCATCTATATGGCCATTTTCATCCCTGTTGATCAATGCCATGCCTGATCCATAATTGGAATGGCCTCCTATAACTATATGACCAAACGGGTCACGTAATGCATTTTCATAATCCAACATCTCCGTAATTTCTCGGATAGAATAGGTAACCCCCTTATCAGGGTTGGTATACGTCCAGACACCAGGACTGGATTCAACAGCACCTATCTGCTCAATGTCTGGTACGATTTCATCTATCATATCCCTGGGTGTGACATAGGAATTCACGATATAAATATTCTCAATATTATCCACTATACGGATATAGTTTTCTTGAGTCACCGTGTGTGAACCGTAGGCATTGGTAACCGTGAGCGACACGGCATAGTTGCCGACTGCTCCATATGCGTGAACGGGGTTTACTTCAGCACTGGTCGTTCCGTCACCGAAGTCCCACAACGATTCATCATAATCACCTGCCGACACATTGGTAAACTGGATATCATTATTAATCGCCGAAGTTGTCGACTCTGCGACGAAATCGGCTACCGGAGGATTAGTGTCTGGTATAATTTCACCGACATAAACGAACTGCACAGCATCAGCACTGGTACTCGCGATTCGGGTACCTACCATTTCACTGGTAGCATAGATGGTTACATTGCCAGTCCCGTCAAAAGAAAACCTTCCTAAATTATTCCATTGCCCACCACTACGACTCTGGTCGACATAGACTGTATCCAGGCCATCCTGGGAAGTGATATCCACCTGAACACTCGTCCCACGAGTTGACACTGTTGTCCACCACATATTCAACTCATAAATACCAGGAGGATAACCATCAAAATTCCAGGTATAAGTGGCACTTGGCCGGGCATAAACACTGGTGGTACCATA
>LGVF01054312.1_pt1 | contig 13659 bp, 11 predicted proteins | sample 469901 | NCBI WGS metagenome assembly LGVF01 (sample SAMN03893561, study PRJNA290197) | marine sediment metagenome | material: sediment; isolation source: combined push core samples #3730, #5133, and #5579 collected at Hydrate Ridge | place: Pacific Ocean: Hydrate Ridge | reverse complement strand
CTGGAGGAATAACTGGATGTTGCTGGGTACTCGTTGCTGGTTGCTGGTTGCTGGTTACTGGTTACTGGTTGCTCGTTGCTGGAGTTCTCTTTCACTCCGCACTCCAAAATCTGCGTTCCGGAATCCCACGTGGCGCTTGACTATATTTCCCGACGTTGATAAAAGATAACCGTTCATAGGGTTCAGGCTTAGGGAAAAGGCTGAAATTGGACCCCCTAAAGCCTCGTAAAAAATGGGACCTGTGCGGTTAGGTTTCGGTGTTGGTGTTCCATGAAAATCGTGTATTCACCGCAAAGACGCAAAGAGCGCAGAGATAGATGATTTCCCCTGAAAAAAGAACCTCTGCGACCTTTGCGTCTTGAGCAAAGCGGGCGGTGAAAAAATGGAACGGGCATATCCCAAGGGGTCGGCAATGGCGGGCAGGTTTGTGGGGATGTGGAAGCGGTCGGTTTTCCTCTACAAAACGNNACGTTTACAAAATGGCGTATGGTGATGAGAATACAACCTTTGAACCCCTGAACCTTTGAACCAGTGAACGGTTACGATAAAAGATACGATAAAAGATCATTTGGATTTGCCGGTCGTAGGAGCTGAGTATTGGAGAAATACAAAAAAGCAATTGACAGTACAGGAGGCATTGTCATGACAGATTTGGGGCGATTCAGAATCATCGTGGGGATTTCAACGCTATTGTTTGTTTTCATGACCTTTTTAGGGTGCGCCAGCTTGAAGCAAAGCGAGAAATGCTCGGAGGAATCAAAAACCACAACAAGCAAGCAGAAAAAGGAACAGGCGCCTCTTTACTACGACTTTGAAGACGTTCTGCTCCCTACAGCATTGAAGGTGGATAAGAACAGGTCTTTTGTTTATCAATCACCCGAATTCACAGCCGGTGTCTTGGTATTGACGGGACGCGTGGAGCCAAACTCACTGATCCAGTTCTTTGACAACAATATGGCAAAGGATAACTGGCGACTGGTAAGTTCTTTCAAGTCCCCCCGCACGATGATGTTTTTCGACAAACCGACCCGGAGTTGTATCATCAACATTACGGAAGGACACTTCAAGACCGAAGTCGAAATATGGATTGCTCCTTCCTTGGAAACCAACGAACAGGAGCTGTTGAAATAGGGCAAAGCGCAAAAAAAACTCTATGCGCTATGATGGCCTAATGAACCCTCAACAGCAAGAGACAAACATGGCAGATCCAGTGAAAGACAAGCACATTGTACTGGGTGTGTGCGGCGGGATTGCTGCTTATAAGGCCGTGAATCTTCTCAGGGTCCTTGTTAGATCCGGCGCTCACATACGGGTGATTATGACCAGGAGCGCCCAGGAATTTGTTGGCCCTCTCACCTTTGAGGCCCTTTCAGGGCAACCGGTCTGGACCCACATGTTCGGGAAACAAAAAGACGGGCCATTTCGACACATCACATGGGCAAACGAGACGGATGCTGCAGTCATCGTTCCAGCCACTGCCAATATCATTGGTAAGATGGCCCATGGCATTGCAGACGATCCTCTCACCACCTTTGTCTTGACGGTTCAGGCGCCAATCTTGGTTTGTCCATCCATGAACTTTCAAATGTATGAAAATCGTGCGGTTCAGGAAAACATAAAACGGCTTGAGCAGACCGGCAAAAAGGTGCTCCATCCCGAGGTCGGAGCGCTGGCCTGTGGCAGCAAGGGACCAGGCAGGCTGCCGGATGTCGAGGTGATAGCAGAGGGGCTTCGTTCGCTGCTGTGTCCGCAGGATCTGGAGGGAGAGCGGATCCTGATAACTGCCGGACCCACTCAGGAGCCGATCGATCCTGTCAGGTTTATCAGCAATCCATCTTCGGGCAAGATGGGATATGCACTTGCGCGTGTTGCCAGGCGGCGTGGGGCACAAGTCCTTTTGATTAGTGGTCCCACCATGCTTTCTAACCCTCAGGGGGTGGAGGTTATCCGGGTCAGGACCGCCGAAGACATGTTCAATGCAGTGATGGACCATGTGGAACAAACCACGATTATGGTTATGGCCGCTGCGGTATCAGACTGGAGGCCGGCCGGTTTTTTTGAACACAAACAAAAGAAGGAAGAAATAGCCCCGGATTTACGTGTTGAACAGACCATGGACATCTTGAAGGCAGTGGGAAGGAACAAGAAAGGTCAAATACTGGTCGGTTTTGCGGCCGAGACTCAGGACCTGAAAGAAAATGCCTGTGGCAAACTGACTGCAAAGAACCTAGACCTTATTGTTGCCAATCTAATTGGACAGGATGATTCAGGTTTTGCCTCGGACACCAATCAGGTGACCCTTTTCTACAGAAACGGCCGTACCGAGGCCCTGCCGCTTATGGACAAGGGCGCACTTGCCGGCATATTGTTCGATAGAGTGCTGGAGATCAGGAAAAGTGTGTGATGTCACTGGTTACTGGTCAATAACGGAGCGCCTCTGCGGACATCCGGTATCGGAGGTCGGAACCTATGACCGAATCTATTCAGCCCTTTGATGACATTTCCGCCCGGCTCTTGTCGGAAATCCAAAAGGATTTTAGGGACTATCTCCAATATGTGAAGGGCCTGGGGTTTGCCGGCGTGGCCCTGTCCGAAGATTCCCTTAGGATCTTAGACGACTCGCACAAAGAGCCCTTGGTAGAAAGCCTGGACATAATAAAAAGGGAGCTTGGCGCCTGCCAGGGATGTAAGCTTCACAAGGGGCGAAGACATATCGTTTTTGGAGCTGGGAATCCCGGGGCAAAGCTGGTTTTAGTAGGCGAAGCCCCGGGCTACGAAGAAGACATGCGTGGCCTGCCGTTTGTGGGTAAGGCAGGTGAACTGCTCACCAGGATACTCCTGGCCATCGGATTGACCCGAGAGGATGTTTATATTTGCAATGTCATAAAGTGCCGTCCTCCAGGGAATCGAAACCCTGAACCGGACGAGATCTCTGCATGCATCCCTTTTCTTCGCAGACAACTGAGGGCCATAAGACCCCAACTGATATGTGCCATGGGAACCTTCGCTGCCCAAACACTCCTTGAAACCGATAAGGCGATTTCGCTTCTGAGGGGTCACTTTCATACCTATGAAGGTATTCGTCTTCTTCCTACATATCATCCGGCTTTTCTCCTGCGAAATCCTTCCAAGAAGCGCGATGTTTGGAAAGATATGCAAAAGCTTCAGGAGGCGTATGAAAAGGCTTAGAAGTGCCCTTGTCCTAACGGTGTTGACAGGCATGCTTGTCGGCGGTTTTTCACTTGCAGCCGATGTCGCCAAAGGACAGATCTATGTGGTTAAGGTTGCAGGTACGATCAACCCTGGCTTAGTGGAATTCTTGGTAAAAAATATAGAGAAGTCTTCCAGGGATGGGGCTGCCTGTCTTGTGATCCAACTTGACACGCCTGGAGGCCTGGCCCTTTCGATGCGTTCAATAGTCATGGCCATGCTGGCCTCTGATATTCCTGTAATTGTCTATGTTTCTCCCAGCGGAGCGCGCGCGGCCTCGGCAGGGGTGATGATTACCCTTGCGGCAGATGTCGCGGCCATGGCCCCAGGTACCAATATCGGCGCAGCCCATCCCGTGAATCTCGGGCAAAAGGAGATGGACAAAACCATGGCCGACAAAGTAGTCAATGATATGGTAGCCTATACCAAGAGCATTACAGAAAAACGAGGTCGCAACAGCAAGTGGGCTGAAAAAGCGATTCGTGAAAGTGTCTCTGTGACCGAGAAGGAGGCATTGGAACTCAACGTCATTGACCTGATCGCTGAGGATCTGAACGATTTGCTTGAAAAGATCGATGGGAAAAAGCTGAAAGACAAAGGAACCATACACACCAAAGGGCTGAAAACGGTTTTTTTAGAAGAAAGTTTCAGGGACAAGATCCTTAAGACCCTGAGTGATCCCAACATTGCCTATATTCTCATGATGATCGGCATGGCGGGACTGTATTTTGAACTTTCCCATCCCGGCACCATCTTTCCGGGTGTTATTGGCGCCATCTCCCTTATTTTGGCCTTCTTTGCCTTTCAGACACTTCCTGTCAACTACGCAGGGATATTGCTGATTGTCCTTGCCCTTATCCTTTTTGTTCTTGAGATGAAGATAGCGAGCTATGGTCTTCTGAGCCTCGGTGGCATCATCTCGCTCTTTCTGGGGTCCTTGATGCTGTTCAAGGGTGGCGCACCCGAAATGCGTCTGGCATGGAACATACTGATTCCTATGGTTATCATGGTTTCCGGCTTTTTTGTCGTCGTGGCCGGCATAGTGTTTCGCGCCCAGACATCCAAACCCAGGACCGGCGACAAGGGGTTGATCGGGGAGGTCGGGGTGGTCAAGAAAAGGCTTGCTCCTGAAGGCAAGGTTTTTGTCCATGGGGAGCTTTGGAACGCTGAGGCCCCACAACCGATTGAGGTGGGAACCAAGGTCAGTGTGGTGGGGGTGGATCACCTTGTCTTAAGGGTCGAATCTAAGATGGATGGGTGACCAAACAGTTGACCAAAAGGATTGACAACATCATAATCCACAGTAAACAATCCACGCTCAGATGACGTGGCTTTGCTTCGACCCCCAGAGGGGGGCCTTTCTGACCCCGCCCAGAGGACGGGGTTTTCCTGGACACAATAAATCGACATAATGTCAATAGATTCTATAAACACGAGACGTTCAGTTATGGCCTTTGATCAAAACAAGCTGGCCCAGACTATTTGGGGTGTCCTTTTGATTGCAATGGGTGTGTTGCTTTGCGTTACAGAACCGTATGCCCTTCGCTTATCGCAGGAGTCTACTTTTCTGAGCTTTGCGCGGTATTTTATTGCTGTATTCCTGGCAGTTGGCGGGGTCAAAAAATTGTACGGGTTGTATTTCTCCAAGGATAAGGAACCCCATTCAGACGAGTAGGCATAAGTATTGCGGCCTGCCCTGGCACTCGCTTCATATATGCAACCACAGAGCCTATTGGCCAGGTCTGGGCCAGGGACTGCGGAGTTAACCTGCGTGAATATTCGGTTGGTCCGTTCGCCCGCTGGCCGGTCCACCGGTTGGACAAATACAATCCGTGGTGGCAAGCAAGCTGAATGAGTAGCAGGATCTCCTCCAGTATTGAGCTTGTGCGAGTCGCAACTCACTTCAAAAGACCAACAGGCTAACCGGCTAACCAATTAACCGAAAACACAGCAAGTTGCAGATAGTTATTGCGTAACTTCAGGTAGTTATAAGATGTATCGACCCGAAAAAATCTAAGCATTGTCATCACCACGAACTCTGTGCATGGAGATTGGACCTGTCATGGTCGTATTGGAAATGTCAACAAAGCAGGCAGCCGTCAAGGGGGCCGCAGATGGCCCTGCCGTGAAACAAGTCGGGAGCCATGGCGACAGGCTCTTGGACATTGTTAATCGTATACACGCTGCAAGCAACATCAATGAGATCCTGATTGATTTGAAGGATGAGATTGTCAAACTGTTCGAAGCCGAGCGCCTCACGGTCTACGTAGTGGACGGAATCAAGAAGGAACTGGTGTCCCGGATCAAATCAGGAGATGAGATCAGCGAGATACGTGTGCCCATCTCCACAACCAGTCTTTCAGGCTACGCAGCATACAAGGGACAGTTGATCAACATCGAGAACGTGTACGATGACAAGGAATTGGCCGCTATCGATCCGAGGCTCAGTTTCGATAATAGTTGGGACCAGAAAAGCGGGTTTCGAACTCGCCAAGTCCTGGTTGCGCCCGTAACCTTCCGGAAATATCTAATGGGCGCCGTCCAGCTTATCAATCGCAAGGATGGTACGGCCTTTACCGAGCCGGACAAAGCAGCGGCCAGGGAACTGGCCAAGACCCTTGGAATCGCTCTATACAATCAGAAAAGGATGGCAAAGGCCCGTTCCGGCAAGTTTAATTATTTTGTGGAAAACGGGCTTTTAACCCAAAAGGAACTTGACAACGCTATAAGGGAGGCACGCCAGACAAGACAGGATATTGAATACCTGCTGACGAAAAACTATAAGATTTTGAAGAATGATATCGGGAAGGCCCTAAGCAACTATTATAATACGCCGTTTGTGCAGTTTAACGATCAGACTCCAATTCCCGGTGATCTTTTGGCCCACCTGAAGGTGCCATTCATGAAGAAGAACTACTGGGTTCCCATTGGAAAGGATGGCGAAAAGATTATTATTGCCATAGACAACCCATATCATCTTCAGAAAATAGATATGATCAAGCCGCTTTTCCCCGGGAAAGGCCTTCTGTTCTATGTGGCACTTAAAGAAGATATACTGCAATATATCAATTTGTTCTTCCAGGACGAAAAGGAGCTTAGCTCTATTGACGAAATTATAGGGCAGTTGGCAATAGAGGATGAGGAGATTGATGAGGCTGAAAGGGGTGTCACCGAAGAGGATAGCGCCATTGTCCAACTGGTCAACAAGATAGTCTTAGATGCCTATGCCAGGGATGCCTCAGATATTCATATCGAACCCTATCCTGGAAAGAAAAATACCGAGGTCCGGTTCAGGGTTGACGGCGTATGCCATCTTTATCAGACTGTTCCGTACAACTATCGTGCTGCACTCGTCTCCCGCCTCAAGATTATGTCTGATCTGGACATTGCTGAACGCCGAAGACCGCAGGATGGCAAGATAAGGTTCAAGAAGTACGGCGGCAAGGACATTGAGCTGCGCGTGGCAACGGTGCCAACAACAGGCGGCATGGAAGACGTGGTGATGCGTATATTGCAGGCAGGCGAGCCCATACCGCTTGATAAGATGCAGTTTTCAAAAAAAAATTACGAGAACTTCGTGAGCGTCGTCACCAGACCTTACGGGCTTATCTTCGTGTGCGGGCCTACGGGATCTGGAAAAACCACAACCCTTCATTCTGCCCTTGGTTACATCAATAAGCCCGACATTAAGATATGGACGGCAGAAGACCCCGTGGAGATCACTCAGGTAGGCCTGCGGCAGGTTCAGATCCGGCATAAGATAGGTTTTGACTTTGCCACCGCCATGCGAGCGTTTTTGAGGGCTGATCCGGACGTCATTATGGTAGGCGAGATGCGTGACAAGGAGACCGCACATATCGGTGTCGAGGCCTCACTAACCGGGCACCTGGTGTTTTCCACGCTTCATACAAACAGCGCCCCTGAAAGCATCACGCGGTTGCTGGATATGGGAATGGATCCTTTCAATTTTGCAGATGCAATACTGTGCATCCTTGCCCAACGATTGGTTCGTACCCTCTGCAAGAAGTGCAAGAGCCCGTACAACCCTTCTCAAGAAGAATATGATATGTTGGTTCGTAAGTATGGATCGGATGATTTCAAGAGACTATACGACATACCCTATTCAAAGGACCTCGTGCTGTACGGGCCTGTAGGTTGCCATGAATGCGGCAATACTGGGTATCGCGGTCGCATGGGTATTCATGAGCTTTTAATGGGAACAGATGACCAGAAAAAACTGATTCAGCTCAAGAGTAGGATGGAAGACATTCGGAATCAGGCCACAAAGGACGGGATGACGACCCTGATGCAGGATGGGATTGAGAAGATCTTTGCCGGTCACACTGATCTGTTACAGGTAAGGAAGGTATGTATAAAATGAAGGTCATTGGTCACTTGTCATTGGTCATTTGTCAGAAACCGTCACAAGTCGTCGATTATCCCTCTCGGTATGCAACCTGCGGAGCGAATCGGAGATGAGTCTTGTCCGCCTTTGAACTGATCTCTGGCTTTGCCCCCAAAGGCGACCAGCCAAGGGCCATTAAAAAACTAACACAGGGGATCAGGAAAGGCCTTCGCCAGCAGGTCCTTCTGGGCGTGACCGGTTCGGGCAAGACGTTCACGATGGCCCACGTAATCGCCCAGTCCAACAACCCCACCCTTGTAATTGCCCCGAACAAGACCCTGGCTGCCCAGCTCTACGAAGAGTTCAAAACCTTGTTTCCCTGCAATGCAGTCGAGTATTTTGTCAGCTACTATGACTACTACCAGCCTGAGGCCTACCTGCCGGTCACCGATACCTACATAGAAAAAGATGCCTCGATCAACGAAATGATCGATAGACTGCGCCATTCAGCCACCCGGTCTGTATTGGCACGGCCTGACGTGATTGTGGTGGCAAGTGTGTCTTGCATCTTTGGCCTTGGTGCCCCGAAAGATTACCTGGAGATGCGTCTTGAACTCAAGCCAGACACCGTCTATGTGCGGGACGTGATGCTGAAGCGACTGGTAGCCATGCAGTATACCCGTAATGACTATGATTTTCACCGTGATACATTCCGGGTCAGGGGCGACCGGGTAGAGATTTTCCCGGCCTATGAGGACGACAAGGCTATCCGTGTGGAATTTTTTGGTGATACCATCGAGGGTATCTATGAAATCGATCCTTTGCTGGGAAAGGTGTCGAGGTCCCTTGACGGGGTGAGCATTTACCCTGCCAGCCATTACGTAACCTCAAGGGTCACCCTGAATAATGCCATAAAAACCATAAGAGAAGAGCTCAAGGAGCGCATCAAATACTTTAGAGATGCCAAGAAATGGATTGAGGCCCAGAGGATCGAGGAACGCACCGATTTTGACCTCGAGATGATGCAGGAACTCGGTTACTGTCACGGTATTGAGAACTACTCGCGGCATCTGACGGGAAGAAGTCAAGGGGAACCACCCCCGACCCTGCTCGATTATTTCCCCGAGGATTTCCTCCTCTTTATTGACGAAAGCCATATAGGGGTGCCCCAGTTGGGGGGTATGTACAAAGGGGATCGGTCTCGAAAAAAAACCTTGGTAGAATACGGATTCAGGCTCCCTTCGGCCCTGGATAACAGGCCTCTTACCTTTGATGAGTTTACGGAAAGAATATCCCAGGTGATCTATGTGTCTGCCACTCCGGCAGACTATGAAATGGAAATGGCCAATGACCGGGTAGTGGAACAGATCATTCGCCCGACCGGACTCATTGACCCCAAAGTTACGGTCAAGCCTGCCGAGTACCAGGTGGACGACCTTCTTGAAGAAATAAGGCTCCGCGAAGAGCGCAAGGAAAGGGTTCTGGTCACCACCCTGACTAAACGAATGGCAGAAGATCTGACGGATTATTACGGGGATTTGGGTGTTCAGGTTCGCTACCTTCACTCTGATATCAAAACCATAGAGAGGATGGAGATCATTCGTGACCTGCGCCTGGGCGTCTTTGACGTTCTTGTAGGGATCAACCTCCTCAGGGAAGGCCTGGACCTGCCTGAGGTCACCCTCGTTGCCATCCTGGATGCTGACAAAGAGGGGTTTCTTCGCTCGCAACGATCCCTGATCCAAACCTGTGGTCGGGCTGCCAGGAATGTCCTTGGCACGGTAATCCTTTACGCAGATCATATAACGCGTTCCATGCAGGGAGCACTTGAGGAGACGAATCGGCGACGAAGGCTTCAGAAAGCATACAACAGGAGACACGGCATTACTCCAGAAACCATACGGAAAGAGATTACGAACATATTCGCCTCGGTCTATAAGGCAGACGACCCGACAGTATGCGCGGTCTCAGAAGCCCTTGCAAAGTATGAATCCGTCGATGAGCTTGAAAAGGTCATCAAGGAGCTTGAAAAAGACATGAAAAAGGCGGTCAAGGAGCTGGCCTTTGAAAAGGCCGCAATGTTGAGGGACCAGATCAAAGAGTTACGGCAGCTCGACATGGACCTGAGATAAAGGCCATCCACAAAGCCAATTGAACTGCCCCGCCGCAAGCGGCGGGGTATCAAAATGATCAGAATAATCCGTGTAATCTGCGAAATCCGTGGATTGAAAGCATCTGATGCCAATGCCACAAAATGGATAGCGTCTCCGCCTTTTGCCTGGCTGAGGACAACCTGTTATCCCGCCACAGCCCTTGTTCCGGGATTGATTGCCGCACAGATCCTTGCCACCCTCCAGGTCTATCTATCCAATGCAGGCCTTTACCATGCCCTTACGGTCATAAACGATGCCGGATATCTCGCAATACCAAACCAGCAGGTTGCTAATCGTCTGCATGGGTTCGGCCCGGCATTTTTTGGAGGTCTTTTCTTTACCCTGAGTGTGGGGGGTGGCATCTCTATCCTCGCCTTTGCTGCGGCTTGGATCTGGAACCGTCTTTTTTACCGGAAAAAACTGCTTTTGCCCCTCTTATGGCTGCCGTGGATCGGATCCCTTGCGGAAGTGAATTCTCGCGGCTTTTGCCCTATGGTCAGTTCCTATTTTCTTGTCATACCGGTTGTGGTCTTTTGGGTCTCCCTGAGATGGATGCCGCCACAGACCAGAAAACCGGTCTGGTTGACAGGGTTGGTCCAGTTGATTCCCATCATCCTGCTGGTACTGTTATGGCTGCCTCAAATGGGCAACCGCTTATTTCTGGACGTCAGGGACAATCTCCTTTTGTCAAATACTCTGGGTACAAAGATAAATGATTTCTACTATAGATATACCCTCTATCCCGCGGAGGTCTTCAAGTCCTTGGATCAAAAGATGCTCAAGACCTGCAGTCTTGAGCATATCAGAAACGGACCTGCCAGGAGATTGCTGGAAAGGAAATTGCTCGACCACGATTATCTGAGGGTCCGTGGAGACCTGGAGGTTGATCTGGAATTGGGAATAAGGGAGGTGGGAAACACCCTGGTCTTTGAGAACAGGGGAAGACCGGTCCTACGGACCTCCCAAAACGATTTCCTTTCCAGGCCGGACAATACCCTGAGGAAATTCTCTTTAAAGAGCGACAGGCACGCCTTCTTCCGCGGATTTGTTTTCTTTTCTATCTTGATAGGATTTCCGGTTACCCTCTACCTCTTCCTTTATGCCCTTTTCCGTTCCGTATTGCACATTTTTTTGGGTCTACGGATTGCGTCGATTGGCGCCTCGATCCTCTGTTTCCTTGCCGGCATCTCATTCCTGATACCCCTTCACCCTAACAAAGGCGGAAAGATAACCCCGGCGGACCTAACTCACGATCTCAAATCCGGATCATGGCAAGAACGGGTTGCGGCCTTGAAGATCATATGTGAAACAGGTGGGGAGGTGGCCGATTTCGATGGCTATCAAAGGATGGTCACCAGCCCCCATATACCTGAACGGTACTGGTCGGCAAAGGCCTTGGGTGTCAGCCGGAAACCCGAAACCTACAGGGATATCCTCTCTTGCCTCAATGACGGCCACCCCAACGTGGTCTCCATGGCCTTTTATGCCCTGGGCCAGAGGGGTGATGCAAGGGCTGTGCAAAGGATTATCAGGGAGATCAACAAATCAGGCGACTGGTACAACCAGTGGTATGCCTACAAGGCCATGAGGGCACTCGGATGGAAGCAAACAAGATTGAAATAAAAACCCTGACCATATCCCTTGTAGCAGTAGCTGCCGTTGAGATTGCCGTTAGGTTCATGATCCAGAGGGGTCAAACCGATCCAATGATCATACTTGGCATGGCCCGTCTCGCTGAAACGCTCCTCCTTTTGATCATTGTCAGGAGCCGGGGTCGTGGCCTGTCTTCCGTAGGCCTGTCCGTACCAGGCATGGTCCCGGGGTTAAAAAGAGGGTTGGCCTGGTCGGCCGGTCTCGGAATGGTGTCCCTTCTTGCCATTGCCGTAATGTTCGCCATGCGGGTTGATCCCCTGGCGTTTATACGTACCCGCCTGCCGGCAAGAGGTGTGGATATCGTCCTCTTTTTTGCTGCCGGCGCCCTGGCAGGACCTGTGGCAGAGGAGGTCCTTTTTCGAGGGATCCTTTACGGCTTTTTCAGAAGATGGGGTGTCTTGTTGGCCGTATGCGCGAGCACGGTATTGTTTGTGCTGGCACACCCCTCAGCTTTTCACAGAATCCCCCTGACCCAGGTGGCAGGAGGGGTCATCTTTGCTGTGGCGTATGAGAAGGAGGGGAATCTGATGGTGCCTATTACCATCCATGTCTTGGGCAACATGGCGATTTTTGCGCTTTCATTGGTTTGAACCACAAAAGCGAGTGCATCCCCCGCAGCTTGCCCTCCGGGGCGTCGGCCCTTCAAACATTGTTTTTTTTCGTCATTTCGACCAAAGGGAGAAATCTTTCAGCTTGACATTGTCTATTTTCGGATCAAGATTTCTCACATTTGTTCGAAATGACAACATAGGGTAAACTATCAGATTCTTTTTTCTGCGTCAAAAGGATAAAAATGAAGATCCCGAGCAGCATTACCATTGCCCCCAAGGAAAATACATTCCTGAGACCACAATAATCCATTATCATACCGGCAACAAAAGAACCGAACAGCATCCCAAGGCTGTGCCCCATTGTCAGGAGTCCCATGATAGACCCCATGGATCCGGTTTCATTACCTTTTATCACAGACAGTGCCATCACCGGCGGTGTTGACAATCCGCCTCCCACTCCAAAGAAAATATCCGCAATAATGATATCCCAGAATCCCTTTGCCCATGAAAATGAATATACTGCATATACGATTATCAGGCAGCCGGATATAATCATGTACCTTTTGTTAAGCCTGTCTGCCAGCAAGCCCATCGGCACCTGCAGCATACCGCTTATACATACTCCGAGCATGACAAGAATCCCGATCAAGGAACTTGAAAGCCCGAATTCCGAATCCGCGTATACAGGCAGGAAACACCATATGATTCCAATGCAGGTTATATAGCAAAACCGGACAATGAACAGCCCTGCTATAACCCTGTCCCTTAAAAGCCGGGCAACAGACCGTGGAGCCTTATCCCTGCCGAAAATCCTTTCCGAGCTGACAGGGGGCAGGAGGAAAAAGCTCAACATGCAGCCTGCAGCCGCAAGGATCCCCATGGACGCAAAAGCTGCGTTCAGGCTGAATTGGTCATTGATCACTCCGCCTGCCAGAGGGCCAATGCTCAGGCCCACGAACATGGACACGTTGAAAGCCCCCATATAGAAGCCCTCCCTTCCTTCAGGCGTGATATCTCCGATATAAGCCTGTGCAACCGGCATGATCATCGCAGATGCAATACCCTGTAGAAACCGTATGACAATCAATGAATTGACATCGGCTGAGAACATGAATGCAATGGAGACTAATGTGTAGCCGAGCAGGCCTGCGACAATAAACGGCTTGCGACCTTTTCTGTCTGAAATCCCGCCGAAATATGGAAGGAGAAACGTTCGTGAAACGGAGAACGCACCGAAGATCAGGCCTATATACAGACCGCTGGCTCCAAGATCATGAGCATACACCGGCAAAAGCGGGACCACTATCCCGACGCCTGTAACAGACGTAAAAATGGAAAAGAAAATAATAGCAAATATCTTTTTATCGGATGAATTCATATGGATTATGGTAACTTCTCAACAAGTCCGGCAACTTCTCAATAATCTGAGCCGACAGGTGGTTAAATTTGAAAATGTTTGACTGTATGAGCGCATTAGTGAGCCTTAAGAAAAAAGAGCTGGCGCTCGCTTCATGTATGCAACCGCAGAGTCTATTGGCCAGGGTCTGGGCCAGGGATTGCGGAGTTAAGGTACACATCATTTTAGCGTAACTTCACATGGTTATCATGACCACTCGTAGCTTCTCAATAAGTTGGGGTAGATTGCATTTTGCGACTATTCACTGGATTCCGGTGCCTGCCCTAGACTCTGATCCAGGGTTCGCAGGAATGACGGGCAGTTACATCCAAACGTCATTCCGGCGAAAGC
>LGVF01151023.1_pt1 | contig 13668 bp, 11 predicted proteins | sample 469901 | NCBI WGS metagenome assembly LGVF01 (sample SAMN03893561, study PRJNA290197) | marine sediment metagenome | material: sediment; isolation source: combined push core samples #3730, #5133, and #5579 collected at Hydrate Ridge | place: Pacific Ocean: Hydrate Ridge | reverse complement strand
AAATTTTATGTAACCGACCTGGATTCCATGCGTCTTGTTGATTTCAAGGTGCGGGTAATAGACGGAGGAAAAGGGACCGCAGCAAAGGTAAGGGTTTTAATAGAGTCAAGAGATGAAGATGATATCTGGAGCACAACCGGCGCTTCAGAAGATATTATAGAAGCAAGCTGGCAGGCACTGGCAGACAGTTTTCAGTATAAACTGGCTAAGGAACGAGAAAAATCATTAAAGGATTAGGATAGCAGTCCAGCCACTAAGGCACAAAGGCACAAGGAAGGGATATGATTGAGGAATTGCGAATTGAGGAATTGAGGAATTAAAATCAGTAGAATACCTTCAATCCCTAAATCCCTAAATTATGAATTTTAAGAGAATTATAGTCAGAAATTTGGAAATCGGCCTTTGGTTACAGTAACTATGGAGCAAGCCGACCGTGTCGGCGGAAAAAACGGCAACACGGTTGCCTTGCTCCAGAATATGGAATGTCTGGACGTAGATAAAAAATGAGTTTCCAAATTTCTCATAGTATAATTTTGGTGTCTTAGTGTCTTTGTGGCTGAACTATTACGGATTAAGAGACAAAATCATGAATGAGAGAGTAATTATTTTTGATACAACTTTAAGAGACGGTGAGCAGTCTCCAGGAGCCAGCATGAATGCCGCTGAAAAGATGCGGATTGCCGTGCAGTTGGAAAAGCTCGGCGTAGATGTATTGGAAGCCGGCTTTCCCGCAGCATCTGAAGGAGATTTTGAAGCGGTTTCCAGGATAGCGGAAAAGCTGAAAAATACCGAAGTCGCTGCACTGGCACGCACATCCAAAAATGATATCGACAGAGCATGGGGTGCGATCCGCAATGCCGCGAAACCAAGGATACATACCTTTATCGCAACGTCTGATATTCACATGGATTATAAACTGAATATGACAAGAGATGAGGTTGTAAAAACCGCTGTCGAGGCAGTCAAATATGCCGGCTCTTTTACCGACAGCGTTGAATTTTCTGCAGAGGATGGATCGCGGAGTGATCGTGATTTTCTATGCAGGGTTTTTGAGGCCGCAATTGAAGCCGGCGCTACAACTATTAATCTTCCTGATACAGTAGGGTATGCTATCCCGGAGGAATTTGCAGACCTTGTAAAATATGTTTTAACACATACTCCAAATATGAAAAAGGCGGTCTTAAGTGTACACTGCCACAATGATCTTGGACTTGCCACGGCAAATACTCTTGCAGCAATAATGGCCGGAGCAAGACAGGTGGAAGTAACCATAAATGGAATTGGAGAAAGAGCCGGAAACACATCCCTGGAAGAGACGGTAATGGCTCTGCACACAAGGCCCAATTATCTTCCGATGGTGACCAATATAAAAACCGAGCATATCTATCCGACAAGCCGGCTTGTCAGCATGATAACAGGTATCATTGTGCAGCCGAACAAGGCCATTGTAGGAGCCAATGCATTTGCCCACGAGGCTGGAATTCATCAGGACGGAATGCTGAAGAATCCAATGACATATGAAATTATGAAGCCCGAAACCATAGGGCTTAGCGATAGTAAGCTTGTATTAGGCAAACACTCGGGAAGGCACGCCCTTCGCTCACATTTAAAGGAGCTGGGATATGATCTTTCCGACGAAGAATTAAAGCTTGTCTTTTCAAAATTTAAGGAACTTGCTGATAAGAAAAAACATGTAGTAGATGAAGACCTGGAAGTTATTGTCACAGAGGGCATCCTTCGGACAACCGATATTTTCCGCCTGGAATATCTGCATGTAACAAGCGGAACAACGGTTTTTCCGATGGCGAGTGTTAAACTCACAGTAAACGAAAGATCCGTACAGGGCGCTGGTTACGGAAACGGCCCGATTGATGCTGTTTTTAACGTTATTGCAAAACTCACAGGGGCGGAATCAGAACTCTTAAGATTTTCCGTAAGCGCCATTACCGGCGGCACAGACGCCCAGGGCGAGGTGACTGTCCGTCTAAGAGAAAACGGCCTTATTGCCCTTGGCAGAGCGGCTGATCCGGACATAATTACAGCCAGCGCCAGGGCTTATATTAACGGGCTGAACAGGCTGGAATACTTAAAAAACCACCCGGTCGTATCGTCGGAATTCGGATGATTGGTCGATTGGTCGATTGGATGATTGGTCGATTATTGTTCTTTCACCCGAAGGGTTGACTAAAAAAGGTTTTACGTTTTCTCAGTGCCTCAGTGGTGAATAAATCGGTGTTTAATCTTCCCTCTGCGTCCTCTGTGAACTCAAGCGAAGCGGGCGAGAGACAAAAAAACAATCTCTCACAGAGCACACAGAGATCACAGAGAAGTAATTTTAAATCAACCAATCATCGAATCAACTTTCGAAAGTGCCAATAATGTCTGTTACTCTGGAAATTTTCTTTTTTGTCAGAAACGCCTCTATCCCTTCTATTATATCTATTGTGGCATGCGGGTTTACAAAATTGGCTGTGCCGATCTGAACGGCCGTGGCGCCTGCTATCAAAAACTCCAGCGCATCTTCTGCTTTCATGATGCCTCCGACCCCGATTACCGGAATCTTTACTTTTTGAACCACCTGCCACACCATGCGCAGGGCTATCGGTTTGATTGCCGGACCTGAAAGCCCTCCTGTTATACTGGCAAGCTTTGGACGCCTGGTTTCAATGTCTACAGCCATGCCGGTTATAGTATTTATCAATGATATGGAATCCGCACCTGCATCCTCTACGCTTTTCGCTATTTTTGTAATGTCGGTGACATTTGGGGAAAGCTTTACCATAAGAGGCTTTGCCGTTCTCTCTCTGACAGCGCTGACCACACTGTAAGCAGATTCAGGATCTACTCCGAAGGTTATCCCTCCAGCTTTTACATTCGGACATGAGATATTGACCTCAATGCCCGATATTTCTTCAATATCATCTATCTGTGATGCCAGCTTAGCATAATCCTCTATGCTTTTCCCATAAATGTTTACAAAGACCGGCGTTGAAAGCGCTTTTAAGAACGGGAGCTTTTCTTTTACAAATGCTTCAAACCCGACGTTTTCAAGGCCGATGGCATTCAGCATGCCGCACGAAGTTTCAACGATTCTCGGAGGTCTGTTTCCCCTGGATTGTTCAAGCGACAAGCCTTTTACAATAATGGCTCCAAGTCGATTTAAGTCAACAAGATCCTTAAATTCACTGGCATATCCAAATGTGCCGGATGCCGTCATCACGGGATTTCTTAATTCTATCCCACCAATGTCAACCCTAAGATCAGGGCTCTTTTTCATAATATTTTCCGTAATCGTTCACTACAGAGAAGCGATTAAAGTGCCTTAAAATTGTTCCAGCACTTCTTCTGCTGCCTTTATCGTTGCATCAATATGTTCTACGTTATGTGCTGCTGAAACAAAAAGAGCTTCAAATTGGGAAGGTGCAAGGTATATTCCTTTTTGGAGCATACCCTTATAGTAGGCTGAAAACATTTCAAGGTTACAGGTTTTTGCATCGTCAAAATTTATAACATCTCTGTCCGTAAAAAAGAGGCTCATCATAGATCCGACCCTGTTGACTACGACCTTTATCCTCGCTTTTTCCGCAGCTTGTTCAAGACCATCGGCAAGACGGGCTGCTTTTTCATCCAGTGCATCATAAAAGTTCGATTTCTTGATCTGGGCAAGCGTTGCAATACCGGCAGCCATGGCAACCGGATTGCCTGAAAGAGTTCCTGCCTGATATATGTCTCCTTGTGGGGCGATATTTTCCATGATTTCACGCCTGCCGCCATAAGCGCCCACCGGCATTCCTCCTCCGATGATTTTTCCAAGGGTAGTAATATCAGGAGTAATTCCATAGAGAGATTGTGCGCCCCCGTATGCTACCCTGAATCCGGACATCACCTCATCAAATATCAGCAAACTGCCGTTTTTTTTCGTCAGTTCTCTTAATGTCTCAAGAAAACCCTCTACAGGCGGAACTAACCCCATATTTCCGGCAACAGGTTCCACGATGATACAGGCGATGCCGGCACCATGTTTGTTCATTACCTTTTTAATGCTGTCGATATCATTATATGGAACTGACAGGGTGTGCTTTACAAAAGATTCCGGCACACCAGGGCTTCCTGGAATACCAAGTGTGGCAACGCCTGATCCCGCCTCTACAAGAAGGGTGTCCGCATGACCATGATAGCATCCGTCAAATTTGACTATCGTATCCCTTCCGGTAAATCCCCTGGCGAGCCGTATTGCACTCATAGTCGCTTCTGTTCCTGAGTTTACCATGCGCACCATCTCAACAGAAGGAACCGCATCAATGATCATTTCAGCAAGCTCGATCTCAAGGTCCGTAGGCGCACCAAAGCTGGTCCCACGTTCCAACACATTTGAAATCGCTTCAATAACCAGAGAATGCCTGTGTCCGAGGATCATCGGCCCCCATGATCCAACATAATCGATAAACCTGTTACCGTCTGCATCATAAATCAGGCAACCAACAGCATGGTCAATAAAGATCGGTTCTGTTCCGACTGATCTGCATGCCCGCACAGGGCTGTTTACCCCGCCGGGTATAAGATTTAAAGCTCGATCAAAAAGTCTATGTGATTTTTCCCGATTCATTTTTTTCAATTTTCCTTTCCATTTGGCATTGGTCGAGTGGTCGAGTGGGAAATTGGTTGAGTGGTTGGCGGCTCGACTACTCGACTATTTAGTGGCTGAACTGTTACAGATGCCGCTATTTTTTTATAGGAAAATGACGCTTGTGTGTCAATAACAACTTGGATATATTCCATGCAATTGGTGGAGAGTACGGGCGTTATACAAGAAGGATAAAGGTTTGGGGGCATAAGCGCTAAGTTATTTTGTAAACGTTCACAGGTTGCATTTATACCATACGGGGTTGTTTTGAAAGATCAACATCGAACATCGAACATCGAACATCCAACATCGAATGAAAAAACAAACACCCAATACCGAACATGGCTACCAACTTAAGCCGGGACACCTTGAAATCTCAGGGAGTTACAAAGCCATTGATGGTGGGCAGTGCCCACCCTACGAATTGTCCCGCTTTAAGTTGGCAGCCCCGAACATTAAGCAGCTATTTTTGTTTTTTTCAGATGTTCATCTTTTCCCATTCAACGTTCGATGTTGGACGTTCGATGTTCGATGTTCGTCTCTTTTCCCATTCAACGTTCGATGTTGGACGTTCGATGTTCGATGTTCATTTTTTTTCAGTCCCTCCTGGGCAAAAAACAACTTAGCGCTTATGGGGGTCTTTTTTGCGCTGGGAGAACAAAGAAATTGACAACTAATTTTAAAGTTGATATAAAATCTTTTTGTTTGTTGATTGGCCTATCTTATGTAGGGCCGTTAGCTCAACTAGGCAGAGCACCTGACTCTTAATCAGTAGGTTGAAGGTTCGATTCCTTCACGGCCCACCAAACAAAAAACTCAGGTTAGCTTTTTTAAAAGAAGCTAACCTTTTTTTGTTGATACGCTGTAAGCCGTGAGCTGTCAGCAGAATTTTGAAAGGAAATCATCTTGACAGTAAGTTTTTTATTGTGTTATTAAAATCAATTTCTGTTATTTATTTACCAAATTTGTAACTTCTCAAAAAGTTCGGGTAATAGCTACTGGATTCTAAGCCTTCGCGGGAATGACAATCTGGTGTAAGCGCCTGTCATTCCTGCGAAGGCTTAGAATCCAGGGAATAGTTGCACGCGCAGCGCAGGCGCTTGCGCCGCGTGAAATATGATTTACCCCAACTTATTGACAAGTTACCCGAATCCTTGCTCTGGTGATATTGAGACCAGGGCTTAACATCCAAAAGGAGGTTAGATGAGAAGATACGAAACAATCACTATTGTCGACCCTGATCTTTCAGACCAGGAACGTGCCCCGCTTTTTGAAAGATTAAAAGACCTGATTCTCCAGCAGGGAGGATTCCTGGTTATGCTTGACGAATGGGGAGTCAAAAAACTTGCCTATGAAATCAAAAAAAAGCCTCGTGGCTATTACATTTGTTTAGATTACTGCGGAACCGGAGCTCTTGTGGATGAGATGGAACGGTTTTTTCGGATTGATGATCGAGTCCTAAAATATATGACGGTTTTGCTCGATAAAAATGTTGATATTGAAACTATAAAGGAAGAAACAGCCAAAGCGGAAAGTAAAGATGAACAATCAGATAAAGATGTTCTTGCTCAAAACGAAGAATCTGATGCCGGCCAAAATCTTTTTGATCTTCCTGAATCTCCTGAATCTATAGAGAGCGAAACAACAGAGAGCGAAACAACGCAAACCAAAAGCAACGAAGAGGAGTAATAAAATGGCCGCGGATTTTCATCGCAGAAAACAAAGAAGCGCTAATAGCAATAGTGGCAAAAAAAGAATGTATTATCGCCGCAAAATCTGCCGTTTTTGTGCGGACAGCGATCTGGTAATAGATTACAAGGATTCAAAATCACTCACGCATTTTATAACGGAACGTGGCAAGATCATTCCAAGACGTATATCAGGAACCTGCGCAAAACATCAGCGCGTTCTGATGCATGCGATCAAGAGAGCCCGTACAATCGCTATTCTGCCTTACGTGGGCACTATAAGATGATAAAAGTAAAGTGCCTAAAGTATGTTAAAGTGAGCTAAAGTGCCTAAAGTTGTGGTACGCCTTCGGCGTGCTAATTTTGGCTTTAGTTCACTTGCAACCAGCAACGAGCAACCAGTAACCAATGACCGCTGTTCAAAGTGATATATTAAAAAATATTGTAACCGGTATTGCGATTACAAGCCTTATATTTGCGGCATCAATTTATCTGCCGATCGTCGGGTTTTTTTGTCCTCTGTTTATACCATTGCCGATTCTCTTCTATCGTTCAAAACTCGGCAGGACAACCGGTGTTATAATTCCTGTTGCGTCGATCATTCTGCTTATTATCATGGTCGGCAGCATATCAATCAACGTATTGTGCTTTGCTGAACTCTTGCTCATTGGTTTTGTCCTTGCTGAGCTTATTGAGCTAAGTCTTTCGATTGAAAAAACGATTCTGTATACATGTGGCGCCGTGTTGTGTACCGGAATTGTCAGCTTGCTCTTTTACAGTAATGTATCCAATACAGGAATTAACGCACTTGTATCTGAATATGTAGCAAAAAACATTGAGCTTACATTGGCTCTGTATGAAAACGTGAAGGTGTCAGAAGAAAACATCCGCATAATTTCAGGTTCGCTGGAAAATATTCAGTATATTCTTGTACGAATTATCCCTGCTCTGGCAACAACTTCAACCCTTTTTGTGGCATGGGCAAACCTGTTAATCGCAAAACCGCTGTTTAAAGCCAGGGATATTTTTTATCCTGATTTTGGTTCTTTAAGGTTGTGGAAAGCGCCTGAATTTATTGTATGGGGTATCATAGGATGCGGCTTAATGCTTCTTTTGCCGGACAAAACCTTTAAAATGTTCGGTTTGAACGGTCTGATCATCCTGATGACGGTATATTTTTTCCAGGGTATAGCCATTGTATCGTTTTATTTTGAAAAAAAACAATTTCCGCGTATACTCAGATTCTTCTTATACAGCCTTGTCGCTCTGCAACAGGTGCTGCTGCTTATCGTTATAGGGCTTGGTTTCTTTGATATGTGGCTGAATTTCAGAAAATTGAAAACAGAAAAAAGCTGAAAGCAAAAAAGCTCAAAGCTGAAGATAGCGTAACTTCTCAATAAATTAGGGTAGGGGAGGTTTTAACCTCCCTGATATGGGCGACTAAAGTCGCCCCTACCCGAACTTATTTTTCTCGTTCCTATGCTCCAGCGTGGGAATGCATACCATATGGGTTTCCACGCTGGAGCATGGGAACCAGGCAAAAAGCTCAAAGCTGAAAGCAAAAAAGCTGAAAAGCTCAAAGCTCAAAGCTGAAGATAGCGGAGGTTTAAAATGAAATTAATTTTAAAAGAAACAATAGAGTCATTAGGCATAATCGGTAGTGAAGTGACGGTAGCAGACGGTTATGCCCGTAACTATCTTTTACCCCAGAACAAAGCTGTAATAGACACGCCTGCCAATCGCAGAATGCTGGAACAGAAAAAGACCAAATTTGAACTTCAAATTGTCAAAGAAAAGGGATTTGCTGAAGAAATGGCCAAAAGACTTGAAGGTGTTGTCTGCAAAATATGTGCAAAGGTTAGTGAAGAGGACCGTCTTTATGGTTCGGTCTCTTCGCGCGATATTGTTGATGCTCTTGCAAGCCAGGATATTAAAATGGAAAAAAAGATGGTCTTGCTAAGCGAGCCTATCAAAAATATTGGCACTTACAAAATCCCTATCCGTGTTTACAAAGGAATTGAGCCGGAGATTACAGTTGAGATAGTGCCGGAATAAGAAGAGTGCCTAAAGTGAGCTAAAGTGCCTAAAGTTGTGGTACGCCTTCGGCGTGCTAATTGATGATAACCCAATGCTATAGGAGCTTGTCCCTTTCGTGCCTTGATGGCCTAAGAAACATACCTGCCTGCCGGCAGGCAGGTATAAAATAGGCAGAATACCTTAACTTTAGGCACTTTAGCTCACTTTAATATACTTTAGGCACTTTAGTTTAGGCACTTTAACATACTTTAGCTCACTTTAGTCACTTTAATTCACAACAGCAGGTAGCCAGTTGCAAATCGAAAAAGATCCCTCTCTTTATAAACTTCCTCCGCAGAGTCTTGAGGCTGAGGAATCTATACTCAGCGCAATTTTGATAGACAATGATACATTGCTTGATATTATTGGGATTCTCTCTCCTGAAAACTTCTATAAACCCGCTCATCAGAAAGTTTTTTCCGCTATAACCGAACTCTTTTCAAAAGGTGAGCCCGTAGATCTTGTAACCCTTACCAATATTCTCAGAGAGCAAAACAAGCTGGAAGAGATCGGAGGTGCAACATATTTAGCCGCGCTTGTGGATACTGTTCCGCTCGCTGTAAATGCACAACATTATGCCAGGATAATCCACAGCAAAGCATGTTTAAGAAGTCTTATTGAAAAGTCAAACGCAATTGTTAAACTATGTTTTGAGGATCGGGGTAATGTTGAAGATGTAATCGACTTTGCTGAAAGTTCCATTTTTGAAATATCAGAAAACAAGACCAGGCCGGCATTTTATTCTATCGACAAAATAATTGAAAATAATATTAAAGCACTTGAAGAGCGCGAGGGAAACAAGTCGCTTATGACAGGTGTTCCGACCGGTTTTATACGTTTTGACAATCTGACCTCGGGATTCCAGAAATCAGACCTTATAATCATTGCTGCGCGTCCAAGTATGGGGAAAACCGCTTTAGCCCTTAATATTGCCAGGAATGCCGCGGTTGATGCAAATATCCCTGTTGCCATATTCTCTCTTGAAATGTCAAAGGAACAGTTGTCAATGCGTATGCTCTGCGCTGAAGCAAGAATTAATTCATCCCGTTTAAGGGGTGGGTTTTTCAGCAGTGAGGACTGGAGTAGTCTGACTAATGCCGCCTCAGTCCTATCTGAAGCGCCAATTTACATAGATGATTCATCCGACATTTCAGCCATGTCAATAAGGGCCAAAGCGCGCAGGCTGAAAATGAACAAAGACCTTGGCCTTATTATTATCGACTACCTGCAGCTCATGAAGGGTAGATCTTCAGCCGAGCGTAGAGATCTTGAGATATCGGAAATATCAAGAGCCTTGAAAGCCCTGGCCAAAGAACTCGATCTTCCGGTTGTAGCCCTGTCCCAGTTAAACAGGAAGTTGGAAGAACGGAGCGATAAACGGCCACTGCTTTCTGACTTGAGAGAATCAGGCGCCCTTGAACAGGATGCTGACGTGGTTGCATTTATTTACAGGGACGAAGTATACAACAAGGATGAAAACAATCCGAATAAAGGCAAAGCAGAAATAATAGTTTCCAAACATAGAAACGGACCTGTCGGGTGGGTGCCTTTAACATTTCTAACCGCTTATACTCGCTTTGAAAATCCTGCGCCGGAAAATAGCGATGATATGATTCAATGAAGAGACTTTTCGGAAATACCGGCGGACTTAAAGCAAATCAGATCCGCAGGCTTGAAAATCTGTACCGTCGTCGCATTCCTGACAAATTTCTTATCACTTTTGAACTTGCTCGTGACATAAGCAGGCTATCTTTTGAAATACGTCGCCAGATAGGCCTTCTTATAGACCGTATGGGTAAGATAGTTTACGTAATTGTAGGAGACTATCAGAAGATCATTATACCTGACACAGGTGAATATCGAGCCGCTCCTGATCGAGTTGCTTTGGGCCGTCTAAAAGGGCTAAGATGTATACACACCCACCTGAAAAATGAACCTATGACAGAGGACGACCTTGCTGACCTTGTGCTTTTGAGGCTCGATATCATGGCTGCAATCACGATGAATAAAGACGGCCTGCCGTATCAGATTCATGCGGGTCATCTCCTGCCTGAAAGCCGGGATGGAAAGCCGTACCAGATACTCCCGCCCCTTAATCCAAATCAATTGGACATCGGATGCCTTGAACTTATCCGGGCTCTTGAAACCGAACTTGCCCGGACAAGGTCTTTGTATGATGCAGGTTCAGGAAAAGAAAGAGCTCTTCTTGTCAGTGTAACAACGGCTTCCAGGCATATGGCCGAGGACTCGCTTTCGGAACTCAAAGAACTCGCTGTATCCAGCGGTATAGATGTGGCGGCAACTGTGCTGCAACATCGTAAAAAGGTTGATTCCAGGCTCCTTATGGGCCGTGGGAAACTCCAGGATCTGACCATACTGGCTCTCTGGAAAGGAGCGGCCATTATCATCTTTGACCAGGAATTGAATCCATCCCAGATACGCTCTATTACGGATCAAATAGATCTGAAGGTCATTGACAGAACCCAATTGATTCTCGATATCTTTGCTCAACGCGCACAAACAAAGGAAGGTAAACTTCAGGTTGAACTCGCCCAACTAAAGTATCTGCTACCTCGTCTTATTACAAAAAACACTGCCATGTCGCGTTTAACCGGTGGTATTGGAGGACGCGGGCCAGGTGAAACAAAGCTGGAGATAAACCGTAGGCGGGTGCGCGACCGCATTGCACGGTTGGAAAAGGGTATATCGCTTGTAAGAAAGCAGAGGAAGCAGCAAAAAGCAAAACGGAGCAAAAGAGGGCTTCCTGTTGTTTCCATAATAGGGTATACTAATGCCGGAAAATCGACTCTTCTTAATACCCTTACAAAGAGCGATGTCCGGGCTGAAAATCGACTTTTTGCAACATTAGATCCTTCGAGCAGAAGCCTTAATCTTCCGAAAGATATAAAAGTTATTATTACAGATACAGTGGGCTTCATAAAAAACCTTCCCAGAGAACTTATGGCTGCTTTTCGTGCAACTTTTGAAGAGCTTGAAAGCGCAGACCTTCTGCTCAATGTGATCGATATCAGCAATCCCCGTTTTGAAGATCAGATCGAATCCGTTGAAAAAATACTTGCCGACCTTGATCTGCACAGGATTCCAACAATTCGAGTTATGAATAAACAGGATCTGGTTGATAAAGAAAGAGTTAATAGATTGAGCAGAATCTATGACGCAATACCCATTTCAGCTAAAGAGAGATCAACTTTGACGCCACTCATTAAAAAGATAGGGACTATGATTAGGATAGATAGGCAAAAAGTGAGCTAAAGTGCCTAAAGTATGTTAAAGTGCCTAAAGTTAAGGTACGCCTTCGGCGTGCTAATGGATAACCCAAGGCACTTTAATATACTTTAGGCACTTAGAATTTTAAGCACTCATGTCCGCACCGAAGGTGCGCTAAGTTTATGGATCTTGAACTTGTAAAAAGAGTCGGTATTTCTGCTGCTTATAAAGCTGGAAAAGTGCTCCTGTCCAGTCTTGGCAGGATATCTGTAATTAACAAAAAAGGCGCCATCGATCTTGTTACGGAAGCTGACACAGGGTCGGAAAAGGTAATAATCGAGACTATCAGGGCCAGGTTTCCGGATCATGCAATCCTGGCTGAAGAGAGTGGATTGAATAAGGGTGAGGCTCTCTATAAGTGGATTATCGATCCACTCGACGGTACAACAAACTTTGCTCATAATCTTGGTCTTTTCTCCGTTTCAATAGCTTTTGCCTTAAACGGAAATATAGTTCTTGGCATTGTATTGAATCCGGTAACAGAAGAGCTTTTTACAGCGGTTTCCGGGAAAGGGGCTATGCTAAATGGCCGATTTGTAAAAGTCTCAAACTCAAAAGTGGTTTCAGAAAGCCTGCTGGTAACAGGTTTTCCATATGATTTTAATAAGATGCTCAATCCCTTGTTGACCCGCTTTTCTCATTGCCTGAAAGCCTCCCAGGGCGTGAGAAGGCTTGGCTCCGCCGCACTTGACCTTTGTTTTGTAGCGTGCGGACGATTTGATGGATTCTGGGAACAGAACTTAAAGCCCTGGGATACAGCAGCCGGTGCGCTGATTGCAAGTGAAGCAGGAGGAGTCATAACAGATTTTTCGAACAGACCGTACACTGTTGACAAAAAGGAGATTCTGGCAACCAACGGAAAAATTCACAAAGAGATGCTTTCATTATTGGAGCTTAAAGGATAGACAGAACATGAAAAAAAAGTCGATTGATAAAATCTCTTTTTATGATCATTTAGGATGTTTTGGTAATTTTAATATAGATGATCCGATTTGCAAAAAGTTCTGCGCATTAAGATTACGCTGCGCAATAGAGCAAGATCAAAATGTCCGCATGGAGATTCTGGAAGATCTAGTATCTTCTGACGATATGCACATTAATACACATTAGGTGGGTAAAAAAGTGCCTAAAGTGGGTAAAAAAGTGCCTAAAGTGCCTAAAGTGAGCTAAAGTGCCTAAAGTTGTGGTACGCCTTCGGNNGTGAGCTAAAGTGCCTAAAGTGCCTAAAGTTGTGGTACGCCTTCGGCGTGCTAATTGATAACCCAAAGCTACAGGAGTTTGCCCCCTCGTGCATTGATGGCTTAAGGAACCTATATACAATAGGCAGAATACCTTAACTTTAGGCACTTTAATATACTTTAGGCACTTTAGCTCACTTGTAACTTAGGGAAATATCTTGCCTGGATTTAATATGCCTTTTGGGTCAAAAACCTTCTTTATCTTTTTCATCAAAGCAAGTTCAACGGGGCCGATCTCTTTTGCTATATAAGGAGCCTTGGTTATACCGACTCCATGCTCTCCGGAAATCGTTCCTCCAAGTTCAAGTGTATAGTCAAAGAGAGCCTCAACTGCAGCCTCTGCTTTTTTGAAATCCTCTTCATTCTTTTTGTCGAGCATTATATTAAAATGGATATTTCCGTCACCGGCATGTCCGAAACTGGCCATGGTAAGTCCGGTTTCCGCCCTTAATGCATCTATCTTTCTAACCATATCAGGTATTCTGTTTCTTGGAACTACAATATCTTCATTGATTTTATCCGGACCATACTGAAAGAGAGCAGGAGAAATCGCCTTGCGTGCTTTCCATAGGCTTGCCGCATCCTCTTCGGTCCTGGCTATTTCAACGCGTGTTGCACCATGTGACGTGCAAAGCGTTTTTAACTCTTTTATAGCTATGTCCGCTTCTCTCTCTTTTCCGTCAACCTCTATTAGAAGCAAAGCCTCTGCTTCAACCGGCAGACCTGCCTTAAGATAGCTTTCAGCACACCTTAT
>LGVF01212926.1_pt2 | contig 13669 bp, 22 predicted proteins | sample 469901 | NCBI WGS metagenome assembly LGVF01 (sample SAMN03893561, study PRJNA290197) | marine sediment metagenome | material: sediment; isolation source: combined push core samples #3730, #5133, and #5579 collected at Hydrate Ridge | place: Pacific Ocean: Hydrate Ridge | reverse complement strand
TAAAACTTGCACAAATCGTTTGACCGAATTATAGTGTTCTGAACCGTTTGGGAAACTTTTATTATAGATCTTCTATACGGATGCCACGTCTGGCAGCAACCTGCTCACGGCTCTGAAGTTGCCGAAGCCCTGTAATAGTAGCTTTAACTAAATTATGAGGATTATTTGATCCCATACACTTTGTAAGAATATTCTGAACTCCGACAGCCTCAAGTACTGCACGTACAGCACCACCGGCGATAACACCGGTACCCTCGGATGCGGGTTTTAATAAAACTTTTCCGGCACCAAACTTTCCGATAATCTCAAAGGGTATTGTCCCTTCAATCAAGGGCACTTTGACCATATTCTTTTTTGCTTTTTCCACACCTTTGCGAATTGCCTCGGGCACCTCTCCTGCTTTGCCTAATCCAAAACCAACACTTCCTTCGCCATCACCAACAACAACTATAGCACTAAAGCTGAACCTGCGACCGCCCTTGACGACTTTTGCCACCCTGTTAATATAAACAACTTTATCAATTAACTGATTTTCACCTGTATCTTGTTTAAACAAATATCTTCCTCCTTCACCCGCTTTCAAAAAATAGGCGTAAGTTGGCTTAAAAATTCAAACCAGCTTCACGCGCGCCATCAGAAACAGCTTTAATCCGCCCGTGATATAAAAAACCATTCCGGTCAAATACTACCGTCTTTATTCCTTTCTCAGCGGCACGTTCAGCTACAAGTTTCCCGACAAAAATCGCTGCCGCAACCTTTCCTTTATTTGAATCAGAAGTGCTATCTGAGATCAAAGCAGGATGTTCTTTTACACACTTTTCCATAGTTGACGCCGCAACTAGAGTATGTCCGCGAGTATCGTCAATTACCTGTGCATAAATATGTTTTGCGCTTCGAAACACACTCAACCTCGGCCGCTCACTTGTGCCGGATAGAGTCTTTCTAATTCTTTTCTTTCTCTTTAAACGCGCCTCTTTTTTTAAATCTAACGAACCCATCTTTTACATCCTCATCCCTTAGTAGCTGTTAAGCTGTTAAGCTTATCAGCTAAGAGCTATCAGCTCGCCCGAAGGGCGCTAATTTAAGAATCGACCATCGGTCACCGGCTGCTCTATTTTGTTCCAGTCTTCCCGGCTTTCCTCTGTATACGCTCCTCCGCATACTTAATTCCCTTGCCCTTATAGGGTTCCGGAGGTCTTAATCGTCTAATTGCCGCAGCTACAAGGCCCAGTTTTTCTTTGTCAATTCCGGAAAGTTTTATAACATTATTCTTGTCGATAGACGCTGAAATACCCTCCAAAAGATCAAAATTAATAGGATGCGAATATCCAAGGTTAAATTCTATACAGTTGCCATTAACTACAGCACGATAGCCGATACCGGTTATCTCAAGCACACGTTCAAATCCCTTGTTAACACCGGTAATCATATTGGCCACAAGACTACGAGTCAGACCCTGCAAGGACCTGCTGGTCCTGTCATCAACAACCGTGGATACGCTTATAATCCCATCTTCTATATTCAGATCCACAGAAGGATGTATTGACCTTTTAAGGACACCTTTTTCACCCTGTACTGTAATTAACCTGTCTTTATATGATACTTTTATCTTATCAGGTATTGGAATCGATTTTTTGCCTACTCGAGACATTTAATACTCCTCTCTTACTAGCCGCCCATCTACTACCAAATATTGCAGAGAATTTCGCCTCCAAGGTTTTCATTTCTGGCTCTTTTGTCCGTCATTACCCCCTTAGATGTGGATAAAATCGCAATGCCCATACCGTTTAAAACCGGCTTTATATCTTTGGCTTTAACGTAAAGCCGTCTGCTCGGCTTACTAACACGTTCAATACCGAAAATAACGTCGGCCTTCCCCCGGCCATACTTAAGGTAGACACGCAATATACCCTGCTTGGCGTCCTTTATGAATTTATAATTCCTGATAAATCCTTCATTCTTTAATACCTTAGCCAACTCGGTTTTTAGCCTTGACCCGGGAATATCAACACTGTTGAACTTAGCCTTTTGGGCATTCCTGATTCGGGTCAGCATGTCCGCAATCGGATCACTCATCGACATTGTCTTCTCCGTTACTATTAATATATAACTATCTTAAACAATTGTTAAATTGATTAGCTTACCAACTAGATTTCGTCACACCGGAAAGCCTGCCTTGCAAAGCAAGATCACGAAAACAGATACGACAAATTCCAAATTTTCTCAAAAACGCCCTTGGCCTGCCGCAAATCGGACATCTGTTGTACGCCCTTACCCTGAACTTTGGTTTTTTCATCGCCTTCATTCTAAGAGCTTTTTTTGCCAAATCATCCTCCCTATTGCTTGACTATTCCTTCAACCATAAATCGTCAATTCCTAAACGGCATACCTAACAGATGAAGGAGTTCTTTCCCTTCCTCATCAGTCTGCGCTGTAGTAACAACTGTTATGTTAAGCCCTTTAATCTTATCAATTTTATCATAATCGATCTCAGGAAAAATAATATGTTCCTTGATCCCCAGTGTGTAATTCCCGTGACCATCAAGAGCTTTTCCCGAAAGACCTCTGAAATCACGAACACGCGGGAGGGTTATATTCACCAGCTTGTTATAAAAATCATACATACGCCTGCGACGAAGCGTAACCATACAGCCGATCGGCATCCCCTGCCTCAGCTTAAAAGCTGCAATTGACTTTTTTGCACGAGTAACAACAGGCCGCTGTCCCGCTATAATCTTAAGCTCTTCAACAGCAGAATCAAGTATTTTGATATTATGAATCGCTTCGCCCAAACCAAAATTTAACACAATTTTTTTAAGTTTCGGAACCTGCATTATGTTTTTGTATTTAAAGGTTTCGATCAACCTGGGGACAACTTGCTCTTCATAATAGGTTTTTAACTGTGACATTACATTCCTCCGACCCTAAACATCTATGATTTCGCTGCATTTCCTGCAGACACGTACTTTTTTCCCATCTTCAAGAGTCTGCATTTTGATACGTATCGGTGTCATGCACTTGTTGCACATCAACATGATGTTGGAACAGCGGATCGGAGCCTCGGTCTCGATAATTCCTCCCTGTCTGTTCTTAGCGCTTGGTTTTGTATGCCGTTTTACAAGGTTGGCCTTTTCTACAAGAACAGAGTTATTTGTTCTGTTTACCTTTAGCACTTTGCCGATCTTGCCTCTGTCCCTACCGACAATAATTTTTACCTTGTCATCTTTCTTTATACGGCATTTATTTCTCGTCATAAGCCCACTTCCCATATGATTAACTATTTTCCTTACGTTTCGCTAGTTTTTTTCTTGTACTCATTGAATTAAACACACACTATATGTTGCAATTAAGTTATAAGTGCCTAAAGTGAGCTAAAGTATATTAAAGTGCCTAAAGTTGTGGTACGCCTTCGGCGTGCTAATTGATAACCCAAAGATAGAAAGAGTTTGTATCCCTTGTGCATTGATAGCATTAAAGAACCTATATAAAATGGCAGAATTCCTTAACTTTAGGCACTTTAGCTCACTTGCACCTTAATCTATAATACCTCTGGAGCCAGGGAAATAATTTTCATAAATCTTTTGGCTCTGAGCTCCCTTGCCACAGGTCCAAATATACGGGTGCCTATAGGTTCCATGCTTTGATCGATTAAGACAGCTGAATTATCATCAAATCTTATGTATGATCCATCAGGCCTCCTGATCTCCTTTTTGGTCCGAACCACAACGGCCTTCAGGACATCTCCCTTTTTTACCTTGGCATTCGGTATAGCTTCCTTAACACTTACAACAATGATGTCGCCAATGGTTGCGTACCGTCTCCTGGAGCCTCCAAGAACTTTTATACAATACAACACCTTAGCTCCTGAATTATCCGCTACTGTCAATCTCGTCTCCGCCTGAATCATCTTTTACTTTCCTTGTATAATCAAACAGCTTTTTTGAGCATCTCGCTGACACGCCATCTTTTGGTCCTGCTAAGTGGTCTGGACTCCGCTATTAGCACCTTATCTCCAACCCGGCAGGCATTATTTTCATCGTGAGCTGCAAACCTGGCACGCCTTCTGACATACTTCTGATAAAGCTGATGCTTAACCAGTCTTTCAACCTGGACGGTTACTGTCTTGTTCATCTTGTCGCTCACAACTGTCCCGACAACCTGTCTTCTTATTCCTTGGTTTTTCATAGCAACAACTATTCTCTCTTGTTATTTAGTGGGGATTTAGGGATTGTATGTTTAAAGAGATTCGTTTATTACGGTTTTCATCCTTGCCATATCACGCCTGGTCTGCTTCATCTTTTGAGGATTTTCGAGCTGACCAATTTCATGCTGAAAGCGCAGATTAAACAGCTCCTCTTTAAGGTCATCCAGCTTCCGTTGTTTTTCTTCCGGGCTCAACTCTCTAATCTCACTTGCTTTCATTATATACTGCTCCTCTCCACAAATCTTGTTTTTACTGAAAGCTTGTGTGAAGCAAGGCAGAGCGCTTCCTTTGCCAGTTCCCTGGAAATACCCTCCATTTCATAAAGAATTCTGCCCGGGCGGACTATTGCAACCCATCCTTCAGGAGCTCCCTTTCCTTTTCCCATCCTGACTTCAGCAGGCTTTTTGGTAAACGGCTTGTCCGGAAAAATCCTTATCCACATCTTGCCGCCTCTTTTTACATGCCGGGTCATCGCAATACGGGCGGCTTCAATCTGTTTTGAGCTTATTGCGCCACATTCAACTGCCTGCAACCCAAATTCACCAAAATTTAAATCGCACCCCCTGCGGGACACACCTTTCATTCTGCCTTTTTGCTGCTTTCGAAATTTTACCTTCTTGGGACTCAGCATGTCCTTATGTCTCCGTTCAGAAATTATTATCCGTTATTTGCTAAAACTTGATAGTATAGGAATTTCCATTTTTACCTAATGGGCAAAAAGTGCCTAAAGTGAGCTAAAGTATATTAAAGTGCCTAAAGTTAAGGAATGCGCCTTCGGCGCTACTAATTTTGACTTTTCTTCTGAACCCTGAACCCAGAACCTAACAACCTGGTAGTTATAGGTTATCAATTAGCACGCCGAAGGCGTACCACAACTTTAGGCACTTTAGCTCACTTTAATATACTTTAGGCACTCATGTCCGCCCGAAGGGCGCTAATTTGATTCTTTCTTTAGAATCTCGCCTTTAAAAATAAATACTTTTATACCTATAAGCCCATATGTTGTATGAGCTTCTGTAAAACCATAATCTATATCAGCTCTTAAGGTATGCAACGGCACACGCCCTTCTCTGTACTGCTCTGTTCTGGCCATCTCAGCCCCACCCAGACGTCCTGAACAGATAACCTTAATGCCCTTGGCGCCAAACCTCATGGCTGATGAGATACAGCGTTTCATAGCACGGCGAAATGCAACCCTTCGTACTATCTGAAGAGCAATATTCTCGGCAACAAGCTGGGCATCGATCTCCGGTTTTCTTACTTCTTGAATATCTATAAGAACCTCATAGCCCGTTTTATCCTTATTAAGATTGAGCATCTTTTCAAGCTCTTTCTTGAGCAATGCTATTTCGGAACCTTTCTTTCCAATAACAATTCCCGGCCTGGATGTATAGATTTTGAGCCTGACACGCTTGGCTGACCTTTCTATTCCAACCCTGGCAATGCCTGCATGGTGGAGTTTCTTTTTTATAAATTCTCTGATATTATAATCATCGAGTATATAATCAGAATAATTCTTTCCACCATACCACCTTGATTCCCACGTCTTAATAATTCCTAATCTCAATCCTGTCGGATTTACTTTCTGGCCCAAGCTTTTACCTCCTTATTTTACACCGAACCCTTAGCCAAAATGACCGTAATATGAGAGCTTCTTTTCAGTATTCGTGTACCTCTACCGCGTGCTCTTGCTCTAAAACGCTTCAATGTAGGGCCGTCGTCTGCGATTATGTTGCGAATAACCAGTGAATCTATGTCGATATCCGGATTTTGATCGGCATTTGCCACAGCACTGCGAACAACCTTTTCAACAATGCCCGCTGCCTTTTGAGGCATAAATTTAAGCATATTCAGACCAGCATCAACTGGTTTCCCCTTGACAGCGCCAATCATCTTACGAACTTTCTGAGGAGATATGCGGACATATTTTGATACAGCTTTAACCTCTATTGCAGACATTCCCTTTTCTCCAATTCCACTACTACTTTAATTTCGATTTCTTAACCCCGGCATGACCGTAAAAAGTCCGCGTTGGTGAAAATTCACCTAACTTGTGGCCCACCATATTCTCTGATATAAAAACCGGAACGAATTTTCTTCCATTATGAACCGCTAAGGTAACACCAACCATCTCAGGAATAATGGTCGATCGCCTGGACCATGTTTTGATAACTCTGCTGCTGCGGGCCTCCTGAGCTGCTATAACTTTCTTTAATAACTTTGGGCTAATATATGGACCTTTTTTTAACGACCGCGGCATAAAACTTTCTCCTGATATCTTGCTTGTTATTCGATTTTATGACTATCTTTTTGTACGCCTTTTGACTATATAACTATTACTCTTCCTTTTATTGCGAGTCTTGTAACCCTTTGAAGGGATACCCCATGGACTACACGGATGCCGTCCGCCTGAAGATCTTCCTTCACCGCCTCCCATTGGATGGTCAACAGGATTCATTGCAACGCCTCTAACTTTTGGTCGTCTGCCCAACCAACGTTTGCGGCCTGCTTTGCCCAAAGATATATTCTCATGAACCAGATTGCCGAGTCGCCCTATGGTGGCCTTGCAACTTAAAAGAACCATTCGAACTTCGCCGGATGGAAGTTTTATCAGAGCATACCGATCTTCCTTTGCTATTAACTGTGCAAAGGTGCCGGCGCTCCTTACAATTTGCCCACCTTTCCCAAGACGCAACTCAATGTTATGAATATGTGTACCAAGTGGAATATTATCCAGGGGAAGTGTATTGCCTGGTTTAATATCCGCTTCAGGCCCTGACAATATACTGTCGCCAACCGAAAGATCAAGCGGCGCCAGGATGTATCGCTTTTCGCCATCCACATAGTGCAGAAGAGCGATTCTGGCGCTACGGTTTGGATCATACTCTATAGACACTACTTTCGCAGATATCCCTGTCTTGTTCCGCTTAAAGTCAATAATCCTGTAATGCCGCTTGTGACCGCTCCCACGGTGTCTGCACGTAATACGTCCGTTTGCATTACGTCCGCCTTTTTTCTTAATAACCTTCAGCAGACTCTTTTCAGGCGTTGTGCTGGTAATTTCATCAAATGTTGAATATATTTGAAAACGCCTTCCAGGAGATGTAGGTTTTACTTTCTTAACCGCCATTATATATACCTTATTTAAACCCCTTCAAAAAAATCAATACGTTCACCGGGCATCAACTTTACAACCGCTTTCTTCCAGTCCCTCCGTTTTCCAACAATCCGGCCTCTCTGTTTGGTCTTGCCCTTAAGCTGCATTGTCCGGACAGCAGCCACTCTGACATTAAAAATTCTTTCAACCGCCCTGCGAATCTCAATCCTGTTTACCCTCCGGTCCACCTCAAAAGAAACCTGATTATATTGCTCTTTTTGAATATTGGTTTTTTCTGTATTCAAAGGCCGTTTAATAATATCATAATGCATCATGTGAGCAGCCTCCTCTCAATGCTCTTAATAGAAGACTCAACCAGGACCAAATTTTTGTATTTGAGAATATCATATACATTCAATCCCTCGCTTCTCAGCACTTTTACGTCAGGGACGTTTCTGGATGAAAGTTCCAGGTTTTCATCCTTTTTGTCAACTACAATCAATGCCCCTTTCAGATCTAATGCATTTAAAACTTTCAGAAATTCCCTGGTCTTAATCTGCTTAAGTTCGATCTGATCAAGTACAACAAGGGTATTTTCATGTAATTTGCTACTCAAAGCCATTTTAAGAGCCAGCTTTCTTACCTTTTTGGGAACCTTGTAAGAATACGATCTCGGATCTGGACCAAAAACAACGCCACCACCTCTGAGCAAGGGAGTCTTGATATCACCGCGACGCGCACGGCCGGTCCCTTTCTGACGAAAAAGTTTTCTTCCACTGCCTTTAACATCGCTACGATGTTTTACAGATGCGGACCCGGAACGTCTGCAGGCGAGTTGCATTCTCACAACATCGTGCAGGACGCTTGACTTTACGGGTACATTGAATATGATGTCAGCAAGATCTATCTGTGAAACTTTTTCCGCTTTACTATTTAGTATATCTACAACAGCCATAATTTCTCTCAGCAATTTTTAAACAAGTTAGTTCGCTTCGCTCACAATTGGAATATTGGAATCAGGGAATAATGGAATAATGGGTTCTGGAAAAATGGGATAGTGGGCTACTGTCAAAAACCCCTCTTGACAGGTAAGTCAACACAAGTCAACAAATGACATACTTCCGCCAAAAACCATCAGCCACTAAGTCACAAAGGCACAAAAGGACTTTAATTTTAAACCTTTACCAAAAAAAGACAAGAAAAAAAGTTGTAGATACGGCATATACTGTACATTAAGAATTATATGAGTGTGACCTTTTTTCGTAGCGCAGAGCTTTAGCTCTGCCATTTTGATGCAGGGCTAAAGCTCTGCGCTACGCTATGAAAGAGAATGCACGCAAAAAGGTTACCCTCGAATTATATTATAATCTTGGTGTCTTAGTGTCTTTGTGGCTGAACTATTACGTAAATTTTAGTTTTTTAATTGCGACCAGCCCTGATCGAAATCCCGGCACCGCACCCTTTAATATTATAAGATTTTCTTCAGACCTGATGTCGATAATCTCCAGATTTTGAGTTGTCTTCCGTTCATTTCCATAATGGCCGGGCATTTTCTTCCCTTTAATAACTTTAGCAGGCCATGCGCTGCAGCCGATAGAGCCCGGAATTCTGTGGCTATGACTGCCATGGGTCTTCTTTCCGCCGTGAAATCCATGCCTCTTTATTACACCCGCAAAACCCCGTCCTTTGGTGGTGCCGGTGACATTAACACGCTCCCCGACCTTAAATACATCCGGATTTATTGTCTGGCCAAGGGTGTATTCGCCCGGATTCTCCACAGGAAACTCCCGCAGGAATGCAAAACAACCTTCACCGCTCTTTTTTAGATGTCCTTGCCTCGGTTTGTTTATGCATGATCTCTTTTTCTCGCCGAAGCCTAATTGAAGTGCATTGTATCCATCAGAAGCTATTGTCTTTATTTGAGTTACAACACACGGACCAACCTGCACCACTGTTACCGGTATATATTTACCCTCAGAAGAAAAAAGGCCCGTCATCCCTAATTTTTTTCCTATCAATCCTCTACACATAGCTTTTTACATTTTCCCCACTCAACCACACGACTAATTCCCTACTCGACTAAAGTTTTATCTCTACATCTACTCCTGGAGAAAGATCCAGCTTCATCAAAGCATCTACAGTTTGCTGAGTCGGCTCCAGGATATCCAAAAGCCTTTTATACGTTCTTATTTCAAACTGTTCTCGAGACTTCTTGTCTACATGGGGGGATCGCAAAACACAATATTTATTGATCCTTGTCGGAAGCGGTATCGGTCCTACTACTTTTGCTCCTGTTTTGTTGGCCGTATCAACAATATCCAGCGCCGACTGATCCAGAAGTCTATGATCATATGCCTTGAGCCTGATTCTGATTTTGGTATTCATTAACATTGATTTAATCTTTCTCTCTATTTAGTACTTGAACGAAAACTAGATAGTTTTTCCAAGTTCAAGGAAGGCGAAGATTTTAACCGGAAGAATACATTGAGTATTTTGAGGATTAAAATCTGAGCCTGACGCAGAAATTGGGAAAAATAGCAGTTTTCGTTCAGGTACTATTCAATAACTTCGCTTACCACTCCGGCACCGACAGTCCTGCCGCCTTCCCTTATTGCAAACCTGACCTCTTTTTCCATTGCTATCGGAGTAATAAGTTCTGCCGAAACTGTTACATTGTCCCCGGGCATTATCATCTCAACCCCCTCTGGTAAGGTTACTACCCCTGTAACATCCGTAGTCCTGAAATAAAACTGCGGCCGATACCCGTTAAAAAAGGGAGTATGCCTGCCGCCCTCTTCTTTGCTCAAGATGTACACCTCGGCCTTAAATTTGGTGTGAGGCGTAATCGAGCCGGGTATTGCCACAACCTGTCCGCGCTCAACATCTTCACGCTTTGTGCCGCGCAATAAAACACCTATGTTGTCTCCTGCACGTCCTTCATCAAGCAGCTTCCTGAACATCTCAACACCGGTGCATACCGTTTTTATCGTCGGACGTATTCCTATTATCTCAATATTATCGCCTACATGAATTATGCCACGCTCAACCCGGCCGGTTACAACTGTGCCACGACCGGATATGCTGAAGACATCCTCTATCGGCATCAAAAAGGGCTTTTCTATATCACGCTTAGGCTCAGGTATAAATGAGTCTATTGCATCCATTAATTCAAATATGCATTTTGCTTCATCGCTGTCAGCATCATCGCTCTCCAGGGCCTTCAAAGCGCTGCCACGAATTATCGGAGTATCATCTCCAGGAAAATCGTACTTGTCCAATAGCTCCCGAAGCTCCAGCTCAACAAGCTCTATAAGCTCCTCATCGTCCACCATGTCGCACTTGTTCAAAAATACCACTATACTGGGAACTCCTACCTGACGAGCCAGCAATATGTGTTCACGGGTCTGGGGCATGGGACCATCATCCGCTCCTACTACCAATATGGCGCCATCCATCTGTGCAGCACCTGTAATCATGTTCTTAATGTAATCAGCGTGGCCAGGACAGTCCACATGAGCATAATGACGATTCTCGGTCTCATATTCGACATGCGCCGTCGCTATCGTTATACCACGCTCTTTCTCCTCAGGTGCCTTATCTATCTGATCAAACGGCACAAAATCCGCCATACCCTTCAAGCCCATATGCTTTGTTATTGCCGCAGTCAACGTCGTCTTGCCGTGATCTATATGGCCAATCGTGCCCACATTTACATGCGGTTTGGTTCTCTCATATTTCTGCTTCGCCATGTCATAGCCCTCCCATTTTGCAAAATCACATATGCGCTATGCCCTACCACCGATAATGAGCAAATGCTTTATTTGCCTCAGCCATCTTATGCGTATCTTCCCTTTTCTTAACGGAAGCACCTCTATTGTTTGCGGCGTCTGAAAACTCTCCCGCCAGTTTTCCGGCCATATTCTTTTCCGGCCTTTTACGCGCATAGCCTATAATCCATCTAATCCCTAAAGCAGTTCGACGGGATGGCCGAATTTCTGTCGGAACCTGATAAGTTGAACCACCAACACGCCGCGACTTCACCTCAATAAGCGGCCTCACATTGTTAACAGCTTTCTCAAAAATCTTGAGCGGAGATTCATTCGTTTTTTTCTCAATGATATCAAATGAATTGTATAGTATCAATTCCGCCAGGCTCTTCTTTCCGTCCCGCATTATGGATTTTACGAACTTTGTTACCAGCTTATTGTTATACCTGGAATCCGGCATAATTACCCGCTCAGGCACTTCTCTTCTTCTCGGCATATGTTAACACCTTAGTTGCTATTTCATGTTATTTCGTAGCAGTTCAGCTCATAGTCAAAATTGATAATTGTCGATTGTCGATTGTCGATTGATGGAATCGCTTCGCTCTGTCTTTTTTGTTATAAAATTAAAAGAATATCTTCATTCTTCATTCTTCATTCTTCAATCTACTTTGGCTTCTTTGCACCGTACTTTGACCTTCCCTGCTTTCGATCCTCCGTACCAAGTGTATCGAGGATACCCCTTACTATATGATACCTTACACCAGGCAGATCCTTTACGCGCCCTCCGCGAACCAGAACTACCGAATGCTCCTGAAGATTATGCCCTATACCGGGAATATATGCCGTAACCTCTACACCGGTAGTCAGCCTCACCCTTGCAACCTTCCGCAAAGCGGAATTGGGTTTTTTTGGCGTTGAAGTGTATACACGTGTGCACACCCCTCTCTTTTGGGGACCCCCCTTTAGCGCCGGCGTGCTGGTCTTCTTCTTTGCTCGCTTCCTGCCATTTCTTACTAACTGGTTAATTGTCGGCATACTTTCCTCTTATTTTCTGTATATTCATCAGGATAATTCGCGTGTTGGCAAAAAGCGTTTTATATACATATAGCATCGCATTGTCAAGCATTTTATTCGATCTCTATTTTTGTTTTTGCAAATACTTTACCCTGACTCAACCGCCACATCACTATATAAAGGAATACCTGTACCTGCTGGAACGAGTCGTCCCATAATGACATTTTCCTTAAGCCCCAATAGATAATCTTCTTTGCCGGCAATGCTGGCTTCTGTAAGGACTTTGGTCGTCTCCTGAAATGAAGCCGCAGAGATAAAACTGTCCGTGCTGAGTGATGCCTTGGTAATACCCAGAATAAGGGGTTCAGCAACAGCGGGTTTTTTTCCTTTTTCGACTACTGCGCTGTTAACTTCCTCAAATTTTATTCTGTCTACCTGTTCTTCACTGATAAAATCCGTATCTCCAGCGTCAATAATCTTAACACGCCTCATCATCTGCCGTACAATCACTTCGATGTGTTTGTCATTTATACAGACGCCCTGCAAACGATAGACTTCTTGAACTTCATCAACAAGATAGCGGGCTAACGCTATTTCACCCTTAATATTTAAGATATCCTGAGGAACAGCGGACCCGCTTATAAGGGGTTCGCCTGCCCTGATATAATCACCCTCATAAACGTTTATATACTTGCCGCGTGGAATCAGATATTCCTTCTTTTCTCCGACATCCACCGGAATAACCGTTACTTTCTGTTTTCCCTTTTTTGTTGTGGCCTTGGAAATAGAAATATATCCGTCAATTTCACTCAAAACAGCTGTTTCTTTGGGCTTGCGCACCTCAAAAAGTTCGGCTACCCTTGGAAGACCGCCTGTAATGTCTTTGGTTTTGGTTGTTGCCCGCGGCAGCTTTGCAATAACATCACCGGCCTTAACCTCATCTTGCTCATCAACCAGCAAAATAGCATTTATAGGCAACAAATAACGTGCCATTCCCTTTGATGTAGGCAGCTTGACTGTTTTCCCGTCTTTGCCTTTAATAGAAATCCTTGGACGTTCCTCAGTAGTTTTAGGCTCAATGATAGTGCGACTCGACTTACCTGTTACAGGGTCTACTTTCTCCTGCATTGTCCTACCGAGTAAGATATCACCAAATTTAACAGTTCCATCAACCTCTGTAATAATTGGCGTTGTAAATGGATCCCATGTTGCAAGAAGATCGCCGGCTTTAACGCTATCGCCATCCTCTACCATAGTACGGGCGCCGTAAATTACGGGAAACCGTTCCCGCTCTCGACCGGCGTCACCGATAATGGCAAATTCGCCACCGCGCCGGCTCATTACCACAATCCTGTTTTCAGCATCCTTCACCACATTGAGATCAATAAACTTAATCGTCCCATCTACCCGAGCCCTGATATCAGCCTGCTCAACCCTCCGGCTGGCCGTTCCGCCAATGTGGAACGTACGCATAGTCAACTGGGTTCCCGGCTCACCAATTGATTGAGCAGCCAGAATTCCTACTGGTTGACCTATCTCAACCGTTGATCCATGGGAAAGGTCCCGGCCGTAACACTTGGCACACAC
>LGVF01021788.1_pt1 | contig 13689 bp, 16 predicted proteins | sample 469901 | NCBI WGS metagenome assembly LGVF01 (sample SAMN03893561, study PRJNA290197) | marine sediment metagenome | material: sediment; isolation source: combined push core samples #3730, #5133, and #5579 collected at Hydrate Ridge | place: Pacific Ocean: Hydrate Ridge | reverse complement strand
CATCCCGGTATCGATACGAACAGTGTGAACCTAGCGGGTCATGATGTCCTTTGCCTTGAGCATAGCGTCTCCCTTTTTGCAAACGGGGCGGCTCGAAAGCCGCCCGTGAAAATAAGTGTGGCATCCCTGTCGGCAGTAACTTGTATTTTAGCAGCCTTCCAAAATCACTGTCGCAAAGGCATAGTCGCCATCGTGACTGCAGGAAAGGTGAATCCTGTCGTGACCGCCTTCACGAAAAAGTTCTTCGGCACGACCGGATAGAACAATGGCAGGCCGCCCCAGGTCGTTGCGTACCACCTGCACCTCGCGCCAACTGATTCCGCAGCGCAGACCCAAGCCCAGAGCTTTGAGAAACGCCTCCTTGGCAGCAAAACGCGCCGCCAGATGAGAGGCGGGATCGGCCTTGGGCAAGGAATAGTCAAGCTCGCCGGTTGTAAAAATCCGTTCCAGCAGCGCTTTCTTATCGTCCTCGACAAAACGACGAAAGCGCCCGATGCGAGCTACATCGTTGCCGAGACCGGAAATCCGTGCCGTCATCAGCGCTCCTTGAGCAGCGCCACCATCTCCCGCACCGCCCGCTCCATTCCGACCAACACCGCGCGGGCTACGATACTGTGGCCGATATTCAGTTCAGCAATCCCGCCGAGAGCGACCACCTCCCGCACATTGAAGTAGTTGAGACCGTGCCCGGCGTTGACCTGCAGACCGAGCTTTTTGCTAGCCCGAATAGCCGTTTCCAGTTTTCCCAACTCTACCTTGCGGCCGGCATCATCGCAGGCTTCACAATAACTGCCGGTATGCAGTTCGATGGCCTGAGCGCCGACCCGGTGGGCAGCCTTGACCTGCTCAAGGTCGGGGTCGATAAACAGGCTGACCAGAATTCCCCCCTGGCGCAGGGTTGCCACCTGCTCCTTGAGAGTTGAGCGCAACTGGGCCACGTCAAGCCCCCCTTCGGTGGTCAACTCTTGGCGCTTTTCCGGCACCAGGGTCACACAGTCGGGCAACACCTTGAGGGCGATGCCGATCATCTCTTCGGTAGCGGCCATTTCCAAGTTGAGGCGGGTTTTGACGGTCTGACGCAGAATTTCCACATCCCGATCCTGAATATGCCGACGGTCCTCTCGCAGATGCACGGTAATACACTCGGCACCGGCCAGTTCGGCAAGGGCCGCAGCCGTGACCGGATCAGGCTCGTCGATGCCCCGGGCCTGGCGAACGGTGGCGACATGATCGACATTGACTCCCAGAATGACCATCCTATCTCTCCTTATTGCCACAGCACATGTTCTTTTCCACGGCGGTGGCAATATCCTGAGCCAAACCGGCGATCTGTATTTCGTCCTGACCTTCGAGCATAATCCGCATCAGCGGTTCGGTACCGGAATAACGAATCAGCACCCGCCCCGTTTCCGCCAGTTTTTCCTCGGCGGCGGCGATGCTCTTGGCCACCTCGGGAACTTCGGTGACCGGGCGCTTTTTATCGACTCGGACGTTGACCAGCACCTGGGGCAAGGCGGTCATGATCGATGCCAGTTCCGAGAGGGGTTTGCCGGTGCGCTGCATGATGGCCAGCACCTGCAGTGCCGAGATCATGCCGTCGCCGGTGGTGTTATGGTCGAGAAACACCATGTGCCCCGACTGCTCTCCACCGACATTATAACCGCTGCGACGCATCTCTTCCACCACGTAGCGGTCGCCAACGGCTGTCTTGACAATGTGGCCGCCAGCATTACGGATAGCGATATCGAGCCCCATATTACTCATGACCGTAGCCACCAGGGTGTTCTTAGCCAGCTTGCCCTGCTTGATCAAGTCGCTGGCGCAGATCGCCATAATATAGTCGCCATCCACCTCTCGGCCATTCTCATCAACGAAAATAACCCGGTCTGCATCACCGTCCAGCGCCATACCGAGATGGGCTTGATGTTCCTTAACCGCCGCCGAAATCACCTCCGAATGCATGGAGCCGCAACCGGCGTTGATATTGGTGCCGTTGGGGGAGGCTCCGATCAGCACGACCTCGGCGCCAAGTTCCCTGAGCACCGCCGGAGCCGCTTTGTAAGCTGCGCCGTTGGCGCAATCGAGAACGATCTTCAAACCGATCAGGTCGAGTTCCCGAGGGAAGGAGTTTTTCAGAAACACCACATAGCGACCGACGGCGTCGTCGATACGATAGGCCTTGCCGACCTTTTCGGCGATGGGCCGCAGCGAATCGATCTGTTTGGAAAAAATCAGCTCCTCAATGGCCAGTTCGGTTTCATCGGGCAGTTTGAAGCCGTCGCCACTAAAAAACTTAATGCCGTTATCCTGATAAGCGTTGTGCGAAGCTGAAATCACCACCCCGGCATCGGCCCGCATGGAGGAGGTAATAAAGGCGATCCCCGGGGTCGGTAAAGGACCGACCAGTAGCACATCGACACCCATGGAGCAGATTCCCGAGGCCAGGGCGTTTTCGATCATATAGCCGGACAGCCGGGTATCCTTACCGATCACGATACGGTGCCGTCGATCNNGCAATGGCCCGCCCGAGTTGCATAGCAATTTCGGTGGTCATGGGATGAATGTTGGCCACCCCTCGCACCCCGTCGGTACCGAACAGTTTCTTTTTCATAAAGGACAAACTCCTGAGCTGAAGTGTTATTGCGGTTTTGGCGTCGGCTCAATGACGATTTCCATCTCGACGGCCAAATGGTTCTTGAGATTACTGTAGCGACCCGGATAGGACAGGGAGACCTTCTCCCGGCGAGTTTCCAGAGCATCGGCGAGGTCCACGGTCTCCGTAGCCACGCTGTCGACCACGGCAACTTCGCTCTCAGCCCCCTCGATCATCACCAGCGCAGGCTCGACGCGCACCGCCGCCACTCGATAGCCGGCCGCCGGTTTACCGCTGAACTGCGGCTTGACCTCCACATTTTTACTGACGACCCTTTCCAGCTTGACATCGATGTAGGATGGCGACAAGCGAGTCACCTTGAGGGGGCCGGGCAGATTGAGGCGCTCTTCGAGGCGCTTGAGGGTGGTCAGACCCGGCTCGAGGTCCTTGAGATTGACCGCAATACCGATATCTTGCAACTGCAGGTTCATCAGCAAGGTGCGGGGACCGCTGATGCGCACGTCGACCATGTTAGGAATATCGTTGGCCACCATCATGCCGGCCGGCATATTCTTCAACTGAAGAGGCACCGCATAGGAACGCTCCAGCTTCTGCTCACCGGTGACAAAAAACCACAGAATGCAGGCGAAGACCAGGGCCAGCAACTTCAGAGCCCAGTTTTCGTTGAGTTTTTTAAACATATTACTTGGCCTTTTTCTTACTCCCTCGCGGCTCCAGCAATCGCTTGAGCACCCGGGTCAGGGCGGTAGAGTCGAGATCACGGGTAATGCGACCGCCGACCACCACGGAAATCTTGCCGGTCTCCTCGGACACCACGATGGCCACGGCATCGACCAGTTCGGTCAGACCGATAGCCGCCCGATGACGGGTACCAAAAGTCTTGCTGATATCGGGATTCTGCGACAGGGGCAAAAAACAGCCGGCCCGCATCAGGCGCCCCTGTTGAATGACCAGGGCGCCGTCGTGAATCGGCGAATAGGGCAGGAAAATAGAGGTGATCAGATCGCTGGCGACCTTGGCATCGATCTCCACCCCGACTTCCAGAAAATCCTTGATGCCCGTCTCCCGTTCAATAACGATCAGGGCGCCGATACGCTTGTTGGCCATATTGACGCAGGCCTTGACCATCTCGGACATGACTGCCGTCTCTTCGCGATAGGAAAGGTCGGCAAAAAAAGGATTGGCTCCGACATGGATCAGGGCTCGGCGAATATCTTCCTGAAACAGAACGACGATAACCAGAATGATCGAGGAGAGAAAATTATCCAGAATCCAATGCAGGGTATAGAGACCGGTGACCTGGGAGCCGACATAAACACTAAGGATGACCGCCAGGCCGAACAGCATCTGCACCGCCCGGGTGCCTTTGATCAGCAACATGATCCGGTAGATGATGAATGCCACCAGAAAAACGTCGAGGGTATCGAGCAGCCACCTGAAATCTTTTAAATAGTCGATAACTGCGCCCATAACACCTCGGCTCGCGACACCCGCGCGAACAATTCGCTTACTACCCTCTTATGGCATCTGCTGCTGGCAGATCGCCCAGGCCATCAAGGCCGCTTCTCTGGCCGGCTTCACATCGTGCACACGAAAAATCTGCGCCCCGGCCGCCACCCCCAGGGAAACGGTCGCTAGAGTACCGGCCAAGCGGTCAGCGGGGTTCTCCAGACCGAGGGCACTACCGATAAAACTCTTACGCGAGGTGCCGAGCAACAGAGGCCGACCGAGACAGTGCAACTCTTTCAGACGATGCAGAATCTCCAGGTTGCCCTCGGCGCTCTTGGCGAAGCCTATGCCGGGATCGATGGCCAGACGTTCTTCGCTGATACCAGCCACAACGGCCTGATCGACGGCGGCTCCCAGATAGGCGATGATTTCGCCGAGCAGATCACCATAGCCGGTATCCTGCTGCATCGACCGGGGGCGTCCCCGGGTATGCATCAAAAACAGCCCGGCGCCGCTTTCTGACACCGCTGCCGCCATCTCGGAATCAAACTGCAACCCACTGATATCATTAACAAAATCAGCACCGGCTGCCACCGCGGCGGCAGCTACCGGGCTTTTGTTGGTATCAATGGAAAGGGGGCAATCGACTTCCCGGGCCAACCGCTCGATAACCGGCACCACCCGTTCCAGCTCTGCTTCAACGTCGACGGCCGCCGCCCCGGGACGGGTGCTTTCACCACCGACGTCAATAAGATCCGCCCCTTCGGCCGCTAAACGCACCCCCTGGCGCAACGCATCGTCCAGGGCGACTTGGCGACTGCCCGCATAGAAGGAGTCGGGGGTGACGTTCAAAACCCCCATGATCCGTGGTCTATCAAGGGACAGGATACTGCGACGACCAATTAACAAGATAGGCGTTAGCGGCTCCGTTGGCGGCTCCGTGACTAACAGGCGAGTCAGTTCGGCTGCCAGCGGCGGCGCCATTGGTTTTACACGGGCCAGAGACTGTAAAATCGCGGTCGAACCGAGCAAGGCCAGTCGGCAGCAGTTGGCTGCGGAATCCTGACTTTGCACCAAGGCGATACCGCCCAGGCGGGTCAGGGTTTCTGCCAGCAGCACAGCCTCGGCGGCAGGCAGGTCCGAAACAACCACCAGCCGGGGGAACACCCCGGCCAGCTGAACCTTAGTTTCTACAACAGGAAATCCGGCATCCGCCAACCGGCGACACAATTCATCGACGCCGGTCGCCGCAAACGATTGCACAGAAACAGCCAATTAGACCTCGGGAGGCAAACTGCCTTCGTCCGTCTGGCTGTCGGCCACCTCGGCCACAACTTCTGCTACTTCCCGCTCGCCGGTAACCAGATAGCGGACTTCAGCAGCGTCCAGGGTTTCCTTCTCAAGCAGGGCTTCCGCTACACGGGTCAAGCCATCTTTATGGGCAGTCAGAATCTGCCGGGTCCGTTCGTAAGCTTCCTGGACAATGCGGCGGATCTCTCCATCAATTTCAACGGCCATCGATTCACTGTAGTTTTTCATATGGCCCAGATCGCGACCCAGGAAGACCTCGCCCTCTTTTTCCCCATAGGCCAGAGGACCTACCTTGTCGCTCATACCCCACTCGCAGACCATTTTACGGGCGATACCGGTAACCCGTTCGATATCGTTACTGGCGCCGCTGGTGATCTCGTTGAACACCACCTCTTCAGCCACCCGGCCACCGAGCATGGTACAGATGATCGTTTCCAAGCCGCCACGAGACTCGTTGTACTTCTCTTCAGAGGGCAGATACATGGTCACGCCAAGAGCCCGGCCGCGGGGTATGATGGTCACCTTATGCACCGGATCGGCATCCGGCAGATAAAAGGCCACCACCGCATGACCGGCCTCATGGTAAGCGGTAACATTCTTTTCTTTTTCAGTAATAACCAGCGAGCGGCGCTCGGCTCCCATCATCACCTTGTCCTTGGCCGACTCGAGATCTGCCATCTCGACCTGATCCTTGTTCGCCCGGGCTGCCAACAGGGCAGCCTCATTGATCAGGTTGGCCAGATCGGCACCGGAGAAGCCCGGTGTTCCCTTGGCCACCACATCCATGTTGACATCCTCGGACAGAGGTATCTTACGGGAATGGACCTTGAGAATCTTGGAGCGTCCCTTGATGTCCGGCCGGGGCACCACCACCTGACGGTCGAAGCGGCCCGGACGCAACAGGGCCGGATCGAGAACGTCGGGACGGTTGGTGGCCGAGATCAGAATAACTCCTTCGTTGGACTCAAAACCGTCCATCTCCACCAGAAGCTGATTGAGGGTCTGTTCCCGCTCGTCGTGACCGCCGCCGAGGCCGGCACCACGATGGCGACCAACGGCATCGATCTCGTCGATAAAGATGATACAGGGAGCATTTTTCTTGCCCTGCAGAAACAGGTCCCTTACCCGACTGGCACCGACGCCGACAAACATTTCCACAAAGTCGGAACCGGAGATGGTAAAGAACGGCACATCGGCTTCCCCGGCAATGGCTCGTGCCAGCAGGGTCTTACCGGTACCGGGAGGCCCGATCAGCAACACCCCCTTGGGAATCCGGCCGCCGAGGCGGGAGAACTTCTTGGGATCACGAAGATAAGAGACGATCTCTTCNNNNCGCCGGTATCGGACATGAGCTTGGCCCGACTCTTGCCAAAGCTCATCGCCTTGCCACCGCCGGACTGCATCTGGCGGATGAAGAAAATCCACACCCCGATCAGCAGCAGAATCGGTCCCCAGGAAACCAGCATGGTCATCCAGAAGTTGCCTTCTTCTTCGGCCTTGGCCTCGATAGCCACTCCCTTGGAACGCAATTCCTGAACCAGTCCGGGATCGCTCGGAGCAAAGGAAACAAAGGTGCGATCGTCCTGATAGACCCCCTCGATATTCTGTCCCTGCAGGGTCACGCTGCGGATCTCGCCCGCATCAACGGCGATCAGAAAATCACTATAAGCTAAAGCCGGCTGTTCCTGCTGGCGGTTAGCCATGACGTTGTACAGCATGATCATGACTAGTAGAATAACTAACCAGAGCGCCAGGTTTTTATGAAGCTGGTTCACAATACCCCCTAAAAATCGTTATTAATGACGACTGCGTACAGCCGTACAGCACAGTCTAGGACCGCTGAAACATTACCGAAATTTATCATACCAAGCCCTATTGCACAAGGGGCATCTGAGCTGTCAGAAAGGCCGGATAACCGCCCTCAGAACCGGCCCCTCCCCCTCGGCACAGGGCCACTGTTGGCAGCGGGACAGGCCCGCCAACCAAAGGATCTGCCCCCCTTCTAGAAGGGGCACGCTAGCGCGCGTCTCCCGATCAATTTTGGCATCGATGAAAAACTTTTTGAGTTTGCGACTGCCGGGAGCCCCCTGCGGATGAAAACGATCACCGGGTCGGAAAGAGCGCACCGTCAAAGGAAAGGGCACCGCCTGCACCGGGAACTCCACCGCTGTGGCACTTTCTCCCTGGGGTAAAGGCTCCAGGCTGAGCAGTAACCGCCGACCGTCCGGTAGCCGCACTTCTCCCGGTCCGCCCACCTCAATAGCGAAGGGCGCCAGCGGCGGTGGCGGACTGGCGCGCAACCAGAACCGCTCGTAACGTCGCCCGGCCCAAGCCGCCGGCAGATGCGCCTCGGCCTGGGGAGCAGCCCCCTGCAATAGCCCTTCCAGAGCTTCCAGATGCACCGCACCGATGCCACGCAGATCGCCCCGCACCTCTAGCAGCGCCTGCCGCAGAACCCGTGCCCGCAAGGCGGGATGAAGCTCCAGCAGGGCCGAACGGTCAAGCCATAACTCCCCGTCGTCCAGGGTTCGCAGGGTAGCGAGAGCTCGCGGCACCTCTTGCTGCCAGAACCCTTCCTCCAAGGCAATACGCTGGCTCAGAGCCGCCAGATTCTCTTCCAGTCGCGGGTTGAGCTCCGCCAACTCCGGTAAGATATGATGGCGAAGTCGATTGCGGGTATAGTAGAGATCCTCGTTGCTGGCATCCTGCACAAAGGCCTGATCAATGGCTGCCAGATAGGCCTCGATCTGATCTCGGGAAAAGTCCAGCAGGGGGCGAATAAGGGAGCCGCTGAGGGGCCGCATGGCCGCCAGGCCGGTCAAGCCACTGCCCCGCACCAAGCGCATCAGCAGGGTTTCGGCCTGATCCCCCCGGTGATGGCCAAGGGCGATAAAGGGACAGTTCAGACTAGCAGCGGACCGCTGCAAAAACTCCCGCCGTAGTTCATGGCCCGCCTCTTCGAGACCCTGCCCCCGTTCACGGGCCAACCGCGGCACGTCGAGGTGTTCAACGGTCAAGGGCACCCGCCATTCGCTACAGAGCCGCTGTACAAAATCCACATCCCGACCGCTCTCGGCACGAATACCATGATCGAGGTGAGCTGCTCGAATCTGCAGAGAGAAGAGTGGAGCCATCTGCAACAACAGATGCAGCAGGGCCACCGAATCGCCGCCGCCGGACAGGGCGACCAGAACCCCAACATCCTTTGGCAGGCGATGGCGAACCCAGAAATCGTGTAGGCCTTGCTGCAAAACCGTGGTTGCCTTCATCGCTCGATTATTCCCAAAAGCGCAAACAACAAGACCCCCACCGTAAACCGGAGGGGGTCTTGTTTATAAAAATGGTGGCGGTGCAGAGATTCGAACTCCGGACACTGCGGATATGAGCCGCATGCTCTAACCAACTGAGCTACACCGCCTTGGTATCGAGGAAAAATCCATCCTCCCCTTGCGGGAAGGATCACTTTATAACCCAAGCCTTTTACCATGTCAAGCAGAAACAAGAGGTCATTTTTCAACCACCACCAGCACCACTCGAGCAACCTGCCATAGCCCTCAGTGCTGGCCTTTTCATGGCCTTGCGCTATGCTAGTACAATTGAAAATCCTTGACATTCCGCAAAGCGAAAGCAGATAATTTCCCCTTAATATTTTAGACATCGGCTATAGAGTTCTCTTATAGGCACAAAGACACTGGCCTGACGACGACTATTCAGGATCAGCGGATAGTCCCTTCGCCACCATACGCAACTTCAGGAGACACCATGAGTGAAGATTCTCAACAAGTCAACTTTACAGAAGACACCCAAAAAGACAAATACTTAACCTTTCGCCTAGCTGACGAAGATTACGGCATCGAAATTTGCCATGTCACCGAAATTATCGGCATTCAAAAGATCACCAAGGTGCCCGACATGGCCAATTTCATCAGGGGCGTCATCAACCTGCGCGGCAAGGTTATTCCGGTAATGGACGTGCGCGCCCGTTTCAGACTACCCCCACGGGAGTACGACGAACGCACCTGTGTCATTGTAGTTAACGTCAACGACCAGGACATCGGCCTGGTCGTCGATCGGGTCAACGAAGTAGTCGACATTCCAGTAGACCAGGTGGAGCCGCCGCCCCTCTCCTCTCAAAGCCCGTCGACCCGCTACATCCGCGGCATCGGCAAAATGGGGGATTCGGTCAAAATACTGCTCGACGGCGAAAAACTTCTGGAATTGTAGCGCACGTTCCACAAAACTGATTTAAAAGAGCCCTGCCTTTATCGGCGGGGCTCTTTTTATTTGAGCTCGACATCCCAAGCAATAGGTTGATGACTGGCCCAACAACACCGCCGAGTCGCGTCCCGTCAGACGCCTTCCTTTTTGTCCAGGCGGCAACAAAAAGGAAGCAAAAAGTGCCTTGCCACTGCGTGGAGCATGCTGACGCGAAGGGGAAGAGGAGACTAAGGGGCGTTGAGGCGTTTCGCAGCACCGCGGTTTCTTTGCGGCAGCCTCTCTTTCGCCAGTTGGTTGCTAAAGCTATCGGGCCGTTTCTCTTTCGCAACAGAGATCGTTGTTGTTGTTGAGTAAGACCCTCCAAAAGATTTGTAGCTTCAGAACCTCAAGACTGATCACCATCAATTTACCAAAGACCCATTTCATTTAAGTTGCAGCAAAACAAAAACAATCCGTTTATTGACTAAGGTCAACGCCGTCATGCGGGCAGTAGGACATGTTATCAACAGCCTTAATGCTTTCGCAAAATCCATAAGATGGATAAGCAAAAATTTCGCCTTACAAGGCGTAGTGGTTTTTCAGGGATGAAGACATACATAGAGCATGTCAAAGTCCTGAAAAAATGCTGCAACGTATTAAAGGGGTGGACTTTTTGCGACGCCATCAACGTTGCCCCTAAACTTCTTTACGGAGATTGCCATGACCATAAAAAAGCAAGCGCCCAACATGCCCGCCGCCACCCCCACCGAACTGGCCGCCATGATCGACTACCAGGAAGGCGCCGTGGTCAGTCGCACCCTGCAACAAGACGAAGTCGGCACCCTGACCATCTTCAGTTTTGACCAGGGCCAGGGCCTCTCCGAACACACCTCGCCCTTCAATGCCTATGTACAGATTCTCGACGGCCAGGCCGAGATTACCATCGGCGGCAAAGTGGTACCCGTCCAAGCCGGCCAGTTGATTCTCATGCCCGGCGGAGTGCCCCACCAATTGGACGCCGTCAAACGCTTCAAGATGCTGCTGACCCTGTTTCGCACCAGCCAACCGGCCCAGCAAAGCTGATAGCTGCAGCACCAGGAACGCCCCGATTGTATTTACAGCCAAACATTCGTCAAAGGGATAAAAAAAGTCGTTGACAGTCCTGCTCCCCCTTTGCTATAAAGTGGACCTCGCAAACACGGGGCTATAGCTCAGCTGGGAGAGCGCTTGAATGGCATTCAAGAGGTCGACGGTTCGATCCCGTCTAGCTCCACCAAATATCAAAGGGTTACGGACATTTCCGTAACCTTTTTTTTTATTGTTGCGCCCCCAGCAGCATTCATCGCTGACCCACCCCTTCCCTACTTAAATCAAATGCAAGCCTGAAACCCAACATCCAACCTGACCAGCAACCCACAATCACCATAATCCGAGCTTTGGCCTTATTATAAATCCACAAGCAAAGCAGCGCCCATTTTGGGACATCAAACAGGAAAGGCCCAGTCTAGGAAATCAGGTAGGCGTCAGGTCTCGAACATGGAAATTTGGCGAAAATGTGGGGAGCGTCCCTATTTTTCGCCAAGACATGGTTGGGCCAAGGTGGTGAGAAAGGCCCCTTGGCCACGCGCGTAACCTGACGGACGAGTGGATACGACACGGTGGACTCCTTTAGCATTTGTAGGATTGTCAACCATTCACCTGATTAGTACATAGGTGGGACTTGCCAATAGGGCCCCCAAAAGCCCAGCCCGGCATCCCACCGAAGGGCATTGTATTTCTGGCTATTCATCCCGCCGTCAAAAGACGTGTGTTAGTACAGATTGGCTTTGTCCCTTTCTCTTACTCAACATCCTGAGGCAAAGTACTTCCGAAAGGATCGAAGATTTTGCTGTCAAGTGCTTGGAGCGCAGCCGACAAAGGTATCACCATGATACTTTAACTCTTGACATGGACCCTTCCGATGTTTTAATTTGCAGGACATGGAGACCTAATAATATGCCAGATTCTGTCCATAGCAAAGCAACTGACCAAATAGCCACCCCCGTTCTAAAGGAGGAGCTTGGTGTCGCCACTTACGACCTCGATCTCATCAAAAAACTACTCCAATCCCCAAGCACGCGCATCATAACTGGTGAGGCCACCCGAAATGCTTCAAGCTTAGGGCATCTAAACCCAGACGACATCATCAAAAGCCCCTGCGGGTTACTTCATCAGATATCTACAAGACTATGCCAGCTGATAAAATCCCAGGCATGATGCAAGATGTATATAGATCACAGACCCAAAGGGATATTTTATACATCAAGTTTCAGCTTTCAAAGGACAATAAGGCTGTCCTGATACAGCTTAAGAAGAGATAAACTTTGATGATCATGCATGAGGAGAATAATATGTATAAGGACCGTGATAAGTGTCCAATTTGTGGAGAAGGTAATTTAACGGAAATAAGTAAAACTGAAATTTTTGAATACAAGGGACAGTATAAAACTATCGATAACTTTATTGTACTCAAGTGTAGTTTTTGTGAAGAAGAGATTGTTCCAGAAACTTCAATTAAATTGTCGGAAAAGAAAATCCGTGATTTCCATAGAGAAGTCGATGGTTTGTTGACATCTAAGCAGATTAAAAAGATAAGAGAGTCTTACGGGTTTACCCAAGATAGTTTTTCAGAAATTTTAGGCGTTGGTAAAAAAACCTTCGCAAGATACGAAAATTGCACAGTAACACAGAGTAGAACTGCAGATCATCTTCTAAGGGTAATCGAGGTATTTCCTGATGTATTAGATATTATATGCGAACAACCCGTATTACCTTCTAATTACAATTTTGAAAAACTGTCAAGTGTAATGAGTGTGCCTGCAGATCAAAATCTTGTTTATAACTACAAGATTGGAGCCTAAGATGGATAAATATAATTTTACTTTTGAAGAGATTAGGATCTTAGAAGTTGAGTTTAAGGTTAAAAAACCAGAAAAGGTTGGGGAAATAGAGGTAAATCCTTCTCTAAACTTTGGCCACAAGACCGATGGAAAATTTCTCGAAGTTAATTTGGGAATTTCTTTTGATCACCCTGCGGCCCCTTTTAAATTTAATATCGTTGCCTTTGGCAAATTTAAGTTCAAAAAGAACATCGATGAAACTTTTGGAGATAAAATAAATGAGGTTGCAATTGTTAATTGCTCTTCAATCATATTCCCATTTATCCGTGAAACAGTTGCAGAATTGACAAGGAAGGCAGGCTTTAATCCAATGTTACTGCCACCAGTTAATTTTGTGAATATTCTTAAATCAATAGGTGCGGATGATACTAAAAAGTGCACGGAGCCAAATAACAACGAATGATAAATGACCTGCCCAGAATCCGCGAGATTGAGTTAGAAAAACCAAATGGGGGGGGGCAGGCCTGCAAGCATGAGAAAAACCCCTCAGGATTGGGCACTTAATTAAAATATGGGTATATGCAGTCTGTATATACCTAGTTCGGCACGAGAGGTTACACGTTACGACAAGAGCCACAACAGAGGAGGAGACCATGGCAACGCAAGACACATGCTGTTCGATCGTACCGTACTTCAAAGTTCACAGTGGCAAACTCAATGCCTTTAGAGCGCTCTGCGAGCGGTTTGTTGACAAAACCAATGAGGAGCCTGGATGCCTGTACTATGGATTCAGTTTCAGCGGAGACCGAGTCCATTGNNCGGGTCTTCTTGCCCATCTCGACAATGTGGGAGCCATCCTACAGGAAGCCTTGAAGATCGCGGAACTTACGCGTTTGGAGATCCACGGTCCAGACAAAGAGCTCGCAAAGCTTCGAGGCCCGCTTGCAGATCTGAATCCTGACTTCTTCGCACTGGAGTTTGGTTTCCGACGTTGATGCAAGCAGGCAGGCTCTTGCACACAATGAATACGTGACGTCATGGAAAGCAGCGGGAACGAAAGAGGCCGAACCAGCAGGTCCACCGGACCCGTAAGGCGCACGGACGCGCCTCACGGGTCCGGTGACCGGGGCACGTTATATGAGGGTCATGGGGGTCAGGGGACGAAGGCGGGGACGTAGTTGCTTTGTTGCTTTGTTGCTTTGTTGCTTTGTTGCTTTGTTGCTTTGTTGCTTTGTTGCT
>LGVF01102660.1_pt1 | contig 13697 bp, 10 predicted proteins | sample 469901 | NCBI WGS metagenome assembly LGVF01 (sample SAMN03893561, study PRJNA290197) | marine sediment metagenome | material: sediment; isolation source: combined push core samples #3730, #5133, and #5579 collected at Hydrate Ridge | place: Pacific Ocean: Hydrate Ridge | reverse complement strand
GCCGGTGTCGTTGCGACCCTCAAGGTCGTTGTCGTAGCTAGCGAAGAGTAAGAATGAATTCTTGCCAGAGGACGGTTAGCGCCGTCCTCTGGCAAGGGCTTTCTCCAGTAGGTGGAATGAAACATGAGTGAACAGTCGTCCCATCGTCTTCCGCCGCAAAGTCTTGAGGGCGAGATGTCCGTTCTGGGTGGCATTCTGCTGGAAAATGATGCCCTCAACAAGGCCCTGGAGTTGTTGCGGCCTGAGGATTTCTACCGCGAAAGTCATCGCAAGATCTTTTCCGCTTTGATCGATCTATCTGATCGTGGCGAACCCGCCGACCTGGTTACCCTGACCTCCATGCTACAGACAAAAGGCGAATTGGAAGAGGTTGGCGGTAGCAGCTATCTTGGGGTATTGGTCGATTATGTGCCGACTGCCGCCAATATCAGCTATTACTGCCGCATGGTTAAAGAAAAATCCCTGGCGCGGCACATGATTAATGTTGCCACAGAAATTGCCAGTCGCGGTTATGACGGTGGCGATATCGAGAGTACCCTCGACTGGGCCGAAAAGTCGATTTTTGAGATCAGCGGCATGAAGAGTAGTCCTTCCTACTTCTCTACTCGCGAAATCATGCAGGAGACCTTCAAGAATATCGAGACGCTCTACCAGCGCAAAGAACTGGTGACGGGCGTGCCGACCGGCTTTACTGATCTCGATACCATGACCGCCGGAATGCAACCTTCTGACTTGGTTATTATTGCCGGGCGTCCTTCCATGGGTAAGACCGCCTTTATTCTTAATATCGTCGAGAATGCTGGTGTGCGAGCTACCCCGCCTGTGTCCACCCTGGTCTTTTCCTTGGAAATGAGCAAGGAACAGTTGGTTCAGCGTATGCTTTGTTCCGTATCCCGGGTTGATGCCAGCCGATTGCGTACCGGGCATTTGGTCGATTCCGACTGGGGAAAACTCACCGACGGCGCCGACGTGCTCTCTTCTGCACCCATTTACATCGACGACACCCCGGCCATCACGGTTCTCGAGTTGCGGGCCAAGGCCCGCCGTCTTAAGGCCGAAAAGAATCTGGGGCTGGTTGTGGTCGATTACCTGCAGCTCATGCAGGGGCATAATTCTGAAAGTCGCCAGCAGGAGATCTCGGAAATTTCCCGATCTTTGAAAGCTCTGGCCAAGGAACTCAAAATCCCGGTCATCGCCCTTTCGCAGCTTAATCGTTCTCTGGAAAACCGCACGGATAAAAGACCGATCATGGCTGACCTGCGAGAGTCGGGTGCCATTGAGCAGGATGCTGACGTCATCATGTTTATCTATCGTGAGGCGGTCTATTGCGAGGATTGCAAAAGTCGTGACCGCACCTGCGATAAGGATCACGAAAAGGATGCCGAAATCGTCATTGGTAAGCAGCGTAACGGTCCTATCGGCACCGTACACCTGACCTTTCAGGGCCAGTTTACTCGCTTTGAAGACCAGTCCAAGCGTAAGGAAGGCTATTAATTCCTGGTTTGCTTGGTGGCCTGATGGTGACGCACGATCTAATAAAAAGTCCCCCAACCCGAAAGGGTTGGGGGACTTTTTTTGGCACCCTCATAGAATAAACAGAAGGGGTTATCGGTTACTTGAATCAGACATTTTTGATATCAATGTCTAGGGTCTGGATCTTTTTGCGCAGGGTATTACGGTTGATGCCGAGGATTTCCGAAGCACGCACCTGATTGGAGCGGGTCTTTTCCAGGATGATCTTGATTAGCGGCCGTTCCATCTGATGCATAACCATTTCGTACAGGTTGTCCAACTCCTGTACATCCATCTGGGCAAAGCTGCTGCGCAATTTTTTGGCGATCAGGGCTTCCAGCGATTCATCGACTTCTGCCGTCGCCCCTTGAGGCTGCAGTCCGGGAAAATCCTCCGGAGTCAACAGGGCGTCAGCGGAAAGCAGGGACGCTCTGCGCAGGCTGTTTTCCAATTCTCGGATGTTGCCCGGCCAGTCGTGGCGCATGAGCAGCTCCATAGCTTCTTTGGTGCAGCCTTGGGTCTGCACGTTGAGCTCTTGCTGAGTGCGCGGGATAAAATAGTCGACCAGCAGCGGGATGTCGCTGCGCCGTTCGCGCAAGGGGGGAATGTTGATCGGTACCACATTGAGGCGGTAGTAGAGATCCTCACGGAATTGTCGGCTGCTGACCTGCTCTTCCAAGTTCTGATTGGTGGCGGCGACGATGCGTACGTCGACAGAAATAGAGGTATTGCCACCGGTGCGGGTGATTTCCTTTTCTTGCAAAACCCGAAGCAACTTGGCTTGCAAGTCAAGAGGCATATCCCCGATTTCGTCGAGGAACAGGGTGCCTCCGCTGGCCTGCTCGAATTTACCGATTTTCCGTTCATTGGCTCCGGTGAAGGCCCCCTTTTCGTATCCGAACAATTCACTTTCGAGCAGTTCGCTGGGGATGGCCGCGCAGTTCAGGGCAAGAAAGGCTTTGCCCAGGCGGGGGCTGTTGTAGTGAATAGCCCGCGCCACCAATTCTTTGCCGGTGCCGCTTTCACCGGTGACAAGCACAGTGACATCAGTGGGCGCTACTCGGCCAAGAACCTTGTAGATGTCTTGCATCGGTTGGCTCTTGCCGATGATCGCCCGGTCGAGGTGGTAATGGTCCTTTATTTCGTTCTTAAGGCGTTTAATTTCTGAGGTGGCTGAAGAGGCGTTTTGCGCTTTGAGGATGATGGCATCGAGGGCATCCAGATCAAAGGGCTTGGTGAGGTAGTCATAGGCGCCCAGACGCATGGCCTCGACGGCATTCTTCATGGTCGATTCGGCGGTCATGATGATGACCATCATCTCCGGGCGTAGCTCGCGAAATTCGCTGAGTAGGTCCAAGCCGGAAATCCCTGGCATTTTAATGTCGAGGATCGCCATGTCGTAGGCGTTCCTTTCAACCTGTGCTTTCGCCGCGGTGCCGTCGGCCACCGTATCGACGGTAAATCCTTTTTTGGTCAAAGCCTTGGCTAGAACCCAGGAGATACTCTGTTCGTCATCCGCTACCAGAATTCGCTGGATGGACATGGAGGTAAGCCTTTCTCAGAAAACTTCAAGGGACAAAGGGGAAAGCCCGTCGTCTATTAGGGTGTGACCGCCGGATTGGTTTTGGGGCGCAGCATGGGGAGTGAAACGGAGAACTGCGTTCCTTCTCCGGGTTGACTCTCTACCTTGAGAAAGCCGCCGTGATCGCTGACGATCTTCTGGCAGATGGCGAGACCAAGGCCGGTGCCACGGTCTTTGGTAGTATAAAAAGGGGTAAACATATGCTCCATATGCTCCGGCGTGATGCCGGGGCCGTTGTCTTTAACTTCAATCACCACCAGCGGCACAGGTTTTTCACCGGGCTTATTGTAGCGAAACTGAGAGGCAATGCGACTGCAGATAATAACCTGGCCGCCCTGGTCGACGGCTTCAGCGGCATTTTTGATCAGGTTGAGAAACAGTCTGATCAGTAATTTTTCGTCGGAGCGAATGGGTGGAATGCTCGGGTCAAGAAGCAGCTGGAATTCGACCTCCTTGGGGCGCTGACTCTCCTTTTGCAATAAAACGATATCGGACAGCAACCGGCCGAGATTCACCGCGCCCAGGCGTGGTGAAGGCGGCCGCGCCAGATCGAGCAGGTTTTCAATAAGATCGTTGACCCGGTCCACTTCGCGGGTCATGACCGAAGTATACTCTTTCAGGGTGCTCTCTGGCGACAGTTCCATATTGAGCAGTTGTGCCGCACCTTTGATGCCCCCCAGAGGATTCTTGATCTCATGGGCCAGGCCTGCGGCAAGGGTGCCCAGCATTGAGAGCTTTTCCGAGCGACGGATGGCTTCTTGCAGTTCGCGCACCTGGGTGAGATCCCGTAGCATCAGAATGACGCCGTCGGGATCGCCGTGCTGGTCAAAATTGGGGGATAGGGAAATCCGCACCGGTAGAGGGGTCCCGGTGGAGCGCACCAGCATCAGGTCCTCATGGCTGAATAGGGAACGGCTTTCTACCAGTGCCGTATCGACCAATTCGAGGAGTTTACCCTGTTTTTTAAACAGGGTCTGATAAGGTTTGCCGAGTGCTTGTTTTTCCGACAGCCCTGTGCAGATTTGAGCAGCGGGGTTGTAGAGGACAATTTTCCCGTGACGATCAATAGCGATGACCGCTTCTTCCATATTCTCCAGTACCCGCAGGTAGAGGGCGGCATCTTTGGGAATATCGGCCATGGTGTTAATTCTCCACGAGGTCTACAGCCGCCTGAAAGAAGTCTTTCGTTGCTTGCTGTAGCTCGGTAAAAGAGCGGGTTCCGTTGATCAGGGTGCGGAAAGCGGCAGCTTTGGGCAACCCCCGTGAATACCAACAAAGGTGTTTGCGCATGTCGAAAAGGGCTTTGTGCTCTCCAAAGTGGCAGACGAACAATTCAAAGTGGCTCAGTACCGCTTCAAGACGTTGTAATGGAGCGGGGGCAGGGAAGGGCTGCCCCTCCTGTCTTGCCAGAATAGAGCTAACCAGCCAGGGGTTGCCGTAGCAGCCACGGCCCAGCATCACCCCGTCGCAACCCGTTTCGGTGAGCATGGCCGACGCGTCCTCGGCGCTGGCGATATCGCCGCTGCCGATCACTGGCACGGACACCGCTTGCTTGAGCTTTGCAATATGGCTCCAGTCGGCTCGCCCTGTAAAAGCTTGGCTGCGGGTGCGAGGATGCAGGGTCAGGGCGTCAGCCCCCTCTGCCTCTGCAATACGGCCAACTTCTAGATAGTTAATCGATGCGCTGTCCCAACCGGATCTCAGTTTTACCGTGAGTGGCCGGCTTGTGGCACGCCGTACAGCCGCAACAACTTGCGCTACCTTGGCAGGGTCTTGCAATAAGGCGCTGCCGGCTCCGGAGCGGACCACCTTTTTGACCGGACAACCGAGGTTTAGGTCAATCAATTCGCCACGTTCTTCGACCTGGGCCGCTGCCTTGGCGAGTACCTGGGGGTCATCACCAAAAAGTTGAATTCCCAGGGGATGATCTTCCTCTGTGCTAAGCAGCAGCGCTTCACTATTGCGTCCTGCACGAATCAAGCCGTTGGCGCTGACCATTTCAGTGAAAGCTAGACCAATGCCGTAACGCCGCATAATCAGGCGATAAGGCAGGTCTGTGATGCCGGCCAACGGGGCCAGTAGGATATTGTTTTTTAAGTAAAGAGAACCAATGTGCATAAAATTAAATCAGTTTCTGCATAAAAAATATGCAACTTAGCACGGCCAAGGGCCGAAGGGGAATGAAAAAGCAGCAGGACATAAAGCAAGGTATAGGTATTTACTTAGCTCTGGAAGTTGTAAAAAAGTAGTATTTTCAGTATATTGTTATCAAGACTAAGTAAACGATAGGCCTATTGCACCGCCAGGAATTACCATTTATATATACGGCTTGAAAATCCACGTATTCGCGGTTTCCAGACGGCCGGTTTTTGATGAAGGAGAACAACGATGGCAGGTCTGAAAGATATTCTCCATAAAAAAATACTTGAACAGCGACCACGGGTCAAACAGTTACAAAAAGAACACGGCAATGTTTTGTTTGATAAGGTCACCATCGGTCAGGTTATCGGCGGTGCTAGAGGTATCAAATGTCTGGTTACCGATATCTCCCACCTTGATCCTGAAGAAGGGGTGCGCTTTCGTGGCCGTACCATTCCAGAGACCTTTGCAGCCTTGCCCAAAGCGCCCGGTTCCGCTTATCCCTACGTCGAAGGTTTCTGGTATTACCTGCTGACCGGAGAGGTACCAACTGAGCAACAGACCCTTGAAGTCGTGGCCGATTTTCAGCGCCGGCAGCAGATTCCTCAGTATGTATTTGATGCCTTGCGGGCTATGCCGCGTGATCTTCATCCCATGGCTATGCTATCGGCAGCCGTTGTTTCCATGCAGGGAGAGTCGAATTTTGCCCGGCGTTATAATGAGGGCATGAGCAAGATGGATTATTGGGACCCCATGTACGAAGATTCCTGTGATCTACTTGCCAAGCTACCGGGTGTTGCTGCTTTTATCTATCGTCTCAAATATCGCGATGATTCGCCAATTGCTCCCGATGCAAACCTTGACCTGGGCGGAAACTTTGCTCATATGATGGGCATCGAGGCCCCTTATGACGATCTGGCGCGGATGTATTTCATCCTTCATTCGGACCACGAATCGGGTAATGTCTCGGCCCATACGACTCGCCTCGTGGCCTCGGCTCTGGCAGATGCCTATTATAGCTTTTCCGCTGGCATCAATGGTTTGTCCGGTCCCCTGCATGGCCTGGCTAACCAAGAGGTGTTGCGCTGGATTCAGGGGGTCATGGAAAAGCTTGGCGGCCAGTTGCCCACCGAGGCTGAATTGACCGAGTTCCTCTGGCAGACCCTGAACAGCGGTCAGGTCATTCCCGGCTACGGCCATGCCGTACTGCGTAAAACCGACCCACGTTTTACCGCCCAGATGACCTTTTGCGAAAAGCACCTGCCCGAAGATCCCATGTTTCAACTGGTACAGATGATTTATCGAGTGGCGCCCAAGATTCTAATGGAACATGGCAAGGCCCGCAATCCCTGGCCCAACGTCGATGCCCAGTCCGGGGTAATCCAATGGCACTACGGGGTTACCGAATACGATTTTTATACCGTACTCTTTGCCGTCGGTCGCGCCATTGGAGTGCTGGCCAATATCACCTGGGACCGAGCTCTCGGATACCCCTTAGAGCGTCCCAAGTCGGTTACCCTGGAAATGCTTGAAGAGGCCGCTAAAAACGGTTGAACCCCCTTGGAACCGTAGATCTGAAATACTGATGTTTAAGGCCCCTTGATGCAAGGGGCCTTTTTTTGAGGAAGTTTACCCGGAGCAAGATTCCGAGGCTCCGGCTTTTGAGCCGCAGAGGACCGCGGCATTGAATATGCAAATGACACCAGCGAAGATTCGCACGTTTGTTATCAACCTTAAGGCAAAAAGGCTGGAGGAATGATTTCGTGAAAAAAGCACTGGTTGTTGATGATAAGAAAGAGAATCGCCGGCTTGTGGCAGAAGCGTTGGTACGTTACGGGTTTACAGACATTAGTGAAGCGGAAAATGGACAACAGGCAGTTGAACAGGCCGTGTCTCATAAGTCAATATTGATTGTGATGGATGTTGGCATGCCGGTTATGGATGGGATCACTGCTGCTGAAAAAATAAGCAAAAAAGCGCCAGCACCGATTGTTCTGCTGACAGGTAAGACATATTCACAGACCGTGGCACGCGCCTTTTCAGAAAAAAGGGCAATAGCACATAGAGCAATCCGACCATCTGTAGCAATGGGAAAAGTATGCAGGTCAACAGGACTACGGTTGCCAAAAAGTTCATCCCTTGCAGATAGAGTAGCCTGACGCCGGTGATTAAGTTGGTCTGTTGTTCAAAACCACCGGTTTTCATCGACAGAAAAGGGAAGCTGATGGCGACCGCAAAAAGGACCATGCTGGCCAGAACCAGCGCCAAAGATCGTTCGATGCTGTTTGGCTTGGAACGCAGGAGCAGCGTGCCACAACGTGGGCAGTACGCTGCTCCACGCCGTGGAAGGGGGGGCTGAGTCAGAAGATCGCATCCGTGGCATGCCATCAAGGCGGACATCGGTGATTTACCTCTCGGTTAATCAAGCTTTCTCATTTGGAAGTATTCTGTGTCTATCCAATATAAATACGGGGCTAGGCGCTTCACCAAAATAGGGATTTTTTCATTCTGCGCAGATACTCTCATAAATATTAGCTTACCAGTCAGGCGCTCGCCACAGAGGCTTCTTACCTTTTTCAAGTAGTTGGCCCCAATCCGTTCGTTCGCTCATCTCCTGCTGCATCGGCTCCGGCACAAAATTTTGTCCTAGTCGCATCTGCCATCCGCCACCAAGGGCCTTGTACAGAGCGATTAGGTTAAGAGCTATCTCCCCACGAGTAGAGGTATGATTGTCTTGCTGCTCAGTGAGAGAACGATCGGTGTCGAGCACCCGCTGGTAGTCGATGACCCCTTCACGATACTGAATCATTGCCAGTTCAGAAGCACGCTTGGCTGCTGCTACACCTTTACCCAGAAAGTCAGCTTGTTCCTCAGCCCTGGCAAAACCGGTCAATGCGTCTTCAACTTCACGAGCCGCCTGCAGTACAACATTGCGATAGTTAACTAATAACTGTTCAAGTCGAGCATCTTCGATGCGAACCTGGTTTTTGATGCGGCCGTAGTTGAACAGATTCCAGCGGATGGAAGGTCCAGCTTGAAAGGTCAAGCTGTCGCTAAACTCAAACACATCGCTTGTGTCGGAATTGCCTGTATTAGATGCATTCCAGCCAATGCTGCCGAACAGGGTGAAACTTGGGTAGAGATCGGCTTTAGCGACGCCGATCCGGGCACTTTGCGCAGCGGCCTGCATCTCTGCTTGTTTAATGTCCGGACGTCGGCGGAGCAACTGTGCTGGGATACCTACGGCGATCGTTGCTGGTGCCGCGGGGATGGTTGCCTCGCCCATGAGAAGAGAATAAAGATCACGGGGGGGCAGGCCGAGCAGGATACTCAGGGCGTGCTGGGCCTGTCGATGAAAACTTTGAAGCTTAGGGATAAAAGCCTGGGTGCTGCGTAACAGCGATGTGGCTTGTTGCACGTCAAGTTCGGTGACGGCGCCGTTATTAAAAAGAACAGTGGCAATGCGCAGTGATTCGCTCTGAATCTGTACGTTGTCTTCGGCTAAATTGATCCGTTCTTCCAGAGTACGAATGAGCGTATAGGTACGAGCCACTTCGGCAGTGAGTGTGACCAGCACATCGTCGTAGCTGGCGATGTCAGCCATCAGTTCCGCGTCCGCGCTCTCCACGCCGCGCCGAAAGCGACCCCAGAAATCGAGTTCCCAGGCCGCGTCGAAACCGATCGAAGCCTGATCATAAACACGGTCCATGCCGGGAGAAAGATTCGGACTGTTGCGGCTCAACTGGGTTTTGGAATACCCAGCGGTTGCCTGCTGGGTCTGGGGATAAAGATTGCCGGTTGCCAACCCAAGTCGCGCCCGGGCCTCCAGCACTCGCAAACCGGCGATCTGCAGGGTCAGGTTTTCTTCATAGGCGCGCTTGATCAGGCCATCGAGAACAGGGTCGTTGAAGGCTTGCCACCAATCGCTTAGATCTTCTTCCTGATGCTGAATGCCAGCACTCTCGTCATCGATCCAGCTCTCGGCTACCGGCGCTTCCGGCTTATTGAAGTCGGGACCGACCAGGGTGCAGCCGGAGGCCAGCAGAGTGCCGGCGACGGCCAGGCATAGGGTGCGAATGAGAGATTTTCCGATCATGACACTCTCTCCTTTAACGGCACAGCCAGACATTCAACCCTCCATGGCGCCGGCGCGGCGCGGAATCGGCACTTTAAAGAACAGGGTATAGAGTAGCGGCACCACCCCCAGAGTGAAAACGGTACCGATGGCCAATCCCCAGGCCATGACGCTGGCCAGACCGTAGAACAACGGATCACGGGAAAGAATCAGCGGCAACAGGCCCAATACCGTGGTGGTCATCGACATGAGGATCGGCCGGAAACGGGAGATGGCCGCCCCGATCACGGCATCGTAGTCCGTCTGCCCCTCGCTGCGATTGACCTCGATTTTGTCGATCAGTACGATGCCATTGTTGATGATGGTGCCCATCAGGCTCAGCAGGCCGAGAATGACCATGAAACCGAAATCGGCACGCATTACGATCAACCCTACAACGGCGCCGATCATGATGAGGGGAATGGTAAAGAGGATAATCCCTGCCCGACGAAAGGAGTTGAACTGCCAGACCAACAGAGCGATGATCAGCAGAAAACAGGGCGGAAACCAGGTGAACAGCAGCTTTTGGGCGTCGGCGGAATCTTCAAGCTCGCCGCCAATTTCCCACCAGTGGCCGGTCGGCAATTCCAGGCTCTCCAGCGTTGGCTTGAGCGCCAGGAACAGTTCGCTGGCGGGCATCGTCGGGTGTATGGCGGCGATGGTGATGGTCCGTTCCTGGTTATGGCGATGGATCTGGTTGAACTCGCCCACGGCGTGAATGTCGGCGATCTGCGAGAGAGGGACATTGTTACGGTTGGTCTTCGAATAGACCCCCAGACCGGGTAGGAAGGACAGGTCGTTCCGTTCTTTTTCGAGGCCGCGGACCACCACCGGCACCACCGTTTCGCCGGCTCGGTAGTCGGTGATGGTGCTGCCGACGATGAAGGCATCGAGGGAGTCGGCCACCTCCTGAGAGCTCAGCCCGGCCCGGCGCGCCCGGGCCTGATCCACCGCGACGACCAGTTTGACCACTGGGTTGTTCCAGTCCTGCTTGATGTCTATGGTGCCCGGAATGGCGCTCAGTCCGGCCATGATCCGCTCGGCCCGGTCCATCAGGATCTCGGACTCCGGCCCGCTCAGGCGAATTTCGAGCAGCCCTACCTCGCTGGAGCCGAGCCACATCCCCTTGACCCGGCCCCGTACGTTCGGATGCTTGGCCAGCAGGTAGTCGCGGGTTCGCCGGACCGATGCCGGTACTTGGTCGCTGGTCTCGGTATTGATGATGATGAAGGCAGTGTGGGGATCAGGGTCGTCGGGTCCCAGGGAGAGGAAGAACCGCGGCCCGCCGTTGCCGACATAGGTCACCGTGCCGGTAACCTCTGGATTGATCGTTTTGTCCTGCAGCCAGGCGCTAACTTCCTGCACCGAATCGGCGGTCATGTCGATACGGGTGCCGGCCGGAAAGTCGAGGTAGGCCAAGTACTGGTTGCGGTCCCCGGCTGGGAAAAAGACCTCGGGGATGAAGGTGAAGGCATAAAAGCTCAGTACCAGAGTGCCCAGGACAATGGCCAGGAGTAACGCCCGCCTGCGCAGGGCGGTCTCGAGCAACTTTCGATAAAGGCAATAAAACTTCCCCTGGTAGGGGTCGTCGCCGGTTTTTCCATTGGCGTTGGCGGCTGGCTTGACCTTCAAGAACCAAGTGCAGCAGCTGGGGGTGAAATACATGGAAAGGAACCAGGAGCCGAGCAGCAGAATCGTCACCACCTGACCCAGCGACAGAATGTAGTCGCCGGAAGAGCCGATCATCAGCATCATCGGGGTGAAGGCCAGGACCGTGGTCAGGGTGCTGGTCAGCAGGGGCACGGACAGGGAATTGCCGGCTTGCAAGGCCGCTTCCCGGGCCGGCGCACCGAGTTCCATGCGGGTTCGGATATCCTCGGCGATAACGATGCCGTTGTCGACCAGCATGCCCAGCGCGATGATCATGGAGGCGATGGACATGCGCTGCAGTTCGATACCCATCAGACCCATGACCACCACGCCGAGCAACATCACCAGGGGGACGAAAGAGCCGACGATCAGACCGGTGCGCACCCCCAGAAAGAGCATGACCACCACCAGGACGATGAGCAGGGTCTGGATGACATTGACCACTGCGCCGTTGACCGCCTTGACGATGAGGTCGGGCTGGTAGGTGGCGTATTCGAAGACGTAGCCGAGGGGCAGGTTACCTTCGATCTCCTTGAGCCTGACGGTCAGACGCTCGCCGAACTCCACCGCATTGATGCCGGGCAGGAGGATGACGCTGAGCACGATGGCGGGCCGGCCTTTGAAATAGGCCGGGCTTTCGGGCGGGTCCACATAGCCCTGGCGAATGGTGGCAAGATCCTGCAACGGGACGGTCTGCTCGGTGCCGGGGATGGGAATCAACAGCGATTCGATTTCCGCCACCTGGTTGAAATTGCCGGTCGGTTCGATGATGAACTCGGTGCCTTGGATATCGATCCGCCCTCCCGGGAGGATGACGTTCTGGGCCTTGAGGGTATCAGCGATGGTGCGGGTGCCGATGCCGAACTTGGCTAACTTGGCATTGGCGATGTCGAGGTAGATCCGTTCCTCCTGAATGCCGTAGAAATCGATCTTCTTGATGCCTCGCATGGTGCCGAGACGTTCCCGGGCAAAGCGGGCCGTCTCGCGCATTTCAGCCATGGAGAAGCCGTCGCTCCAGAGGGCCACGGTGGCCACCGCCGTGTCGCCGACCTCGTCGTTGACGAAGGGCCCGATGCTCCCCTGCGGCAGGGACGGGGCGATATCATCGATTTTGTTGCGCAGCAGTTTCCAGGTGGCGGGCAGTTCCGCGGCCGGTACCGCGTCCTTGACCTCAACATGAACGATTGACTGCCCCCGTTTAGAGGTCGACCAGATGTCGGCCAGCTCACCAATGGTGCGGCACTGCTCTTCGATCGGCCGGGTGATCAGGCGCTCGACCCGCTCCGGGGACATCCCCGGAAAGTTGGTGGTGATAATCGCCTCGCGGATGGTGATGAAAGGGTCTTCCAGGCGCGCATGGACATTGAACAGGGCGATCCCGGCGCCGACTATCAGGATCAGGGAGAGGATGACGGTGCGAGAGTTGTTCAGCGCGAAGGCCGTGACGTTCATCATGGTAAATCCCCGCTTGAGAGAATCACTTCAGTTGAAAGGCTTCGGGTTTGACCTGCGCCGGCTGCTGCATCAGTCTGACCTGCTGACCGTCGCTTAAAAAGGCCAATCCTGCCACGGCCACGATATCCCCGGCGGCCAGACCTTCGGCAACGATGGCCTGATTGTCTTGCGCTCCGCTCAGGCGCACCGCAGTCTTTTTCACCGAGGAGGAGGTGGAGTCATAGACGAAGACAAAGGCACGCCCCGGTTCTTTGCTAGGTAAAAAGGCCTGGGGCGGGATCAGATAGCCGGTTTGTCCATTATGGTCCTGCAAGGGGAAGGTGACCTCAGCAGTCATGCCCGACTGAATGTCGCTGGGTGGGTCGCGCAAGGCCACCTTGACCGGGAAGGCATTGGCTGCTCCGGCCATGGTGCCGACATAGCTGATGATACCGGCGACCGTTTCACCGGGCCGGGCGGTGAGGGCAACGGTGGTGGCCGCGCCGACGGAGAGCCGGTTGACGACCGTTTCCGGAATGTCCACCTGGACCTCCATGTCCCCTATGGCATCGATCTCGAATAACTCCTGGCCGACTGCCACCTCCATGTGGGGCTCCACCATTCGCCTGCCGATGCTGCCATCGTAGGGGGCGTAGAGGGTGGTCTTGCGTAAGTCGCGCCGGGCCAGATTGAGCTTGGAGACCGTATACTTGACACCGGCCCCGGCCTCCTCATAGCCGAATCTTGCCTGGTCGAGGCGTTTTTGGCTGCCGGCCCCTTCTCGATAGATGGCCCCTTCGCGCTCATAATCGGCCTTTTTATTGGTGAGGTTGGCCTTGGCCCGCACCAGTTCTGCCTCGGAGCTCTTCATCAACAGCTCGTATGGCTCCTTGTCAAGCACCGCTAGAACCTGCTCTTTTTTTACCTGATCGCCGATATCAACCAAAACCTGCTCCACTTGCCCCCCAACCTCAAAGCTCAAGGCCGAAGATTCGGCAGCCTGAACGATACCGGGGAATTTACGCACCTGCCCGCTGGACAACTCCTGGACGATTATAGTCTTGACCGACCGTATTTCCTCGATGACTTGCTCTTCCTTGCTGCAGCCGCTAAGTATGACAACGGCGGAAAGCAGGATCATGGCGATTTGCAGGCATAGAAGTTTCATGTTTGTTCACCTCGGTGCAGAATAGTCATGACGATTAAAGATCAAGTCCAAAAGTTGCTGTAAATTCCATCTCGCCTGATTGGTGGTAAGTTCAGCCG
>LGVF01239614.1_pt1 | contig 13707 bp, 11 predicted proteins | sample 469901 | NCBI WGS metagenome assembly LGVF01 (sample SAMN03893561, study PRJNA290197) | marine sediment metagenome | material: sediment; isolation source: combined push core samples #3730, #5133, and #5579 collected at Hydrate Ridge | place: Pacific Ocean: Hydrate Ridge | reverse complement strand
ATATCATTCCTAGTAATTTTATCGGCAGTAGCAGTAAGTGCCATTATCGGTATTTGTGGAAACTTCTGTTTTAGGAATCCTAGCTTTGTATATTCTGGTCTAAAATCGTGTCCCCATTGCGATATACAGTGGGCTTCATCAATTGCAATTAGGTTTATTTTTGCACTTTGTAATATACCTGAAAACTCAGCTGACATCAATTTTTCTGGCGAAACATAAAGCATTTTTGCTTTGTTCGACATTACATTGTCAATTACTTCACGTTGTTCGCCTACATTTTGAGTACTATTAAAAAAGAAAGCATTTACTCCGTTTGATCGCAAAGCCATAACCTGATCTTGCATAAGTGATATTAACGGGGAAATAACCAAAGTTAATCCATCTTTAACCAGAGCTGGAATTTGAAAACACAATGATTTACCACCACCTGTAGGCATTAAAACTACAGAATCTTCATTGTTTAAAGCCTGATTAATGATTTCTTCCTGCATAGGTCGAAACTCATTGAACCCAAATGTATTTTTTAGAATTTCTTTAGGCGAAAGTGTGTTTAATTTCATTTGTGTGATAAATGTGTGATAAATTTTCAGGCGGCAAAGTTAAATTATTGTAGATAAAAATATTTAAGTGTTTTTATCTTTAAATGTTTATTTTTCAACAATTATTACAGTAGTGTTTACAGGTACTTGGGCGTAAAGTTCTATTACATCATCGTTATACATTCTTATACAACCGTGCGATGCAGGTTTGCCAATAAGTCCCTCTTCGTTTGTACCGTGTATATATATACAACGTTCGTAAGAGTCAACATAGCCACCAAGATTTTTACCAGTTTCTAACCCTCTTAGCCTTAGTATTCTGGTAAGAATAAAGTCGTCTTCAATATCGGTGCTATCTTTATATATTATTGATGTTCTACCAGTATATTCCCTTGCTACAAATATGGATCCTATTGGTAAGTTGTCTCCAAACTTACTAATCACTTTGTGTTTTCCTAGCGGGGTTTTATATGAGCCTTTATAACTTCCTATTCCATTTTTAGAAGTTGAAACAGAGTAAGTTTTAATAGTGTCATTGCCACTAACTAAGTATAGCTTTTGTAGCTTAATATTAATTAAAATAGTTGTTTGACCTTGTAATTCAACACTTTGTGCGAATAGGAGAATAATAATATATATTGAAAAATTCTTAAGTTTCATTCTAGCTTATTAATTACTAAAAACAATAATCTACCTCCCCTGAGAAATTAATCTATAGGGAGGTAGATTATTATTGAGGCTGCAAAAATACTAATTAATTATTCTTCAAAGATAATAAATCATTTCCACTTGGATTTTGGAATAATTTTAATCCAAATACATTTGCAGTAGCATAAAGGTGGTCGAAAATATCCGATTGTATTCCTTCGTAATTTACCCAAGCTGTATCTGTAGAGAAACAATATATTTCTAGGGGTAAACCATTCTCGCTTGCTTGTAACTGCCTTACCATTAAAGTTTGTTCTTTCGATATCATTTCGTGATGTATCAAATAAAGCTCAGCATATTTTCTGAAAACACCTATGTTTGTTTGTCTTCTACCATTTACTCCAATATCAGAACTTACAGATTCCGACTTATTATATGTTTCAATTTCAGTTTCTTTTTTCTCTAAATAATCTTTTAGCAAATAAAATTTCTTGAACTTATCTAAGTCGCTGTTGTCAATAAATCTTATTGAGTTAACATCAAAATTCATTGATCTTTTTATTCTACGTACGCCAGCTTCTGACATTCCCTCCCAGTTTTTTACTGACGAAGATATTAACGCGTAAGTAGGAATAGAAGTTATTGTTTTGTCCCAGTTCTGAACCTTTGCAGTCATTAGGTTTAATTCAATTAATGGACCATCGGCATTGTAACTAGGCATAGCAACCCAATCGCCAATTTTCACCATTTTCGAAGTTGTCATTTGTATACTTGCTACAAATCCTAAAATAGTATCTCTAAAAACTAATATTATTACAGCAGTTAATGCTCCAAGAGTTCCGAATATAGCACTTAAATCTATTTTTAATAGTATTGAAAGAGTAACAATAATAGCAAATAGAAAAATCACAATTTTTGCAAGTTGCGATAAACTTTGTATAGCTATTGAAACATATTTTTCTTTTCTCCTACTTAGTTGTGTTAACGATGAAATGACACTGGTTAATACAAGAACAATTATCCAAACAAAGGCGAGATCTGTAGCTTTATCGATTATAGCAATAAAGCCTGTAAATTTGCTAAAAAACAAGGGTGTTAAATAGTCTATAGAAATTATAGGTACAATATGAGCTACATTATGAAATACTTTATTTTCAAGAAATATATCATCCCAAGTAACTTTAGACTTCCTAATTAGTTTATCAACTGTAGTTAGGATAAAACGTTTTGCAAGCCAATCTAGCAATACAATTATTATTATTATTGATACAACATCAATAGCAACTATAAAAGGGTCTATCCAGTTTTCAGGAATATTTAGGGCTTCTAATATTGAAGTTAACATATTATTAACTTCATTAGGGCTGTTATTTTGCATATAATTAGTTTTTGTAATAGGCTAAAATAACGATTCGTAACATAGATAGAAAGTTATGTCATGTGTTTTTTTAATTGGTCATTCTGCCATTTTGTCTTGATTGAAGTTTGGAATAATTTTTGTTTCTTTGATATCGAAAAAATAGATAATTATGAGTATAATAAAATCATCAAATCCAGCTTTTGGAGCTAAAATTTGGAAAAACATAGATTTCACGCATAGTGCACCAATGACTATGCAAGGAACAATAAATAAAACACTTATTTCGTTATTACTAGTTGTTGCATCCGCTGCATATACATGGGATATGTACATGCAAGGAGCCAGTATACAGGGTATAATGATGGGTGGTTTTATTGGAGGTTTTGTACTAGCAATGGTAACAATTTTCAAAAACGACTGGGCAAAATATACAGTGCCATTATACGCATTGTTCGAAGGTGCAGCATTAGGAGGATTATCAGCAATGTTTGAACTTTCATATCCTGGTTTACCAATGCAGGCAGTAGCTTTAACATTTGGTACTTTTCTAGTAATGTTATTAGCTTATAAAGCTGGACTTATAAGAGCAACAGAAAAATTCAGATCGGTTATTACAGCTGCTATTGGAGGTATATTTCTTGTATATATTATAAGTTTTGTAATGTCATTATTTGGATCGCAATCATTTTTACAAGGCAACTCATTAATGTCGATAGGATTTTCGCTTGTGGTAACAGTAGTAGCTGCATTTAGTTTAATCCTTGATTTCGACTTTATAGAAAAAGGAGTTCAGCAACGTTTGCCTAAAAATTACGAGTGGATGGGAGCTTTCGGACTTCTAGTTACATTAATTTGGTTGTATATAGAAATGTTAAGATTACTTTCTAAAATATCTAGTAGAAATTAATAGAGGTTAAGATTACCTAACCATTTAAATAAAAGCACAAAAAAACCGAGTTCAATTACGAACTCGGTTTTTTTTATAGTATTTTAAGTATCCTACATATGAGCCTCAAGCTTTGCAGCTAAAACTTCTTTTGGAGCAACACCTACTTGTTTGTCAACAACTTTACCACCTTTAAAAATTAAGATAGTAGGAATATTTCTAATACCTAAAGCCGAAGAAACACTAGGGTTATTATCAACGTCAAGTTTACCAATAACTGCTTTCCCATCATATTCAGTAGCTAATTCTTCAACAATTGGAGCCACCATTCTACATGGTCCACACCAAGCTGCCCAAAAATCAACTAAAACTACTTTGTCAGATTGAAGTACTTCAACTTCAAAGTTTGCATCATTAACTTCTAAAGCCATAATAAATTTTATTTTCTAATTGTTATATTCAAATTCAAGGTGCAAATTTAGTAAAATTTTCTACCATCACTATTATTTTGACATCTAGTTTTAATCGTATTTATTTATTTGAGAATAAGCAAGTTCGATAGAGTATTGAATATGTGGGCGCTCCTATGGCTTAAAAAAAGCCATAGTCAGGCTTTCGGCTATATCTTTTTTGCGAAATAGCAAAAAAGGATGTCGCCTCTATCCTTAGCGCAACTGGATAAATGCTAAAAAGGAAATTTTTCTTTTCATTTTTTAGCATTTTCAAGACAGTTGCCTAATGATGTGCAACAATACTTATAGTAAATTCTATATATACGCAAACCCGCATGCATTAAACGTTATTGCGTAGCTACATGGTCATTAATTGGATATAGTTTTGCATCATCATTAAACTAATAAACACTAAACAAAAGTCATGTAACGAGCATGACAAGTAATTTGTTTCATAAGAGGATGGTAATACATTAGGACGCCATCTTACCTAAACATAAAATAAAAAGAAAGATGAAAAATTTAAAATTTGCTTTATCAGTTATTATCACTATTATTGTAATGTCTTCTTGTACTAAAGATCATGTTAAAGGTTTAGATAAAAAGCAATTACCCGAAATGGAAAAAGCTTATGGTGATGGAGAAGATGGAGAAGGAGAGGTGATTCCTCCAATAAGTTCAACAAACACAAGTACCAGTAACAGTAATGCTAGTGGCACCCCAAGCGATGACTAAATGCCAAAGATATTTTATATAATTATTATCCTACTAAGTATCTCATTCTTTTCGTGCAAAAGGGACTCTGTAGTGTCCAATAGCAATGAGGTGAACGATAGCATTGATTATTATATAAAACAAACAAAAAACACTAATCTTGAATTAAACGAAAGGAGGCAATTTATACTGAAAGGATATAATTGCTTCCTTTCTAATGAAAAGAATATTCCCCTATCAAAACTACTCGAAATAAACTATGCAACCTTTGTACTAAAAGATTCTAGTATTTTTAATATCATAAACAATAAACTAATTACTCTTTCTTCTATAAAAAAAGACACATTGCTACTTGCAGAAGCATATCGATTTAAGGGAAATGCGTATAGTCGGATTTATAAAAATAATTTTATTGCTTTTCATTTTTTTAATAAAGCATTGACATTATATTATTCAATTAATAATCATAAAGGTATTGCTATTTCTAATTACTATTTAGGTAAAAAGTTAAAAGACTTTCGTCAGTTTAATTCTGCAGAAAATCATTTTTTTGAAGCAGTTATTTATTTTACTAATGAAAATGAATTTAAAAATATTGCATATAGTTATGATGCACTAGGACATTTATATCTCGAAGAAAAAGAATATTTATTAGCACTTGAATTTCAACAAAAATCATTACACCTTGCAAAGGAACATAATTTAGATTATATCAATACCTGTAAAATAAACCTAGGTAATGTATATTCAAAAGTAGGTGATTATAATAATGCTATATATTATTTTCAAGATGCCATAAATAGTAACCATGAAAAAAACAATTATAGAGCAAAAGACAATTTAGCATACGCTAAATATAAAGCAGGTATAAATATAATTGGCACAGATGATTCTTTAATCAAATACTACCAATTAAAAAGCATAGACAAAGACACTTCTGGCATGGTTCTAAATAGGATAAGATTGTCGGAAGTGTATTTTGATAACAACAACCTAAATAAAGCAATACACACAGCTAATGAAGCATTGAATTTAGCAACACTCTCAAATAAAATTCACGCCAAATTGCACAGCTACGAGTGGCTAATAAATATAGATAAAGACAACTCGCAATTATATTCCAAAAAATATATTGCTCTACGCGATTCGTCGGACAGAGCTGATAGAGAAACACAAAATAAACTAGCAAGGATACGTATGGATACTGATTTTTTTATCGAAAAATCAGACAAGCTTGAAGAGCGTAATTACTGGTTTGTTGTTTCTACTGTTTTGGGAATCATCACTACATTGTTAATTGTTTTTTTCTTCTTTCAAAGAATAAAAAATATTAGATACTCTACTGAAGCAAGTAAAAAAGAAGCTATTAAGAAGATTCTTGTTAAGGAAAATCTTAAATTGATATCTGAAAAGAAGAATATGGCAAACAATATTGCTATGGAATTACATGATAATATATTATCCCAAATGTTTGCAGTAAGAATGAACTTGAGTGTTACTGTTACCAAAAATGATAAAATCACTATTGACAATAGAAAAGATCAGATAGAAGAATTAAAAAAGTTAGAGAAAGATATAAGAAGTGTATCTCATCAGCTTAAATCTAGGTTAGAATCTAGTATTAAAAAAGCTATAGAAAATGAATATGTTAATATCTTTAAAAATCTAGACATCAACCTTATTATTAATGATGATGTTGTAGAGTGGAATAAATATAGTGAAGAGGTAAAAATAGCATTGTATCGTATTATTCAAGAAGGGTTAAATAATATTAGAAAGCATTCAAAAGCTAACAATGCATTAATATCTTTTTATACTGATAGTACGTTTAACATTATTTGCATAATTGAAGATGATGGGATTGGTTTTAAAAAAGGAAAGAACCCAGGTATTGGTTTGTCAAACATAAATGATAGAGCTAAAGAGATAAACTCTAAAATTGAAATAATGACAGAAATTAATAAAGGGACATTAATAAAACTGATTATACCACTTGAAAGGCATTAACATTTATCTATAAGTATAACCCCCTAAAACTAACTCTTTAAATGGAAAAAGTAAACATACTCTTTGTTGATGATCATAAAATGATAATGGAAGGATATAAAATGTCCTTACATGATTATGATAAACATGCATTAAGCATCTATACAAAAGCAACAATAGATGAAGCTGTAAACTTTATTAGTAATGTAGTAACTAATAAAATAGATATAGCCTTTTTGGATGTTAGTATGCCAAGTTCTGAAATACATAATATACATGATGGAGAGCAACTAGCCGAAAAAATAAAGCAAGTAAGTCGTGACACCAAAATAGTGTTTGTAACAATGCATAACGATACATTCAGGATGAAACAGCTAATAAAAAATATTAACCCCGATGGGATACTTATTAAATCAGATATTGACCCAGAATTACTAAAGAGTGCAATGTTTGAAGTTATAGAAAACCCACCTTACTATAGTAAAGAGGTTAGGAGCCAATTACGCGACCTCCTAAACAACGACTTTTCTTTTGATAAATATGATATTGAAATACTACATTACTTATCTAAAGGATTTATTACAAAGGAACTCCCCGAATACATCCCGCTTAACAAACGTACAATAGAAAAGAAAAAGAAAGCAATGAAAGAATTATTAGAAATTGAAAATCATTCTGATATAGGCTTGGTGATGGAGGCTAAATTAAGAGGGTTTATATGAAATAGGTTAGTGCTGGTTGATTTAGTCAATAGGATAATAGTCAAAAAAAAATGGAAGCCATATGGCTTCCATTTTTTTTGACTATTAAAATACTAGACTTTCTCTTAAAGAGTGATATATAAATCTTTTCGCAAATCCGTACATAAATGTCGTTTTTACGTAGCACATCAGGTTGTATGTATGTTCATCTTTGTACTGTTAGCTAATGAGACCGATTAAGTTGTTGATGTCTTTAATCTATGACCAAAATAATTAAACAAAATTTAAAAATCAATTAAGATGAAAAACGAGAAATTAAAAGATTTGGCAAAGAAAATTGAGAAGTCAGATAACCTCAAAGATAAGGGAATAGATCAGCTTAATAAAGTAAAAGGGGGAATCGCTCCTCCTAATGATGATTGCACTAATTTTTCTTGTAATACATATGATTAATATATGATTATATATAGTACAGTTACATATTAATCTATAAAGTAATTCAGGAGATAATTATTTCCTGAATTACTTTGGATATTTACTATTAGAAGTAACAAAAGTGAGATATGAAAGATACAGAAACATACAAGTTGTCACGTTACGTGATATCAACAAAATTAGACGAAAATACTAGTATTTTGTTTTCAACTAAAAGTGGTGAGAGTATAGCAATCAATTCAGAACAGTTTGGCTATATGAAAACTGATATTACTCTAATTAATAGTTATGTAAGGGATTTGATGTTTGAAAAACAAATGATTGTTAGTGAAGAAATAAATGAAGTTGATGAATTATTGAAAAGCTTCAAAGTGAGAGCTGATAAAAATAAAGAATCATTTTCTTTTACGATTCAGACATCTTCAAACTGTCAATTAGGTTGTGATTATTGTGGGCAGAATCATAAAAAGGATATCATAAATTATAATTTATCAGATAAGATTTACAATTATATTGAATCAATAACTGATGAAAAAGAATTACGTAATTTATCAGTTACCTGGTATGGGGGAGAGCCTATATTAGGGATTAAGTCAATAAGAAGCCTTGGGGGGAAAATTTTAAAACTATCCAGAGATAAAAATATTAATTACACTTCAAAGATTATTACAAATGGTTTAGGGTTGAATCTTGATGTTTTCAAGGAATTAGTTTCTTTAAAAATTAAATCATATCAAGTCACATTAGATGGAGATGAAGAAGTACATGATAATAGTAGATACACTAAGTCTGGCAAGAAAACATTTAGCAGGATAACTAACAACATATTAGATGTCTTAAAATCAGAAACATTTAGTAAAGAGGAATGCAAAATGATAATAAGGTGTAATGTACATGAAAATAATTTTGAAAGTATTACTCCGTTAATTGAGTTCTTTGCAGATAAAGAAGTTATAGATAAAATATCATTTAGTTTTAGTCCTGTACTTGATTGGGGGGGAAATGAAGCTAATGAAAATATAGGTATTTCATTAGAAAAATTTGCCGCATTGGAAATAGATTGGATTATAAAGATAAAAAAATTGAAAGGTAAATATGATAATTACTTACCATCTAACAAAAATACTGCATGCGGAATGTCCTCAAAATCAAGTAAAGTAATTGACCCATATGGCAATCTATCATATTGCTGGGAGATTCCGCTAACTCCAGAATTTGACTATAAAGATTCACCATTTTTATTTGGCACAATAGAAAATGAGAAACCCTATACCAACAAAGATATCATAGGTGATTGGACTAAAGATATTGAAGATGGAAATTATGGCATGGAATGTAGAGAATGTAAATTTTTACCAGTATGCGCAGGAGGTTGCCCCATTCAATGGTATAAAGGGCAGAAGCCATGTCCGTCATTCATACATAATATAGAAGACAGGTTGGCGTTACAATATTTTGAGAATAAAGTTGACTTTACTACTATCTAATACAAATACCTAAAACTATTGATTATGAAAAACATTACACTATTACTAACAACTCTATTAACATCTATCTACGCATATTCCCAGACAAAGGTAGAAGGCAAAATTTCAGACATAAGCAATAATCCAATAGAATTTGCCAACGTAATTATAACTGACGTCAACAACTCTACAATTGCCGGAACTATAACCGATGAAAAGGGAAGTTTTAATTTGGAGTGTAGTAAAGGAAATTATACTATCACAGTATCAATGATGGGGTACAACAATTATAGTAAATCAATTGATACTAATTCGGATATTAACCTTGACAATATAGTAATTGAGAGTAGCTCATCAGAACTAGGAGAAGTAGTTGTTTATGATACAAAAAAAGTATATGAACGTAAAGTTGATAGGTTAGTATTTAATATAGGAAATTCCGCAAATGCAAATGCTACCGACATGCTTTCCCTATTAAAGAAAACTCCAGGAGTATTACTTCAACAAGACAAAATATCGCTTATGGGTAAAGAAGGAGTTACTGTTATGGTTGATGGACGTTTAATAAATTTATCGGGCGAAGATTTGTACAGCTATGTAGTGGGGCTTTCATCTGAAAATATAGAACGTATAGAAATAATAGAAACACCTCCTGCAAAATACGATGCCGAAGGAAATAGTGGGATGATAAATATTGTATTAAAAAAATCAGCGAAAGATTTTTTTAATAATAGTGTTTCAGCATCTTATAGACAGACAAGAGTAGCAACATATTCAGCGGGAGTAAACACTTCATTTAAGAAAGATAAATTATCCATGTTAGGTAGTTTGAATGTAAGAAACGGGGCAAGATCGCCACTTTATATTATCAATAATGAATATCCAGAACAAAAGTGGAAAAGTAAGTCAGGTCCATCATATAGAAATAAGTCATTTAGCACTAATATAGGTGCTGATTATGCAATAAGTGAAAACATAAGTATAGGACTGCTATATACTGGACGAGGTGCTAAAGGTAGAATTACAGAAAAAGGAGAAACAAGTGTATATTCTACCTCTACTCTAGATTCAATTATTAATTCTAATAGTGATGGAGGCTCAACAAGTAGTAGCAACATGATTAATCTACACTATATTCACAAAATTGGTGATGCTGGCAAAGAGCTACAAGTTGACATCGATTATTTTAATTCAAAAAAAGGTAAAGAAATAAATATTGATTCTTATACCTCTATTCCCGAGATTACGGATCCAACTAATAATAAAAGCCTTGAATCAATTGGTGATTTTTTAATAGAAAATTATAGTGCAAAATTTGATTTTACACACCCTACTGAGAAAATTAAAATGTCGTATGGTGCTAAATTTGGAAAAACATCGAACTATAGTTTTAATTCTAATAAATTGACTCCTGATAATCATCTGGATAGTGAGGCAAATTTTAAATATATTGAAAAAATTTTAGCAGGGTATTTTAGTGGCTCCATTAAGTTTAGCGAAAAGCTAAAAATGAAAGTTGGCTTGAGAGCAGAGTATACTGATACATACTCAAAAAGCAGTACTAAAGATTATGCAGATTCATATTTAAAATTATTCCCAACTGTATATTTTATGTACAAAAAAAATGATGATAACTCATTCAGCTTATCATTTAACAAAAGATTAAGTCGCCCAGCCTACTGGGAGCTAGACCCTTTCAAATATTATACAAATGCATATATATATACTGAGGGAAATCCATTTCTAAAACCTTCTTACACAAACAAAATATCTTTTACTTATAATTATCATGACATGCTGATTACAGAGGTTTATGCTTCAAGAGATACTGATTTGACTTCTCAAATATCGCATGCCGACCCTGAAACAAAGGTTACTCGATATTTTAGAGAAAATTATCGTAACAAGAACTCAATCGCTTTAGTTCAAAGTTTTAATTATAGTAAATTAAATTGGTTTGAATCAAACAACAAATTATTAGTAAAGTATAGCGAAGGTGAAATAAAAGATATGGGGTTCTCTGTAGAAAATGAAAACTCAATACTTGCAGGATTTTTTACTTCCAACAATACTTTTTATTTTAATAAAGACAAAACTATATCTGCAAACCTGGATTTTTGGTATATGACACCCACTTCTAATTTTATTTATGATATGGACGCTACCTTTAGTATGGATATTGGTGTAAAATATATTCTATTGGATAGAAACTTAATATTAAGTATTGATATTTCAGATGTATTGGGTACTAATATATATTACATGAATCAGAAAGTTGATGGAGTAATCTCTACTGGCATATATAACCAGGATAATCGCTATATAAGATTTGCGCTTAAATATAAGTTTGGAAATAAGGATGTCTTTGTAAAGAAGAGAAGTGGGGGTAATAAAGATGAAATAAGTAGAGCTAAAATGTAGAGTAACATATACGAAAACATGAATAATACATTCGTATTTCCGTAGTTCAAACAAAGTAGATAAAGTTAATATTTGTATAAATAAAAAACGTAGACAGATGAAAAATCAAAAATTAAGAAACATGTTAAATAGTTCAAAAGCATCAAGTGATTTTGAAGTCTTGGAAGTCGCAGGTTTAGAGAAAGTAAAAGGTATGGGTGCTCAATCGTACAATAGCCAGATAAATGATCTAAATTCAAGTAAAGAGTATTCTTTTTATTAGAATCAGAGCTTTTTATTCGTGATTTTGTTTGATACTAAATCCACCAGTTACTCAATAAATAGAATTAATATATTATGAAAACCATACTTCAACATGACCAGATGGATTGCGGACCTGCTTGCTTAGCAATGGTAAGTAGTAATTATGGTAAAAACTATAGTTTAAATTACTTGCGTAATAATTCTTTTCTTGCAAAAGATGGAGTTAGTTTAGCCGGTATAACTGAAGCTGCGGGTATAATAGGTATGGAAACAGTAGCTGCTAAACTCAGTTTGAGTAAGCTAAAAAAAGAAGGACTTTTACCAAGTATAGTACATTGGAATCAAAATCATTTTGTTGTATTAAAAGATATTAAGAAAAATTTCTTCTCAAGAAAGGATATTTATAAAGTCGCAGATCCGGCTCATGGATTTATAGAGTTAAATGAAGATAATTTTAAAAAATCGTGGTTGAGTGAAGATGATAAAGGAGTTGCATTATTTCTGAGTCCTACAGATGAATTTTATACTAAACATGTTGAGAAAAAAAGTAAGCTAAATTTTAAATTTATGCTTGGTTTTTTAAAGCCCTATAAAAAGGAAGTTTCTCAGTTGTTATTAGGATTACTAGCAGGCAGTATTCTTACTTTAATTTTTCCAATATTAACTCAATTGCTAATTGATAAAGGCGTTAATAATGGAGATATGGATATAGTTTTTGCTATACTTATTGCTCAAGTATTCCTATTTTTAGGTAGCACAGTTATAGAAATAGTCAGGAATTGGATAATGTTGTATATAGGAACAAGGATAAATATTACAATAATATCAGAATTCTTAAAAAAGATACTGAAGTTGCCTATAAGATTCTTTGATACTAAGTTAATGGGTGATTTTAATCAAAGAATACGTGATCATGAAAGAATAGAGTACTTCTTAACATCTCAGAGTCTTATAACATTATTCTCGTTGATTAATTTTTCAGTTTTCTTTTTTGTACTGTTTAGGTATGATGTAAAAATACTTTCTTCATATTTAATTTTAACGATAGTGGCTATAATTTGGTCATCCCAATTTTTTAAAAAGAGAAAAATTTATGATTACAATAAATTCCAACACAGGAGCGATAATCAAGATTCTATTTATGAATTAGTATCAGGAATACAAGAAATAAAATTAAATAACCTTGAAGAGTACAAAAGGAATAAGTGGGAAAAGATTCAAGTAGAGTTATTTAAAGTAAACACTAATATATTGAAGCTTGATCAATTACAACTTGTAGGCTTTGATTTTATAAATCAATTAAAAAATATTTTTGTAACATTCCTTGCTGCAAGAGAAGTTATAATGGGTAATTTAACTTTAGGTGCTATGCTGGCTATATCATATATAATTGGCCAGATGAATTCTCCGGTTAATCAACTTATTTCATTTTTCAGGTCATTACAAGATGCACGTTTAAGTATGGAAAGGCTCAGTGAGGTTCAAGATCAAGAAGAAGAAGAAAGGAGTAATCACTTAATATTTGATGGAGGTATTGATAGTCTATTTGTTGAGAAAGGAATAGATATTTCAAATTTAAGTTTTCAATATGAAGGTCCTTATTCTGCCTATGCAATTAAGGAGTTAACAAAGTTTATTCCTGAAGGAAGAACTACAGCTATTGTTGGTGCAAGCGGTAGTGGAAAAACAACTCTTATGAAAATGTTACTTAAGTTTTATGAGCCAACAAGTGGAAGTATTCATATAAATGGGATTGATATTAATAACTTATCACCTAATGATTGGCGTAGTAATTGTGGAGTAGTAATGCAAGAAGGTTTTATGTTTTCTGATACAATTGAACGTAATATTGCTTC
>LGVF01413972.1_pt1 | contig 13739 bp, 10 predicted proteins | sample 469901 | NCBI WGS metagenome assembly LGVF01 (sample SAMN03893561, study PRJNA290197) | marine sediment metagenome | material: sediment; isolation source: combined push core samples #3730, #5133, and #5579 collected at Hydrate Ridge | place: Pacific Ocean: Hydrate Ridge | reverse complement strand
AAACCATTTTATCCTGATCATTTATTGATAAGAGTACAAAAGCTTTTGGAGGAGAAAGAATTAATAACAAAGCATTTTAGTCAGAATTCATTTAACGAGAATATTTCAAGTTTACCACTTCATGATGAAGAAAAGGATTTTGTAAAGAAAGTAATTGATCTTATCCGAAATAATATCGATAATGATATTCTACAGAATTTATACCTCGAAAAAGAATTAGGATTGAGTAGTTCTCTTTTATACCGAAAAATCAAACAAACATTTGGACTTGCACCAGGAGATCTAATTCGAACTATTAGAATAAAACATGCGGCAGATCTTCTACAAAAAAGCTCTTTGACAGTATCGGAAGTTTGTTACAGATCAGGATTTAATAACCGATCTTATTTTTATAGAGAGTTTAAAAAAGTCTACAATACAACTCCTAAAAGTTACCAACTAAAGTTTATACACGAGAAGTAGAACTCGTTTTTTTTAGTTTTCTTCTTTATTTTCAGCTATTTACACCACAGTGTACACTTTTGATTTAATAGTGTACACTATTAAATACACTTGTAGATTAAGTTTGAGGTATTATTAACAAAATCATAAACTATGAAATTTTATTACAAACTATTTATCATTGCAATGATATTGTTTGGTAGTGGAGCAATATCTGCACAAACAATAACAGGAGTTGTTTCTGATGCCACCGGAACATTGCCTGGTGTAAATGTTGTTGTTAAGGGAACCGATATAGGTACAGCAACAGATTTTGATGGCAAGTTTAGTCTTGAGGACATTGAACCAGATGCTATTCTTGAATTTACCTTCATGGGTTACCTTACACAAGAAGTAAGTGTTAGTGGAGTGGAAACTTTAAATATTACCTTGGTAGAGGATGCAAGCGCATTAGACGAAGTTATCTTAGTAGGATATACATCAAGAAAAAAATCAGATGTAACTGGAGCAGTATCTGTTGTAGATATGTCAGATTTAGAAAAAACAAGGGTTGCAAATGTATCATCAGCCATGCAAGGACAGATAGCGGGTGTACAAGTAACATCGAGCACAGGTGCACCAGGCGATCCAGTACAAATAAGGATTCGTGGTGAAGGGACTATTGGTAATAATAACCCTTTATATATTGTTGATGGAATGCCTACGAGGGATATTACTTTCTTAAATCAAGCAGATATAAAATCTATGACTGTTTTGAAAGATGCTGCAGCGGCTATTTATGGTTCTAGATCATCTGGAGGTGTTATTCTTATAGAAACAAAAGGTGGAACTAAAGGTAAACTTAATTTAGAAGCTAGTTACTTTACAGGCTTCAATCGTGCTTCTAACCTTCCAGATATGTTGAACTCCGGACAGTATTTAAATACTCTGGAAAAAGCATGGGATAATGCAAATAGTACAGGAACAAACCCATATACTGCAGAAAAAGGTAGAACAGATTTGGCAGATACCGATTGGTTGAATGAATTATTTGAAACAGGTAGAACACAGAATTTACAACTAACTGCAAATGGAGGAAGTGAGAAAGTACAGTTTTTAATGTCTTTAGGATATTATGGACAAGATGGAATAGTGGTTTATGATAACGACAAATATCAAAGATTAAATTTTAGACTGAATACAAATATTAACATGACCGATCGTTTTAAGATAGGTTCAAACATCCAGATCTCATATTCTACACAAGATAAGCTTTCATCAAAAGGTGATGCACCAGGTATAATAAGACACGCTTTATTGAGACCACCGGTATTAGGCGTTTATAAAGACAAAAATGATCCTACATATAGTTCGGGCAATCCATTTACAGATTTACCATTTTATAATAGTCCAACTGATCATCAAGCTAATTTATACGAATGGACATCAAACCCAATAGCTCTAGCTTATTTTACAGATGATAAGCGTAACGAATACAAAACATTCGGAAATTTATTTGCTGAATATTATTTTCTAGAAAATAAAGAATTAAAATTTAGAACAAATATAGGTGTTGACTTATCATTTTTTCACGATAAAGCATTTAATGAAAACTTTGGTGATCCAGATGGTAACGGAACAGAACTAGATAGACATCTCGGAAGAATAAACAGGCCAAATTCATTAAACGAAAATAGAGGAGAAGCAAGAACTATTACATGGAGTAATACATTAGACTACTCTAAAACATTTAATGAGAAACATGATTTCAATATATTGGTTGGTACTGAATTTATTGAAAATTATGCATCTTCAATTGGAGCTAGTAGAACTCGTTATGCTTATACACAACCAACTTTTAGATATATTGATTACGGTAATGAGAAACTAGATATATGGAATAGTGGAACAGCATCAGAATGGGCATTGTTTTCTGTATTCACTTCTGCTTCTTATATATATGACAACAAATATATTCTTAATGCAGTAATGAGAGCTGATGCATCATCTAGGTTTGCCGAAAAAAATCGTTGGGGATATTTCCCATCTTTATCAGCAGGTTGGAAAATATCTAATGAAGATTTTTTGAAAGATGTAGAATGGTTATCAAACTTAAAATTAAGAGGAAGTTGGGGTATGTTGGGTAACCAAGAGATACCAGATTATGCATATTTAACATTAGTTAGTCAAAAAGACAATAAGGTTGTAATAGATCGTTATGGAAACGAAGATCTAAAATGGGAAAGTTCTACACAATCAAACATAGGTTTAGATGTTGGACTTTTTGAAAATAAAATAGCAATATCAGCTGAGTACTTTATAAAGAACACATCAGATATATTATTGCCAATAGGACTTCCGAGTGTTGTAGGAGATGTACAGCCTACAATACTTAATGCTGGAGAGGTAAGGAATAAAGGTTTTGAATTTTCAGTAAACTATAGTAATTCAATAAATGAATTTAGATATAGTATAAATGCAAATTTCGCCACATTAAATAACAATGTAGAAAAACTACACCCTAATTTACCATACATAGATGGGCAAGTAACCCGAACTCAGTCTGGACAACCACTTAATTCTTATTATGGATATACTATGGAAGGAATCTATCAGAATCAAGGTGAAATTGATAGTCACTTAAGTGGAACACCAAATCCAAATGTAAAACCAGGAGATATTAAGTTTAAAGATGCAAATGGCGATGGAGTTATAGGAGCAGATGATAGAGGTTTTATAGGTAGTCCTATTCCAAAATTGACTTACGGTTTATCAATGTCGGCAGATTATAAGGGATTTGATTTATCAATGCTATTCCAAGGTGTTGGTGGTGTAGAGAGGTACAATGATTCTAAAAAAATACTTGATTATGATTCTCGTCCTTTCAATTACACAACAAACATTCTTAACTCTTGGGATGGAGAAGGAAGTAGTAATACTATACCTAGAGTAACATTTGAAGACAATGGAAGTAGTAAAATTTCAAGTGTTTACGTAGAAGATGCCTCATACTTCAGGTTAAAAAACATAGAATTAGGATATACATTAGAATCTTTAAAGGGATTTAAAGGTTTACGTGTTTATGTATCGGCACAAAATTTATTTACAATTACTAACTATACTGGGTTAGACCCTGAATCTGTTGATTTAATGGATCTTGGAACTTATCCTTTATCTAAATCAGTATTACTTGGAGTAAATGTTAAGTTTTAAAACAGAATAATTATGAAAAAGATATATAAAACATTCATTATAGCGATAGTATTAATATCGTTTGCAAGTTGTTCAAAGCAACTAACAAAAGATCCAATAGGACTTCTTACTCAGGATCAGATAGACTCAAAACCAACATTAGCAACAGTTGAGTCTTCGGCAAGAGCATCATATATTCCACTATCATCAACCCTAAATTCGGTAATAGATGGTTGGAGATGGGACCTAGGAACTGTTTTCAGAAATGATATAGTTTTACAAGATATGTCATCTGGAGATATGAATAAAAAATGGAATCCAGATGGAGATCAACCATGGATGGATGAAATTTTTTCCTTTAATTTTACATCACAGAATCAAGCTTTTAATGGTATTTGGGTATATGATTATGAAGGGATTAATAGAGTTAATTTCACTATTGAATTTTTATCAGATGAAGATATAGTAGATATAATTGAAATTAGTGATGAAAGAAAAAAACAATTATTAGGTGAAGCTTATTTTTTAAGAGCTTATTATTACTTTGATTTAGTGAATAATTTTGGAGGAGTTCCTTTAATTATTAAACAAGCTAAATCTTCGGAAGAAGCTTTTGAAGTTGCTGTAAGAGCAAGTGCTGAAGATGTTTGGGCTCAAATTGAAATTGATTTAGCAGAAGCAAAATCTTTAATGCACGATGGTAAAATTTCAGATATAATTGAACCTTGGAGAGTATCTAATGGAGCTATATTAAGCCTACAGGCAAAAGTAGCGTTATTTAAAAAAGATTGGGGTACCGTTCTATCTATAATAACTGAATTAGAAGGGAAAGGTTACTACTCTCTTAATGCTAACTACTTTGACAGCTTTGATGTAAATATGGAATTTATTGATAATGAAGTAATATTTGCATATAATCACATATCTAACCAAACCCCAAACAATAACAACGGTTATGGAGATATTGCAGGTTGGGGATTCATCGCACCAACAGATGATTTTATAAGTTCATTTGAGACAGGAGATCCAAGAATGCTATATACATTTGATGTCAACAATAAATTACCTACAAAAATAATAGGTAATGTTGCCGAAAAAGTTGACAATGGTAATAGAGTATTTATAAGATATGCTGATGTATTGCTTTGGAAAGCCGAAGCACTTTTAGAAACTAATGATTTTTCTGGAGCTATTGCAATTATTAATCAAATAAGAACAAGAGCAAGAACTAGTCCAACTGCTGACGGCTCTGTTATACCTCCAGGAACATTACTTAACAGAGAAGATTCTAGTGATAAATCACAAATTAAAGATTGGTTAATATCGGAGAGAAGAGTTGAATTAGGCTTTGAATCTCAAAGATACAACGATCTGAAAAGATGGGGTATTGCAAAAGATGTACTTACATCCTTGGGTAAAAATTTCCAAGACCACCACTACCTTTATCCTCTTCCTCAGCTTGATATAGACAAGTCAGGTGGTTCAATAGTTCAGAATCCTGGTTATTAAGCCTATAGATATTAGTTAATTTTCCTCAAAGAGAAGTAGTTTAATTAGAATTACTACTTCTCTTCCTATAATTTGAATTTATATGAATGATATAGCAATACGTTATAAAGGAAACCCATTACTTGCTCCAAAAGATTTAAAGCCAAGTAATGAAAATATGATGATTGAGTGCTTACTTAATCCTGGAGTATTTGAGTTTAATGGTAAATTAGGGTTACTTGTTAGAGTTGCTGAAAGAACAATCCAAAACGAAGGAGTCCTTTCTGTTCCTGTTTACAATAATGAGGGAAAAGTAGAAATATTAAATTTTGATCTTGAAGACCCTAAATTAGATGCATCAGATGCAAGAGTTATAAATTATGATGGAATAGATTATTTAACAACTATTTCACATTTGAGATTACTTTTTAGTGATGATGGAGTAACCTTCAATGAAGAAGAAGAGTATAATTCTCTTTTTGGAGAAGGAGAATACGAATCGTATGGAATTGAAGATTGTAGAGTTAGTAAGATTGATGATACGTACTATTTAACGTTCACCCAAGTTTCGCCAAACGGTGTTGGTGTAGGTTTACGTACTACAAAAGACTGGAAAAATTTCGAAAAACACGGAATGATTTTAAGTCCACATAATAAAGATACTGCAATTTTCGAAGAAAAGATAAACGGCAAATATTATGCATTACACCGTCCTAGTAGTCCAGAATTAGGAGGTAACTACATCTGGATAGCAGAATCACCTGATGCAATACACTGGGGAAATCATAAATGCATAGCTAAAACTAGAAAAGATAAATTTGACAGCGAGCGTCTTGGTGCCGGTGCAGCTCCAATAAAAACAGATAAGGGTTGGCTAGAAATATACCATGGAGCAACTGCTGAGAATAGATATTGTTTAGGAGCTATTTTATTAGATTTAGAAGACCCATCAAAAGTAATAGCTAGATCTGAAGAGCCTATAATGGAACCTACCGCCAAATATGAAACAACAGGTTTCTTTGGCAATGTTGTTTTTACGAATGGACATGTAGTAAAAGGCGATGAAATAACAATGTATTATGGTGCAGCAGATGAGATAGTCGCTACGGCAAAATTTTCTATAAATAAAATTTTAAAATCCCTAAACATATAATGAGCGATTTTGATCAAGAACTTAGTGAGGTAGGATTTAAAGATTTTTCGAGAGATACTAAAATATTAATTCTCACAAATCTTATTTATGCATTTGTATTGCCAGTAATTGACATATTTGTTGCTGCTTACATTATGCGTAATTCCTCTGACCCAACAAAAGTAATGTACTACCAAATGGCAATATATACAGGTATTCCGATTACTTTTTTAATAAATGGCTATTTGTTAAACCGAATAGATGTTCGACACCTTTTTTCTTTAGGAATGATATTAAGTGGAGTATCCATGCTTTTCTTAATGAGTATTCCTGATTTAAATTTAACAGGGATTACAATTGCTGGTTTAGTAATGGGAATGTCGTTCGGATTTTATTGGTCAAATAGAGATTACCTTGTTTTAGCCAGTACAAATGATAGAACAAGAAATTTCTACTATGGTCTAGATACCTTCTTCTATACGAGTACTGCCATTTTGGTACCTATAATGGTAGGGTGGTATATAGAATATGGTGGTGGAACGAGTTTGGATGCTATAAATGAATCATATAAAACTGTTACATATGTAGTATTTGTTGTTACAATTATTGCTTCAATTGTATTTCATTTAGGTAAATATACTAAACCTACTCAAACTAAATTCTTGTTTTTTAAATTTCATAAATTATGGAATGAAATGCTAAAACTCTCTGTCCTAAAAGGTTTAGCTCAAGGATTTATTGTAACAGCTCCTGCAATGTTGATTATGACATTTTTTGAATCTGAAGGGACTTTAGGTGTTGCACAAACAGTTGGTGCTGGAGTAGCGGCAGTAATAATTTTAATTCTTGGTAAATACACCAAACCTAAACATCGAATTTATGTATTCAGTTTAGGTCTAATTCTGTTTTTCTTGGCTTCATTATCTAATGGTTTGCTATACAGCAAAACAGGAGTAATATTATTTATTTTCTTTATGTTGATTGCACGTCCTCTTCTAGATTTGGCTTATTTTCCAATACAGTTAAAGGCAATAGACGTAGTATCAAGAATTGAAAACAGAAATGAATTCTCGTATATTCTAAATCATGAATTTGGATTATTTATTGGTAGGTTCATTGGTGTTGGTACGTTTATATTATTTTCCTATTTATTTGGAAAAGATTTTGCATTACGATATGCTCTATTATTAATTGCTACTGCACATCTTTTGTCTATATGGGTTGCTAAAAACTTACTTAAAAAGCAATCTGAATTAGAAAACAATAGAGTTTAACAAAATCATATCTTAAAAAATAAAATTATGAAACGAGGATCCCAACTTCTGATAATATCATTCTTGTTTATTGCTATATCTTGCTCGAACAAACAAAATGATTTAGCAGGTAAAGCTAATCCTATCATACAGAAAAAGCTTGATAGGGTAGAAAAAATGACTAATAATCCACAGCCATTTAAAATATTAGATTTTAATGATATTGCATTAAAATATGACGAACTAGTATTTGATGAATCACAAACAGGTAAATATTGGCCTTTGATTTGGAAAGATGATTCTCGAAAAAATTTCGATCAAACAACGTTTGGTATTTATACGGCAATGGGCGATGTGAGACAAGGAACTGAAGCTAATGGCGGAATGTTTCATGAATCATTAGCAACTATGGGAGCCGTTTTAGGAGCAAGTTTGGTAGGTATAGATAAGTCAAACCAAAATGGAGGCAACTATGTTGGTATGTTAAAGAATTATTTTAATTCTGACACCAAATGGAATATAATGATGAATAACACCAACCCCGAAGTTGCGATGCAAGGTGGTGGTTATGCACGTGATTGGTGGTACGATGTTTATCCAAATATTCTATACTATGCAATAGCCGATAAGTATCCTAACGAGAAGGATTTTGATAATATATCAAGAACAATTGCAGATAAATTTTATGCTGCTGATTCTACTCTAAATGGTAACTACGACCATGCCTATTTTGACTATTCAACAATGGAAGGAAAAAATAGTTGGATTTGCAATCAACAAGATGCAGCAGCGGGTCATGCTTTTGTTCTTTATAGTGCCTATGAAAAATTTGGTGACGAAAAGTATTTAAAAGGAACAAAATCGTCCATTGAAGCACTTTTAGGTCAGAAAAAAAATGAATACTACGAAATACTAATGCCTTTTGGAGCCTATGTTGCTGCCAGGTTAAATGCCGAGCAAGGAACAGATTATGATTATACCAAAATAATGGAATGGTCTTTCAACGGAACTCCTGAATGTAGAAAAGGATGGGGAGTACTACTAGATAATTGGAACGGGTATGATGTTTCTGGATTAGTTGGAAGTACTGTTGATCATGGTGGATTTGCTTTTTTAATGAACACTTACGATTCAATGTGGCCACTGGTTGCGATGGTTAGATACGATCAAACTTGGGCAAATACTATTGGTAAATGGATGTTGAATGCGACTAATGCAAGTCATTTGTTTTATCCTTATGAAATAGCCGATGAGCACCAAACCATTCCTGAATGGAAATCAGAAACTAAAGGTGTAATAGCATATGAAGGATTAATAAAAGAGGCACATTTCGAGAAATATGAACATATAAAAGCACCTATAGCTATTGGCGATGGACCTCATTGGAATAAGGACAATCCTGATGTTTCGCAATTTAGTGTTTATGGTAGTGGACATGTTGGTATTGCAGGAGCGATTATCAAAAAAACTAATATATCCAACATATTACAACTTGATTTATTAGCAACTGATTTTTATAGAAAAGAAGCTTATCCGAGTTATCTATATTACAATCCTAATGATAAAGCAGAAAGTGTAGAGATTGATTTAGGAGAAAAGCCGGTTAAATTATACGATGCCATTTCGCGTAAAATAATTGCTAAAAACGTAAGTGGAAAATTTAATTTTGATATAGACAAAACCAATTCTGTTGTGTTGATTATCATACCACAAAAAGCTGAATTATCAGTTTTCAATAACAAATTATTGGCAGGTGATGTAGTTGTAGATTATCATTTTTCAGATAAATAAATATGTTACGTAAGATATTTTCCATAGTTTTTTTATCAGTATTTATATTGATGGGGTGTAATGATAATACAAGCAATAAAAAAATTGATGAAATTACAACAGGTAAGTCAATCTGGTGGAAAGAAACAGTTTTTTACGAGATATACATGCCGAGTTTCAAGGATGGAAACTCCGATGGCTTGAGTGATTTTAAAGGCATGACTCAAAAACTAGATTACCTTCAAAACTTAGGAATTAAAGGTATTTGGTTAACTCCTTTTTATCAATCTCCAAAGGTTGATAACGGTTATGATATAAGCGATTATAGACAGATAGATCCACAGTATGGAGATTTAGATGACTTTAAAAACTTCATTTCTGAAGCTCACAAACGCGGAATTAAAGTGATTGTAGATATGGTTTTGAACCATTCTTCAACTCATCACAAGTGGTTTAAAGAAGCTCGTAAATCAAAAGACAACCCATATAGAGATTACTATATATGGAAAGATAAACCCAATAATTGGGAATCGTTTTTTGGCGGTTCGGCGTGGCAATATGATAGCATCACAAAGCAGTATTACTATCATAAATTTGCTGTAGAAATGGCCGATTTAAATTGGGCAAATCCAAAAGTAGTTGAAGAATCGAAAGATATTCTTAGATATTGGATGGACTTGGGTGTTGATGGCTTTAGACTAGATGTTATAAATTTCCTCTCAACAAGTAACGATTTTATTGATAATCCTCTGAAAGATGGGAAACAAGATCATATAAATGATATTGACCAGAAAGGAATATACAAGGCTTTAGCTGAAATAAAGAAAACAATAAGCGAGAGGGAAGGAAGATTTATTGTCGGAGAAATAGGAAGTGATAAAATTGATGTTTTAATGAAATATCAATCAGATAGTCTCCTTGATGTTGTTTTTAATTTCAACTTTGGAAGTATTCCAAAATTTGATTCAAAACAAATTTTTGATGAATTAGTGAGTATGGAAGAAAACATGAAAAACTTCCCAACTCTATTCTTTGGTAGTCATGATATGCCCCGATTAATAAGTAGGCTAGCAAATGACGATATCAAAAAAGCAAAAGCACTTGCTGCATTAATGCTCACAGCTAAGGGGGTTCCTTTTATATATTTTGGAGAAGAGATTGGCATGCAAAATATTATCGCGCAATCAAAAGATCAGATTAGAGATATTCAGGGAGTAACCCATTATGAACTTGCAAAAAAAGAAGGATTAAGTGATGCAGAAGCACTAACAGTTGCTAATGATCATAATAGGGACAAGTCTAGAAGTACAATGCAGTGGGATTCATCCGAGTATTCAGGTTTTTCGAATACTGAACCTTGGATTTATTTGTCAGAAAACTATAAGGATAATAACGTGGAAGTTCAAGCAAATGATCCTAATTCTTTATTGTCGTTTTATAAAAACTTGATACAAATCAGAAATTCTGAAAAAGCGTTGATGTATGGAGAGTATATAGAATTGACGTACTATAAAGGATTAATCAAATACACACGTAAAGTTGAAAGCGATTCAATAAGTATTTATATCAATTTTGGTAAAGACACTAATGTCTCTGATAATCCTAATATAATCCTCGGAGAACTATACAATGGTCTACTTAAGATGAATGATGTACTTATTGTTAAAAATTAGCTAGAAAAAAGACAGGTTATAATTATGAAAAATATAAGTTTATATCCATTAAAATTTGAACCAATACTAAAAGAGAAAATTTGGGGAGGCAATAAATTAGAAACCATATTAAAAAAGAAATCTACAAGTGATAAAACTGGTGAATCTTGGGAGATTAGCGGTGTAAAAGGAGATATCTCAGTCGTTTCTAATGGTGAATTAGCAGGTGCTAATTTACAAGAATTACTTTCGCAGTACGGGGGCGAATTAGTTGGCGAAAGAGTATATAATCAGTATAAAAACGAGTTCCCTTTATTAATAAAATTTATCGATGCTCAAGACGATCTTTCTATACAAGTTCATCCAAATGATAAATTGGCGGAACAGCGTCATAATTCTTTTGGTAAAACCGAAATGTGGTATGTAATTGATGCCGAAAAAGACGCTGAGCTTATTACGGGATTCAATAGGGATATAGATAAGGAAATATACTTAGACAAGATAAACAATAAGAACTTAGAGAATATTCTTAATTTTGAAAAAGCAAAAGCTGGCGACGTGTTTTTTATTCCAGTTGGTAGAGTACATGCAATAAAGTCTGGAATTTTGTTAGCAGAGATTCAACAGACTTCCGATATTACATATAGGATATATGATTGGGATAGGGTTGACGATAAAGGTAACGGAAGAGAATTACATACTGAATATGCTTTGGATGCTTTGGATTTTAATAAATATGAATCATATAGATCAAGTTATATTGTTGAAAAAAATATTAGAACAGAGCTCGAGACATGTCCATATTTCACAACAAACTTATACGAACTAGATTCATCAAAATCTATTTCATATGAAGGATTAGACTCCTTTGTGGTATATATGTTGATGGATGGAGAGGTAAATTTGAAGTACAATGATTCAGTGCTAAATATAGAAAAAGGAGAAACTGTTTTACTCCCTTCTACAATAACTTATATTGAGTTAGAAATAATAGAAGAGGCTAAATTATTGGAGGTTTACCTACCATAGGAATATTATTGAACTACCTTGTGATTCCAGACGTAATTTAGGAGGCTTATAATACTTCCCAATAACCTCCTTTGTCGGGACCAATACGTTTTAGTTTACCTGTTTCTTTAAGTTTGGCAATTGCCATTTCTATAGCTCTTGTTGTTTTGTTTAGTGAATGAGCAATTTCGGGAATAGTAATATTTTTATTATTTCCTATTAGCTCAATAATTTTCACCGAAGTTTTCACCGAAGTTTTCACCGAAGTTTTACCAAAGTTTTCACCGAAGTTTTTTGTTTTATCTCTGAACTTTCGTCTTTCTTGAAGGTTACTGCAATTCCTCCCCAATTTTCTTCGAACAATGGTTCTGGTAGATTGGCCTCGATACATTTTTCTATTATACCTACCGTTCCTCTACCCCATGATTCTATATATCCTGCCCTGAAGAATGTCTTTGCGATATTTGGATTTGCAGGCACCGATGAATGCTTTATTCTTAATTTTTCTACAGGAACTTCATCAGGTAATTTGCCAGGGTTCCAGATAAGAACATAATCGCTATAAACACTTATTTGTATTGGTGCATTGCTCGAATAACCTTTGTGTATAAGTGCGTTGAGAACTGCTTCTCTTAATGTTTCAACTGGATTTCAAGAGTTTCTACTCTGTTGATTCCTTCATAGGAGATATAGGCTTTCAGGTATTTTGTAGTTAATAGATCCATAGTCTTATCTACCTGACTAAATAAACTTCCAAGAAAATAGAAATATAATAGATCCCAGTAATTACAAAAACTGAGCCAGCTACATATCTCATCACTTTTTCAATCTTAGTTATTTTATTGTAAAATACTCCAACTTTTCCAACAGTGAATGCTAGCAAATAAGTGAATATTATTACTGGTAATCCTGTTCCTATAGCATAAATTATGGGTAGATAAAGTCCTTCAGTACTAGAAATAGTCATAGGGATAAGCAGTCCGAAATACAAAGCACCACTATAAGGACAAAAAGCTAGAGCAAAAATTATCCCAATCAATAAAGATCCTAATAAACCTTTATCCTTAAATCTATCCGAAAGCTTTTCAGTGAAGTTAGATTTTCCAAGGAAATTTAGTTTAATAACATTTAGCATAATTAATCCTAAGATTACTAAAAGAGGGCCTAAATATTTTTCTCCATTTTGATTGAAGAAACGAGCAATTTCAAATTTACTAGCTCCAAAATATAAAATTAAACCTATAGAAGTGTAGCTAATAGCTCTTCCCAATGAGTAAACAACTCCACTTAAGAATACTCTTTTTTTGCTAGTAATATTTTTAGATATAAATGCAGTTGCAGTAATATTCGTAGCAAGTGGACACGGACTTATTGCTGTCATAAGCCCAAGTAATAATGCCGATAAAAGTGGAATGTTGTTATTGTCTAACAGTGATTGCAAGTATTCCATTAGATTTTATTTACCTCTTTTTCTAATATTATTTTCAATTCGGTAGAAAATTTTTCTTTGTTTGTACCGTTTGCAAATGCAAAGTTAGTTAAATCAATTTGAGTTTCTTTACCGTCGATAATTACATTAAGGTATAAAGAAGTACCTGCTGCCTGAAATTTTTCGACTAAAGCATAATTCAGAGGATCTTCGATATTTACTGTACTAAAAGTTATTTTTTCTGATTTCAATAACTCAGCAAAATACGTATCTAAAGTGTAAACGGTGTTTGCTTCTATTGCTTTGCAAGTAATACATCTGTGAGTTGAATGAAAATCAATAACTTCAATTTTGTTTTCAACAACTACTTCTTGTTTTTTAGAAATATTGTCTTG